>Ga0255336_101462_pt1 | contig 16741 bp, 13 predicted proteins | sample MeOH1_35cm_T3_17_FD_189102 | JGI IMG/M metagenome (GOLD analysis project Ga0255336, IMG submission 189102) | Sandy soil microbial communities from University of British Columbia, Vancouver, Canada - MeOH1_35cm_T3_179 | ecosystem: Engineered > Artificial ecosystem > Sand microcosm > Unclassified ...
CCGCACGCGCTCGAACCGATCCTGCATAGCGGGATCTTGCTGGCGTCGGTGTCGGCGGTGCTGCTGAATATCGTGTTCAACGGGGTGAAGAAAGAACGCGAGGCGACTTGCGCGATCCATCATGCGGGAAGGGATTTTGATGGGACGGCGAAGGTTGAGCACTGAGGGATTTAAAGGATTGGCCGGATCGCGGCGCTTCACAAATCGGCGAGCTCGACTTTCATCGTTTTTTCGCCAACGCGTGAAGTGACTAAATCGGCCAGTTCAATGTACTCGAGCCTTTCGACGACGGCTTCCCATTCACGCGCAGGAACGAGATAAGCGATCGGCTCGGTAAGGCGAACCCACGCAATCGGGCCTTTCGCTCGATCGGTAATTCCTGCCGCATCGACTCGAAGTTCATCAAGATCGATTGACGTCGCAGCATCAAGATCACTCATAAAATTCCCTGCGCGAATCGCTGTTAGTGCAGACCTGAGAGACTAAAAAAAACCGCAGCCCCAAAAGGCTGCGGTTTTTTTCAACGCCAGAATCACCTAAAACCTACCCTGCCGATCCCACCGCTTTCCCGTTGGCATCGACTTGCGGCTGAGCCGGAATCAGATGCTGCACCGGCACCAGCTTCGCGGGATCCGTCGAGGCCGAGCTAACCGATGAACCCGAAGCCGCAGGCGCAGTAGCCGCCGTCGGCGTCCCGATATCGCGGTAATTCGGCATCTGATCAGACGGACGCGGCTGATCGCCGGCATGCTCGATCCAGCCACCGCCCAACTCGCGATACAGATCCACGAGATTCGTTGCCCGGTTCAACCGTGCCGTGATCAGCAACTGCTGCGCGGTGTACAGATTGGTCTGGGCCGTCAGCACGCTCAGATAGTTGTCCACGCCGTTGCGATACCGCATATCCGACAGCTCCAGCCCGCGAGCCTGCGACCTCACGTACGCCTCGAGCGCCTTGATCTGCTCGTCGTAAGTCCCACGCGCGGCCAGACCATCGGCCACTTCGCGGAACGCGGTCTGGATCGCCTTCTCGTAGGTCGCGATGTCGATGCGCTTCTGGATCTGCGCGACATCCAGGTTCGCCAGATTCGTCCCGCCTTCGAAAATCGGAATCGAGATCTGCGGCGCGAACGACCAAGCCGCCGAACCCGGCTTGAACAATCCGCCAAGTGACGGCGACAAGGTGCCAAAGCTGCCCGTCAGCGAAACCTTCGGGAAAAACGCCGCGCGCGCCGCGCCGATATTCGCGTTCGCCGCCAGCAGCGAATGCTCCGCCGACGCAATATCCGGACGCCGCGTGAGCAGGTCCGAAGGCAGCCCGGCGGGGATATCGGTGAGCAGGTTCTGGCTGTCCAGCGGCAAGCCCGCCGGCAGATCTGCCGGCAACGGCTCGCCGACCAACAGCACCAGCGCATTCTCGGCCTGCGCCCGCAGGCGCAATTGCGACTGCAGGTTGGCGGCGGCCGTTTCCACAACGCCCTCCGACAGACGCACGGCGAGTTCAGTACCCACGCCGTTATCGAATTGCGCCTTCGTGATCCGATACGACTCCTCCGCCGTCTTCAGCGTATTGCGCGTGACGGTGAGCTGGTCGTCGTCCGAGAGCATCGTCAGGTACTGGTCGGCGACTTGCGAGACCAGCGAAATTTCCGCTGCCTTGCGCGTTTCCGCCAGCGCGAAATACTGCTCGAGCGCCTGATCCGTCAGGCTCTGGATCCTTCCGAAGAAGTCGATTTCCCAGGACGTATTCACCCCGACCGAATACTGGTTCGAGATGGTCTGGTTAAAGAACGACAGATCCTTCGGCGTGCGCGACTTGGTCTGCGACCCGACTGCGTTGAGCGTGGGCATCAACTGGGCGCGCGTGATCTGATACTGCGCGCGCGCAGATGCCACGTTGAGCATGGACACGCGCAGATCGCGGTTGTTTTTCAGCGCGATCGCGACGATCTGCTGCAACCGTGCATCGGCGAAGAAATCGCGCCACCCGATATCCACGGCCGGTTTCGCCTGCGCTCCACGGCTCTGCGAAGCCGACGACGCTACATCCGGCTGCGTGTCATAAACGCCACCCGTCGGAAACGTCTGGTCAACAGGCGCCGCCGGGCGCTCGTACTTTGGCGCCATCGTGCAGCCCGCCGCGAAAAGCGCGACCGCTGCGGTTATCAAGGAGTGTTTTAGCATCTCAATGTCCTTCCTTGGCCGCAGCAGGCGTGCCGCCATTGCCACCGTTGCTATCGCCCTGGTCGTGTTGCGGCGTACCCTTGTCATGGCTGATTTTGCTGATCACCACGAAGAACATCGGGATCATGAAAATGGCCAGGAAGGTCGCCGTCAACATCCCGCCGATCACGCCCGTACCAATAGCGTGCTGGCTCGACGAACCCGCGCCGTTACTGATAGCGAGCGGCAGCACGCCGAGAATAAACGCCATCGACGTCATCAGAATCGGGCGCAGCCGCAAGCGCGCCGCTTCCATTGCCGCTTCCACCGTGGTCCTGCCCTGATTTCGCAGATCACGCGCGAACTCCACGATCAGAATGGCGTTCTTCGCCGACAAGCCCACCGTGGTCAGCAAGCCGACCTGGAAGAACACGTCGTTTTCCAGCCCGCGCAAGGTAGCCGCAAGCAGCGCGCCCAGAATACCGAGCGGCACGACCATGATCACCGAGAACGGAATCGACCAGCTTTCGTACAACGCCGCGAGACACAAGAACACGACAAGAATCGAGATGCCGTACAGAATCGGCGCCTGCGAACCCGACTGGCGTTCCTGCAGCGACAAGCCCGTCCACTCATAACCAATACCGGCCGGCAACTTCGCCGCGATCGCCTCGATGGCGGCCATGGCCTGACCCGTCGATTTACCCGGAGCCGCCGCACCCTGGATTTCCACCGCGGAAATACCGTTGTAGCGCTCGAGCTTCGGCGAACCGTAGATCCATTCGCCCGTACCGAATGCACCGAACGGAACCATCGTGCCGGCGTTATTGCGCACGTACCACCTGTTCAGGTCCTCCGGGCTCATGCGGAACTGCGCGTCACCCTGTACGTAGACCTTCTTGATCCGGTTATCGACGTCCAGGAAGTTGTTCACGTACGACGAAGCCCACGCGATCGAGAACACGTTGTCGATGGTCGCAGGCGACAGACCCAGCGCATTCGCCTTTTCCCGATCCACGTTCACCTTGAACTGCGGCGTATCGTTCAGGCCGTTAGGACGAACCTGCGCGAGCGTCGGGTCCTTCGAAGCCATGCCGAGCAGCATGTTTCGCGCTTCCATCAGCTTCGCGTGACCGACACCCGAGCGATCCTGCAATTCGAAGTCAAAGCCTGAAGCCGTACCCAGTTCCGGAATCGAGGGCGGATTGACCGGGAAAATCATCGCGTCCTTATAGCCGGCGAAGTGCCCGAACATCCGTCCGACCAGCGCGCCCACCTTCTGGTCCGCCCGCTGCCGTAGCGCGTAATCCTTCATCCGCACGAACACGAGGCCCGAGTTCTGGCCGCGGCCCGCGAAGCTGAAGCCGTTCACGGTAAATACGGCGTCGACGATGTCTTTCTGGTCCGTCAGGAGCCAGTTGGAAACATCGGCAAGAACCTTGGCCGTGCGCTCCTGCGTCGAACCCGCCGGCGCCTGGACGAGCACGAACATCGTGCCCTGGTCTTCGTCAGGCAAGAACGACTTCGGCAGGCGGACGAACAGGAAACCCACCGCGACGATCACCACCAGATAGATGATCAGCCAGCGGCCCGAGCGCCGGATAACGTGCTGCACGCCGCTGTGATACTTGTCCTGGCTTCTTGCGAAATTGCGGTTGAACCAGCCGAAGAAACCCTTCTTCTCGACGTGATGATCCTTGTCGATCGGCTTCAGGATGGTCGCGCACAATGCCGGCGTCAAAATCAACGCGGTCAGCACGGACAAGATCATGGCCGCGACGATGGTCAGCGAAAACTGCCGGTAGATCGCGCCCACCGAACCGCCCGAGAACGCCACCGGCACGAACACGGCCGACAGCACGAGCGCCACGCCAACCAGCGCACCGGTAATCTGTTCCATCGCCTTGCGCGTGGCGTCCCTTGGAGACAAGCCCTCCTCGGCCATCACCCGCTCGACGTTTTCCACCACCACGATCGCATCGTCCACCAGCAAGCCGATGGCGAGCACCAGCCCGAACATGGAGAGCGTATTGATGGAGAAGCCCACCAGCCCCATGACCGCGAAGGTGCCCAACAGCACGACCGGCACGGCGATGGTCGGGATCAGCGTGGCCCGCAGGTTCTGCAGGAACAGGTACATCACCAGGAACACCAGCACGATCCCTTCGATCAGCGTCTTGACCACTTCCTCAATCGACAGCTTCACGAACGGCGTGGTGTCGTACGGATACTTCACGACCAGGCCCGGCGGGAAATACTTCGACAGGTCGTCGATCTTCGCGCGGACGGCCTTCGCGGTGTTCAGCGCGTTGGCGCCCGTCGCGAGCTGGATACCGAAGCCGGCGGTCGGCTGACCGTTGTACTTCGTGTCGAAGTTGTAGTTCTCACCGCCCAGCTCGATGCGCGACACGTCCTTCAGCCGCACTTGCGAGCCATCCTGATTCACCTTCAGCAGGATGTTGCCGAACTGCTCAGGCGTTTGCAGCAGCGTAGCTTCCGTGATGGTTGCCTGCAGCATCTGGCCCGGCACCGCCGGCGTGCCGCCCAGACCGCCGCCTGCCACCTGCACGTTCTGTGCAGAGATGGCCGTCGTCACGTCGACCGGCGTCAAGGCGTAGTTGTTCAGCTTGGATGCATCCAGCCAGATCCGCATGGCGAATTGCGAGCCGAACAACGTCACCGTACCCACCCCGTCGATACGGCTAACCGGATCTTCCACCTTCGACGCCACGTAGTTAGCGAGGTCGTAACGGCCCATGCTGCCGTCTGTGGAGACGAACGCCATCACCATCAAGAAGCTGCTGCTCGACTTCGTCACCTTCGAGCCAAGCTGCTGAACGGCCTGCGGCAAGAGCGGCGTCGCGAGTTGCAGCTTGTTTTGCACCTGCACCTGCGCGATGTCCGGATTCGTGCCGGCCGCGAACGTCAGCGTAATGGTGGCTGTACCGGAGTCGTCACTGGTGGAAGACAGGTACAGCAAGTGATCGAGGCCACTCATCTGCTGCTCGATCACCTGCGTTACCGTGTTTTCCACCGTGCTGGCGGACGCACCCGGGTACGTAGCACTGATCTGAATGGCCGGCGGCGCGATCGTCGGATACTGCGCGATCGGCAAGGTGAAGATCGAAGCGATCCCCGCCAGCATCAGAATAATGGCGATCACCCACGCAAAAATCGGGCGATCGATAAAGAACTTTGCCATGAAACAGGCTCCCTTTTAGTGCGCCTGATTACGCGCCTGACGCCGCGGATGCGGGTGCCGGATTGCTAGAAGCCGCCACGCCGCTCGCGCCCGTGTCCGCTGCCGCAGGGGCTGCACCTGGAGCCGCGGGAGCGGCACCGGATGCCGGTTGAGCGGCCTGGGCCGGAAGCTGTGCGTCGACAGGCTTCACGGTCGAACCTGGCCGCGCCTTCTCCGTGCCCTGTACGATCACGCGGTCGCCCACATTCAGGCCGCTATCCACTACCCACTTGTCGCCGTACGTACCCGACGTCACCAGCTGGCGCAACGCCACTTTGTCGTCCGGACCGACCACGAGTGCCGTCGGCTGCCCCTTCTGGTCATGCGTCACGCCGATTTGCGGCACCACGAGGGCCTTGTTGTTCACGCCTTCGTCGATACGGGCGCGCACGAACATCCCCGGCAACAACACGCGGTCCTTGTTCGGGAAAATCGCGCGCACCGTGACCGAACCGGTACTCTGGTCCACGCTCACGTCGGAGAACTGCAGCTTGCCTTCCTCCGAATACGTGCGGCCGTCTTCCAGGATCAGCGTGACCTTGGCCGCGTTCACGCCGCTGGTCTGCAAACGCCCTTCCTGAATGTCGCGGCGCAGCTTGAGACCGTCCACGCTCGATTGCGTCAGGTCGACATAAACCGGGTCAAGTTCTTGCACGGTCGAGAGCAGCGTGGCCGCGCTTGCCTGCACGTAAGCGCCCGGCGTGACCTGCGACAAGCCGATACGGCCCGTGATAGGCGACACGACGTCGGTATAACCGAGGTTGATCTGGGCGGTATCAACGGCGGCTTTACCCGACGCGACGTCGGCTACGGCCTGTCCCTGGGTCGCCACCGCGTTGTCGTAGTCCTGCTTGCTGACCGCGTTCGCCGCGACCAGGACCTTATAGCGCGCGGCCAAGGCGTTCTGCGTCACGACGTTGGCCTGCGCCCTCGCGAGCGTGGCCTTGGCGGTGTTCAGTGCGGCGATATACGGTGCCGGATCGATCTTGTAGAGCCGCTGGCCGGCCTTTACGTCCGCGCCTTCCGTGAATTCACGGCGCAGCACGATGCCGTCGACCCGTGCGCGCACCTGGGCGACGAGAAACGCGCTCGTGCGGCCGGGCAGTTCGCTCACGACAGGCACGGTTGTGGGCTGGACGGTGATGACCCCGACTTCGGGCGTCTGGGGCGGCGGTGCCGATGGTTTTTGTCCGCAGGCTGCAAGAATCACGGCAGCCGTCGCGGCACTGATTAAGCGGAATGGAACCCGTTCGACGCGCATGGAGCGACCTCTGTCAAAGACTGAGATTGAAATAAGTGCGCGGCCGCCTCTTCTGCGGGCGGACCGCTACGAGCGTCTGAAGACGCTTACCAGTAACCAATGGGCGCAAAAACCGGTGCCCCGACCATCATTCGTCCTCCGCGCCGGGAGTCGTCCGGGGAGTCGTCCCTCGGTACGGCTACCGCTGACAACGGCCTTGGGGGGGCCACGCGGACGGACGGCGGAATGAAAGCTGTGTCGGATATTAACCGGTCAGTGCTACTTGGGCTATCGTTGGACGGATGGTATTGTATATACATTCATGAACGAACGTAAAAGAGACGATCGTACGTGAACAAGCGCAGTGCGAGGGGAATCGTCTCGAAGGGCTGGCGAGCGATGAACAAATGTGTGACGTCGCTGCAGGGCAACGTAAGAAAGCGCGTAATTTACTGCGCTCGAGCAAGCAAGCTGGAACCCACAAGACAATGGTCAGACGAACCAAGGAAGAAGCAGCGGAGACGCGCAACAGTATTCTCGATGCAGCCGAGCGAGTGTTTTTCGAGAAAGGCGTTTCACGCACCACACTGGCCGACATCGCGCTGGAAGCCGGCGTTACGCGCGGCGCAATCTACTGGCATTTTGCGAACAAGGGCGATCTATTCACCGCCATGTTCGACCGCAGCCTGTTACCGCTTGATGAACTGATCGAAGCAACGCTCGACAGAAACGAGTCCGATCCGCTCGGCCGGATCCGCGACATCTTCATCTGGTGCATGCGCAATATCGCGCTCGACGACCAGCGCCGGCGCGTATTCGACATCCTGTTTCTAAAATGTGAATTCGTGGAAGACATGGGGCCGGTGCGCGAACGGCATCAGACCAACATGCGCGAGGGAATTGAAAAGATCGAGCGCGGGTTGCGCAATGCCGTCGATAAAGGCCAGTTGCCGGCCATGCTCGATACGCGCCATGCCACCACCATGCTGCACGCGCAATTTACCGGCATTCTCTACGATTCGCTGATGTTGCCTGAGAGCATCGACCTCAAGAACGACGCCGAACGCCTGATCGATTCCTGTTTCGACGTGATGCGCTATAGCCCCAAGATGCTGCTTCCCAGCGAATCAATATAGACAAGGTGTCCCCGGCGCTACTGCAGGCCGTAGTGCTGCGCGAGAAACAGAAACACGGCGACGCAGCCGATCATCGCAGCCCACGCCCATGCGGGCAGGCTGTGCGGATGCGGATGGCGAGGCGCGTGACCGGGCAGCCGATGCCGCAACACCCCGCCGATAGCGTCGGCCGTCGCCGCTCGCGATTTATGCGCCGCAGGCGTTCCGGGTCGGGCGAACGCCGCCGACATGGTGATAGGCCGCAAGAACACATGGCGCCGCGAAGCTGCAGGTTCCGGCGCAAGCGCTGAGGGCTGGCCGTGCTTTGCGCGCACCACTTCGCAGAATTCGGCGAAAAAATCGTCGGCGACTTCACGCAGCGCGTTTTCGATCTGGCGTGTCGGCAACCCCGCCAGCGGACCCGAAAGCGTCGCCCACACGGTATATTCGATCCACGTCGATGAACCGTTCGCGTCTGGAATCAGCGCCACGGCGATCTGGCCGCGCAACGACCCCACGCCTTCGCCGCGCGCCTTGAAACTAAGGGTTTGCGCGTCGACATCGCCAGATGGATCGTCATGGCGCGGCAAACGCGTGGCACCTGCCACATGTGCCCGGATCATGTAGCGCGCCCGCAGCGCGCCGAGCGGCACCGTGAGCGTCAGCGTGTATTCGCCGCCGGCAAGACGCACCAGGGATTCGCAGTTATCGAGACTCGCGCGCACCAGTGCAAGATCACCCAAGGCTTCGCGCACCTGAGCAGGTTCGAGCGGGATGCGTAAGGCATCGGCGACTTCCATCAGACCCTCCCCTGCATAGCGCCCACTATTTTGATATTGATCTGGCGAGCCCGGTTTCGAGTCCGGCTCGCATCCGCCCATTCGCGTTTCAGGTACCGGCCGTCTCGTCGATACGATCCACCCGTGTCGGATAAAACGCCAGATAGCTTTTGATTTGCGCGACACCTTCCATCGGCTGCTCGTAGCTCCAGACCGCGTTTTCGACCGGGCCGTCCTCAGTCAGCAGATGGTAGTACGTAGCGTCGCCTTTGTAAGGGCAATATGAGGTATGCGTGGATTTGGCGAGGCGCGCGATGTTGACGTCGGTGCGAGGGAAATAATGCACCGGGTCGCATCCCGATTCCGTGAGCGTCAGGGCCGCGTGCGTGTCGGCGAAGGTCACGCCCTGATGAATCACGCGATGGCGTCGCGTATTCAGCGAGATTTCGATGTGATGCGTGTCGGTATTCATCGCGCGCTCCCGGTCCAAAAATCAAACGGCCGCCGCTGGATTGCAGCAACGGCATAAAAAAGCCACGGGTTTTCCGGGACCCGTGGCTTTCATTATGAGACAACTTCGGGGTGCTTGTACAAGCGCCGCGAATGACATTGGCGCCTACGCCACACTTGCAGCTGAGCCGCAGGCCTTTGTTTCATATGCGGTTTTACGTACGGTGGCCTGTGGCGGCTCGTGCTGGATCTCCGGGTTGGCCTACTCAATGGACCAGTGGAAATCGGCCTTCGCCTTGCCGTTTCCTGCCACCGTCACCGTCTGCTTCTTTTCCGAATCCTTGTACCGGGCGTAAACCGTATAGCGGCCGGGCGGCAGCTTCACCAGCATGTACGGACCCATGGCGTCGGTTTTGAGCACCTCGGCGTTCTTTTCATCCGCAATACGCACGTGGACATCAGCGAGATAGTCGGCAGTCGGCCCCGTAAAGCGCAACGACAGCGGCCAGTGCGCCTGCTCGCGAATCAACGCGTGAGATTCGTCCAGCCCCACCCCGCCGGAGGTGAACGACACAGCGCCCTGCGTCTGGATTTGCGGCAGACCGCCGCCGTTCGTATTGCCGGCGCTGCTCATGTCGCTCGTTTCCGCGCTCGATGCCTGGGCGAACGCGCCGCCTGCCATCCCGAACGTCATGACGGCAGCTAGCACCGCAATGACGGCCTTCGCAGCGGCAGGCCTGGTGCGTTGAGTAAATGCGTGGGTGTTTGCTTCAGTCGCTGCTTTAGTCGTCTTGGTCATCGTGTTCAGCTCCTATGGACTTCAGACGCCTTCATCGGCGTTCCGCTCGCCTCCCCGCCGTCCAGCGAGCGATGTTTCGGACAGCGGGCCGAAGCGGCTCGGGCGAAAAACAAGCAGCACAGTTCGTGCCTGCATCCCACCCTATTTATTCAGGGCGGCGCCGTTGCATGCCGTCAGCCGCGCCAGCAAGCCGCCCCTGTTTCCGTTGGCCGGCAATCAGCCGAGATCCACCGGCACGAAGATCTGCGCATCGTCGCGCTGGATCAGCAACGCGATGCTGTCGCCCGCGTGAGCCACCATCGTCTTCAATTGCTGCACGGTCGTGACCGGCTGGCCGTTGACCGCCAGGATCACGTCGCCGGCCTGGATGCCCGCGCTTTCCGCTGCGCCGCCCGCTTGCTGCACGAGCAAACCACGCGAGAGCGACGCGCTCTGCTTCTCTTCAGGCGTCAGCGGCCGGACCGCGACACCGAGCCGCGCATCTTGCGACGCAGAATCGCCTTTGTCGGCGTTATCGCCCGTGCTTGCAGTCTTGGCATCGGATAACGCACCGACGGTCACGCTCAGGTCCTTCGTGCTCTTGTCACGCCAGACCTGCACCTTCGCCGTGGTGCCCGGCGCGAGACCCGCCACCTGCGACGGCAACGCATTCGAGTCCGCGACCGGCTGGCCGTTGAGCGAGAGGATCACGTCGCCGGGCTGGAGGCCTGCCTTCGCGGCCGGACCGCCCGTTTCGATCGAACTCACGAGCGCGCCGTTCGGGCTTTGCAGGCCGAACGACTTCGCGAGCGTCTGGTCCATGCCCTGCACGGTCACGCCAAGACGGCCGCGATCCACATGCCCGGTCTTTACCAGCGCGTCCTTCACCTTGATCGCCTCATTGATCGGGATAGCGAACGAAAGTCCCTGGAAGCCACCGGTCTGTGAATAGATCATCGAGTTGATGCCGATCACTTCGCCTTGCAGATTGAAGAGCGGGCCGCCCGAGTTACCCGGGTTCACCGGCACGTCGGTCTGGATAAACGGCGTGTAATTCTCGTTAGGCAGCGAGCGCGATTTCGCGCTGATGATGCCGGACGTCACCGTGTTGTCGAAACCGTAAGGCGAGCCGATAGCCACCACCCACTGGCCAACCTTGCTGCCGTTCGGGTCGCCGATCTTCACGACAGGCAGGTTCTTCGCATCGATCTTCAGCACCGCGACATCCGACTGCTTGTCCGCGCCGACCACCTTCGCGCGGTATTCGCGCTTGTCGGTGGTCTTGACCGTGACGACGTTCGCACCGTCCACCACATGCGCGTTGGTCAGGATGTAGCCGTCGCTGCTCACGATAAAGCCGGAACCGAGACTTTCGCTGGGGGTATCGGCGGCATTCTGGCCGTCGCTGCCCATGCCCGGCACGCCGTTACCATAAAAATGCTTGAAGAACTGGTAGAACGGATCGCTCGGGTCGATCGGCAATTGCGGATTGCCCCCGCCGTTCATGCCGTTGCGGCGCGACGCGGTCTTCACCACGTGTTTCGCGCTGATGTTGACGACCGCGGGGCCGTAGGTTTCGACCAGGCCGGAGAAATCCGGAATGCCCGTCTTGGCAGCCGCTTCGGCCGGCATCATCGCGGCTTGCGCCGGGGCGATGACCTGCGGTGCCGGAACGTTCCTGTTACCCGCCACGTAACCCGCCGACAAGGCGACAACAACGGCTGCCGCAATCGCGCTGCGGGAAATGATCTTCGCTTTCATCGTGAGCTCCTCGGGGATGCGCTTCAGAATGAAACGAAGAGTACGAGGCGCCGCTTAAAGGGTACTTAAAGCGGATTTAAATTGAATTGAGACCAGCAAACCGCCGCTTTTCGATTCGGTGAGCGACGCCGTTGAGCCATGCTGGGCGGCGATCCGGCGCACGATGGCAAGACCCAGGCCGCTCCCCGCCACGTCCGTGCGCGCACGGTTCGCGGTCGCTCCCACGCGATAAAACCGGTCGAACACGCGCTCGCGCTCCTCGGCGGGAATGCCCGGGCCGTTATCGGCGATTTCCACTATCGGGCTGCCGTCTTCCACGCGCAGGCAGACATCGACACGGCCACCGCTTGGCGTGTATTTCGTGGCGTTATCGATGAGATTGTTGAACATCACGCGCAACGCATTGGCATCGCCGGAAATGATCGCCGGCTCGCTCGCCTCGATGCCCAGGTCGACACCGCGTTGTTGCGCCACCAGCACGGAGGCGCCAACGCATTCGTCCAGCAGCGCATGCAGGTCCACCGGCGTGGTCGTGCTCTTGCCGTCGGGCTCCGAGCGGGCAAGCGCAAGCAGTTGTTCAGCGAGGCGCGTGGCGCGCGTGATGCCCGCTTGCAGGTCGTCGAGCGCTTCCTTGCGCGATTCGTCGTCCTTCGCGCGCGCCACCAGTTGCGCCTGGATCTGCACGGCGGCGAGCGGCGTGCGAAGTTCGTGGGCGGCATCGGCGACGAAGGCCTTTTGGGTATCGAGCGCGGTCGCGAGGCGGGCGAGCAGCGCGTTCAACGCGCGCACAACGGGCACGACTTCTTCCGGCAAGCGGTTGTCGGGTAGAGGTTCCAGCGCTTCGGGGTGACGCGTGTCGAGCGCGCGTGTCACGCGTTGCAGCGGCATCAGACCCCGTCCGACGATGATCCATATCGCCATGCCGAGCAGCGGCAACAGCACCACGAGCGGCCACAAGGTTCGCCACGCGACACCCGCCGCCAGGCGGTTGCGGATGGACAGCGGCTGGGCTAGCTGGACGACGTTGTCGCCGACGATCGCGCTGTAGACGCGCCATACGCCGCGCGGCGTGGCTTCGGTGGAAAAGCCCAGTTCCGCGTGCGGCGCGAGCGGCACGCGCGGGTGCGAGTAGTACATGAGCACGCCGTTGCGGTTCCAGATCTGGATCACGACGCCTTCGTCGCTGTCACTGCGCGATTGCAGCACCGACGAAAACGGCTCCGATGGCAGCGCGGCCGCGATCTGTTCCAGTTGGTAATCGAAGAGTTCGTTCGCTTCGGCCAGCGCCTGACGGTAGATCAGCCAGCCCGCAAAGCCCACGCCGACGATCACCAGTGCCAGCAGCCAGACCAGCAGTTGGCGGCGAATGGAATGCATCAGGCTTCCTTCGACACCATGTAACCCAGGCCACGGACGTTGCGGATGAGGTCGGGCCCGAGCTTTTTGCGCAGCGAATGGATGTAGACCTCGACCGTGTTACTGCCGATTTCCTCACCCCAGCCATAGATTTTTTCTTCGAGCTGACTCTTCGATAAAACCGCGCCCGGGCGGGCCATCAGGGCTTCGAGCAGGGCGAATTCGCGGGCTGAAAGAGCCACCGCGTTGCCGTCCAGCGTGACCTGGTGGCCCACGGGGTCGAGCGTCAGCGCGCCGTGGCGGATCAGTGAGTCTCCGCGGCCGGCATGGCGGCGGATCAACGCTCGCATACGCGCGCCCAGTTCGTCGAGATCGAAAGGTTTGACGAGATAGTCGTCGGCGCCGGCGTCCAGGCCTTTTACGCGGTCTGCAATGGCGTCTCGGGCCGTAACTATCAGCACCGGTAGCGCGTTGCCCTTTGCTCTCAAGCTCTTGAGGACGTCGAGGCCGTCGCGTTTCGGCAGGCCCAGGTCCAGCAGCATGAGGTCGTAAGGCTCGCCGCCCACCGCCGTCAAGGCCGTTTCACCGTCCTGCACCCAGTCCACTGCGAACCCGTCGCTGCGCAGCGCCTTGCGGACGCCTTCCGCAATCATTCTGTCGTCTTCTACCAGTAGGATTCGCATCGATTTGGGTCACGGCTTGTCTTGGCTTTGCAGCCCGGATGCTCATTCTAGCCGGGTCGACTGAGGCGGGGCTTAAAGGGGACTTAAGACGTGGGGCGGCGATTTCTCCTTGATGCACCCGCTAACGCCCGGTGCTGAACCCATCGAAGAATGATTGCGCGTTCACTTCCAGCGTATCGATGTGATACCCGCCCTCCTGCACGATCAGCGTCGGCAGTTTCATCGCGCCGATCTTTCGGCCCAGCTTGCCGAAACCTTCGGTGCTCACCGCGACCATCGACTGCGGATCGTCCTTGTAGATGTCAAAGCCAAGCGCCAGGACCAAGGCGTCCGGTTGAAAGCGATCAAGCACGCGAGCGGCGGCATCGAGTCGATCGAAAAACACGTCCTCCGATGAACCATGCGGCATCGGCAAGTTGACGTTGTAGCCTTCGCCCGCAGCCTCGCCATGCTCGTCTTCGAATCCGGCAACGACGGGATAGAAGTTCGTCGGATCGCCGTGAATCGATACATATAAAACGTCGCTGCGGTCGTAGAAGATTTCCTGCACCCCCTGGCCGTGGTGCATGTCGGTATCGAGGATAGCTACGCGGCCGTACTTTTCACGCAGCGCCTGCGCCGCGATAGCCGCGTTGTTCAGGTAGCAGAACCCGCCCGCCGCTTCGGCGCGCGCATGGTGCCCCGGTGGCCGGCACAACGCATACGCCTCAGGTGCGCCGCCCATGATCGCGTTGGCGCCCGCCAGCGCGCTTTGCGCGGACCAGTAGGCGGATTCGTAAGTGTCGGGGCCGACCGGGCAACTGCCATCGGCGAGATAACGCGCTGCCTGTCCAAGCACGCCACGCAGCGGATTGTTCTCGCGGATGTACACGTTCGACATCACTTCGTCGCCCCAATCGGCCGCCACTTTCTTCCACTCGCGATGCGCTTCCTCGAGGAAGCGCAAGTAGTTCATGCCGTGGACCGCGGCGAGCGACGCGGCGCCAAAGTCGGCGGGTTCGCGGACATCGAAACCCATTGCCTTGGACGCCTCGACCAGCCGCAACGCGCGCTCCGGAATCTCCTGCGGTGTGCGCATCTGGCCACGCGAAAGATACGTGCGCGGATGATGTTTCAGTTGCGCAGGATGAAAGTAAGTCAGCATTGTCGGGTCCTTATTGCGCGGCCACCGCGCGCGCCAGTACGGCATTGATCAAAACGTTCGCGCCGCACGTGACGTCTTCGGGGAGCGCGTCCTCGGCTTCGTTGTGCGACAGGCCATCCACGCAAGGGATGAAAACCATCGCCGTGGGTACGTGCCGCGCGAGGTGGATCGCGTCGTGACCCGCGCCGCTCACGATACGCTCGTGCGCGTAACCGAAGCCTTTCGCGGCTTCTTCGACGAGCTCGACGCACTCGGTATCGAACGGGGTGGCGGGGCTTTTCCAGTACGTCGAGATGTCGGCCTTCAGCCCTCGATCCTCCGCGATCTTGCCGAAGAGCTCGCGGACCTCGCGTTCCATCGCGTCGATTTGCGTATCGTCGGGATGGCGCAGATCGACGCTAAACGCAACGCACCCCGCGATCGTGTTACGCGATGAATTCGGCACCTCCACCTGACCGATCGTGACCAGACCGAGCGGCGCAAAACGTTGTGCGATGGCTTCGAGTTCAAGCGCCATCGCCGCGCTCGCAAACAACGCGTCCTTGCGATACGGCATCGGCGTCGTGCCGGCGTGCGCGGCAACGCCGGTCACTTCGACGTCGAGCCAGCGAATCGCTTGGCCGCCCGTGACAACGCCGATCGGATTGCCATGGCTCTCCAGAATCGGTCCCTGTTCGATGTGCGCTTCGAAATACGAATCGACGCTCTCCACCCCGTGTCCGCGCGTGCCGGCATAGCCGATTTGCGTCAACGCCTCACGTAAAGTCACGCCCTCTGCGTCCGTCGTCTGCAACGCGGCCGCAAGCGGCGTGGCGCCGACAAACACCGCCGAGCCGAGCATCGCGGGCGTGAAACGCGCGCCCTCTTCGTTCGTCCAGGAGACGATCTCGATGGGCTTTTCCGTCGACAAGCCCTGATCATTCAGCGTACGCACGACTTCGAGCGCGGCGAGCACGCCGTAGACGCCATCGAAGCGACCGCCTTCGGGTTGCGTATCGAGGTGGCTGCCGATCAGCACGGCCTTCGCCTTCCCGTTCGAGCCTTCACGACGCGCAAACAAGTTGCCGACTTCATCGATACGCACGGTCATGCCTGCTTCAACGCACCACCTCACAAACAGCGCGCGACTGCGCCGGTCGTCGTCCGTCAATGCAAGACGACGCACGCCGCCCTTTGGCGTCGCGCCGATTTGCGCCATGGTAATCAAGCTCGCCCACAAACGCGGGCCATCGATTTTCAACATGATTCGATATCCTCTAAATTCAGCGAGCCGCCAGTGCTTCCGGGGCATCGGCGCGGCGATGTTTCAGCGCATCGAGTGCGACGATGCACAGCAGCGAAATCCCGGCGAGACACGTATAAAACACCGCGAGCGGCCACCATTGCCCGGTGAATTTATGCGCAAGCCACGTCCCCACGAGCGGCGTCAAACCGCCTGCGATCGCGCCACAAACCTGATACGACAAGGAGATCGCCGAGTACCGCACACGCACTGGAAACACGCCGCTGACGAAACCCGCGATCACCGAATAAAAACTCGCCATGCAGACGACGGCTATTGCGATACCGATAATCATCGACACCATGTTGCCGCTCTGAACGAGGATGAACATGGGATACGGCGAGATCATCGCGCAGAGGGCCGTCAACTTCAGGAAGCGCGCACCGCCGATCTTTTCGGCAAGCAACGCGGCCAGCGGCTGCGTGAGGAACTGGATGATCGCGACGGCAAACAGGCAATCGAGGATCAGCGATTTTGTCACGCCAACGTACTGCGTCGTGTACGAGATCATGAACGTGTTGGTGAAATACACGCCGGCAATGCCGATCGTATTCGCGCCGATGCAAAACGCCACCAGCGCGCCCGACGAGCGGAACACTTCGGCAATCGGCAATTCGACGGTACGCTTCGACAGCTTCTCGCGCTCGAATTCCGGTGACTCGTTCACGCCCATCCGGATCAAAACGCCAACCACGAGCAGCACCGCGCTCACGAGAAACGGCAGCCGCCAGCCCCACGCGATGAACTCC
>Ga0255336_101463_pt1 | contig 16729 bp, 18 predicted proteins | sample MeOH1_35cm_T3_17_FD_189102 | JGI IMG/M metagenome (GOLD analysis project Ga0255336, IMG submission 189102) | Sandy soil microbial communities from University of British Columbia, Vancouver, Canada - MeOH1_35cm_T3_179 | ecosystem: Engineered > Artificial ecosystem > Sand microcosm > Unclassified ...
ACGGATTTTATTGTGTTTCCTAAGTTTTGGGGTTTCAGCGGGACGACGGAGCGTCCCGCTATGCAGCTCCTATTTTCGTTCTTGCATAGTAAAAACTGCTCAGAGACTTTGTCGATACTCTGTATCGCCGCCGCAGGCGGCGACGAGGATTCATTTTATTTAATAGCGGGCGGGCTCCGCCCCCCGCCCCCCTGGGGTACGGGCTCGCTCCCACAGGCGGCGCTCGGTTCCGGCCCTCCCCGCTCCCCCTGGAGAACGGGAGGGGTTATCATTTTATAGCGTGGCCTCACAGTATCGGTCCTCTCCCCCTGGAGTATGGATACCGGCGAAAAAAGCTGCCCGCTTCAGTGCCGATTTTTTGCCCGGCGCACAAAAGCGGGGCTTGTAAACCGTCCGGCGCGGTGCTCTAATAGAGAGGGAATCCCCCGGCGGAATTCGGAAAGGAACGGTGAAAGCTACTATGGATGAGGTTTACGAATTTTTGAAGAAGTGCGGCACGTACTTTCTTGCGACGATGGACGGCGATCAGCCGCGGGTCCGCCCTTTCGGCACCGTGGATGTGTTTGAGGGCAGGCTCTATATCCAGACCGGCAAAATCAAGAACGTGTCCAGGCAGATGAAAGCCAACCCCAAGATCGAAATCTGCGGCATGGCCGACGGCAAATGGATCCGCGTGGAGGCGGCCGCCGTCGAGGACGACCGGCTGGAGGCAAAGCGGCACATGCTCGACGCGTATCCCTCGCTTCAGGGAATGTACGAGGCCGGCGACGGCAACACCCAGGTGCTCTATCTTAAGGACGCCACGGCGACCATTTCCTCGTTTACGGAAGCGCCGAAAGTAATTAAGTTCTAGAAAACCTGCTCTCAAGGTATCGCCGCCTGCGGCGGCGACGAGGGATTATTTTATTTAATAGCGGGAGGGCTTCGCCCCCCGCGCCCCCTGAAGGTACGAATGCCGGCGAGATAGTTTATACGGTTTCCCGAGGCCCGTTCCCTGGGAGGGCGCAGGTCCAGTGAGGCCCTCGGCGGGGGACGCCTCGGGCACCAAGCCTGCGGGCTGTCGCAACGCGTACAAGGAAGCGGCCTCTGCCGCGAAGTGGCGCAACCTTTGCGAACTGTGTTGGGAGTTCTCCCGTTCCCCAAGGGGAGCGGGGAGGGCCGGAGCCACGCGCCGCCTGTGGCGGATGAAGCGTGGCGGAGGCCCAGTGAGCGCGTAAGCGCAAGAAAGCGGCTCCCGCCGCGACGCGGCGCGACCAGCGCGAACTGAGTTGGAAGCCCTCCCGCTATATAATAAAAAATTTTTTCGTCGCTGCCGCAGGCGGCGATACCTTTATAAAAACGCAGGGCGGGATGCCTTTATCCCACCGCCATGCCTTTTATAAAATTTCCCTCGGGGTTTGGGGGCGGAGCCCCCAAGTCCTTCGTTTATTACTTTCCCATATCCCGAAACAGCGGCTTCACCCGCGAGGGATTCTGCGGCTTCGGGTTGTCCTCGGGCGCTATGAACTGGGAAAACAGCTCGAAGCTCTCCCGGATATCATGCAGGTACTCCAGCGCCTGCGCGCGCTGCGCGCGGTAATGCGCGGCGTTGGCGTCGATCTGGCGCGTCAGCGCCTGGATGGTCTCCTCCTGCCGGGCGTTCTGCTCCTGCGCCGCGGCAAGGGCGCGCTGATACTCCTGGATGTGCGGGCGCGCGTTGGCGTCGTCGGGCCGGTCCTGTGTCTGTGCGTCGTAAGCCGCCTGCAATTCCTCCAGGCGCTCGGTGGTCTCCCGGTACTGTTCGCGCAGCCGGGCAAGCTCGCCCCGGGTCTCTTCGCACTCCTCGCGCAGGGCGCCGAGCTCCTGGTTATGCTTCTGCACCAGTTTGGCGACGATGGGCTTGAGCCGCTCGCGCAGTTCCCCGTCGTTTTCCGGCGCGGGGGAAACCTGCGGCGCGGGCAGGGGCTTCCCCTCGGCGGCGCTTTTGAGCGCGCGGTTCTCGGCGTTAAGCACCTGGAGCTGCTCTCGCAGCGCGTCGGTTTCGCGGTAGAATACCTGCTTCATGCTGTCGATCTCGTTCGCCTGCTCCTGGAGCATGCGCTCGAGCTCGGGCCGCTTCAGACTTGCGTAATTGGCGCGCGGCAGCGTGTTTTTCGGGTCCTCCGGCCAGGCCATAGGTTCACCCTACGCTTTCCAGAATCCGCAGCCGGTCCCGGCAGCCGAACGTCTCCCAGCGGTGCGCGGGAAGCTCCAGCACCGAAAACGCGCCGTGGATGTAGAACCCCACGCGCCCCGGCTCCATCGCCGGCTCCACCGAAAGCACGCGCCCCGCGCGGTCAAGATAGATCACGTCGATCGGCTCCCGCATGAAATAGGTATGGATCTGCGCGCAGGGGCGCAGCAGCAGCCCCGTCTTTATATCGCGCGCGCCCATCAGCCCCTTCAGGCGCAGGAAATAGTTGTCGGCCACGCGCACGCGGTCGAGGTATTTGCCGTCGGCGTACAGTTCTGCGTACTTCATCGCAATCGTCCTCCCGTCTTGGGTCACTGTATAAAAATTCGATCGCCCTGCGGGCGGCTGATCTCCGGCCGCCCCCGCGGCGGTTTTAGCGGTTTTACTTGAACGTTTTCATCACATTGAGCACGGTCGGCCCCAGCAGAATAATGAACAGAACCGGGAAGATGAACGCCACCATGGGCAGCAGCATCTTGACGGAGGCCTTCATGCCCTTTTCCTGTGCGATGCGCTTGCGGTCGGCGCGAAGCTGCGCGGACTGGGTTTTCAATACCTGCTTGATGGGCGTGCCCATCTGCTCGGACTGCACCACCGCCGCCGCGAGCATCTTAAGCTCGGGGACGTCGTTGCGCTCGCCGAGCTCGGTCAGCGCGACGCGGCGCGGCTTTCCCATCTGAATCTCCATGGCGGCGACGGTCATTTCCTCCTGAAGCGCGCCCGAGAATTTATCGAGCGCGCGCTTGAGCGCCATATCGAAGCTCAGCCCCGCGTCGATGCTCACCGAAAGTACGTCCATCATATCGGGGAGTTGGTGGCGTATGGATTGCTGGCGCGAGCGGATACGGAACCGCAGGAAACAGACGGGCGCGAGGAATCCGAGCATCATGGCGGCCAGCACCAGCAGGAGCTTTAGGGCGCCCTGCATCGGCGAGCGCCGCAAGAGAGCAAACGCTATGAGCGTAAGGCCGAGCGCCGCCGCCGCGCGGATCGCGCCGAATACGTTGGGGTCGATATAGTACCCCGCCATGCGGAGCTGCCGTTCCAGCTTGGCGTCGCGCACGCCGCCCTTTTTGCCCTTGGACGCGGCGCGCTCCAGCGATTTTTTCGCGTTCTGGAGCATGGGGCGGATGAACCGCTCGTAAAAGTTGCCCGAGAGCTCGTCGGGAAGGAACCTGTCCGCTTCCAGGATGCGGTTGAGCCGCCTATTCTTCGCGGCGTAGAGCTCTCTCGGCCCGCTCAGCAGCATAAGCACCAGCACGAACGCCGCGATGCCGCTCATCAGCGCCAGAAATTCCATGTTCCTCCCCCCTTCCTCAGTACTTGACGGACACGATCCTGTTGATGAGCATGTAGCCGATGATCTCCATCCCCGCCGCCGCCAGAAGCATGATGCGGCCCGTTTCCTCTATAAAGAACTGCTGCATGTAGCCGGGGCTGATCAGCATCAGGATGACCGCGATAAAGAGCGGCAAAAGGCCGATCACCATGCCCGAGATCCGCCCCGTGGACGTGATGGTGTGGATATCCCGCTTGATCTGGAGCCTGTCCGATACCGTCACCACGATGTTGTCCAGCACCGCCGAAAGGCTGCCCCCCACCTGCTGGGAGATCAGGATCGCCGTCACCATCAGCCGCACATCCGTGCTGGGCACGCGCCGCGCCAGGTTGTTGAGCGCCCGCTCGGCGGAACTGCCCAGCTGCATTTCCCGCAGCACCCTGCCGAACTCGCGCGAGATCGGCTCGGGGAGCTGTTCCGCCACGTTCTGCATGCCCTGCTGGAACGTCAGCCCGCTCTTGATGCAGTTGCTGATGCTCGTCATCGCGTCGGGAAGCTGCTTCTCGATCGCCGTGAGCCGCTTGCGCCTGCTCCGTTTCACATACAGCGGCAGCGCCGCGAACCCCAGGCCCATTACCGTAAAAGAGACCAAAGCGTGCGCGTGCAGCAGCGCCAACAGGCCCGCCGGCACGAACGTCAGCGCCAGCCAGGAAAGCAAAAACTCCTCCGCGCGCATCGGCACGCCCGCGCTCGCCAATTGATCGCGCAGCGCGGCGGATACCTTGATGCGGGGCCTGCGCTGCTCGCGCAGGCGCTCGCGCGGGATGGGAAGCGCCTTTTCCCCGCCCAGCCTGGCGATCCGCCGCCCGGCCGCGAGCTCGTCCCGCTTGGCCCTTTGCAGCACGGCCGCCGTCACAAAAAACGCCGTGAGCGACGCGCATACCGCAACGAACAAAATCATACGCTCCCCTCCTTTCGGTTTCAGTACGGCAAAGGCCTATCCCCTTGCCCGAATCTTCCCTACCGGGACGCAGGGGTGGAACCCCTGCGTCCCTTCATTTCCCTTCAGGGACCGCCGGCCGCACCGCAGGTGCAGGCGGTTCCTGCAAACTCCTAAAAAAGTGGCTTCGCCACTTTTTTAGCCTGAAAACCACTCATCATAGACGGCGACGCCGTTGCTGCGGATCTTCTGGGCGCACTTGGGGTATACGCCGGTGGGGCGGAAGCGGCCCGTAAAGCGGCCCTGGCCGTCCATGGAGCCGTCGGTTTCAAATACGAAGAGGTCCTGCATGGAAACGACGTCGCCCTCCATGCCGGTGATCTCGGTGATGCTCGTGATGCGGCGCGTGCCGTCGCGCAGGCGGCTCTGCTGCACGATGATGTCGATGGCGGAGGCGATCTGGCTGCGGATGGCGAAAAGGGGCATCTCGACGCCGGCCATCATCACCATGGTCTCGATACGGGCGATCATATCCCGCGGGGAGTTGGCGTGGCCGGTGGTGAGGGAGCCGTCGTGGCCGGTGTTCATGGCCTGGAGCATATCGAGGGCCTCGCCGCCGCGGACCTCGCCCACGATGATGCGGTCGGGCCGCATGCGCAGGGCGTTTCGGACCAGCTCGCGGATGGGGACCTCGCCTTGCCCTCCAGGTTGGCGGGGCGGCTCTCCAGGGTGATGACGTGCTGCTGCTTGAGCTGGAGCTCGGCCGCGTCCTCGATGGTAACGATGCGCTGGTCGGGCGGGATATAGGCGGAAAGCACGTTCAGGAGCGTGGTTTTGCCGCTGCCGGTGCCGCCGGATACCAGCATGTTGAGGTTGCCCCTGACGCAGGCTTCGAGGAAGCTGGCCATGCGCGGGGTCAGGGAGCCGAAGCCGATCAGGTCGTGCACCGTGTAGGGCGTTTTGGAGAACTTCCGGATGGTGATCACGGGGCCCACGAGCGAGAGCGGCGGGATCACGATGTTGACGCGGGAGCCGTCCCTGAGGCGGGCGTCCACCATGGGGCTCGCTTCGTCCACGTGGCGGCCGATGGGCGACACGATCTTTTCAATGACCTGCATCACGGCCTCCTCGTCGCGGAAGCGCACGTCGGTGAGCCGGATCTTGCCTTCCTGCTCGGCGAACACGTGCCTGGCGCCGTTGACCATGATCTCGGTGATCTTGGGGTCGGCGAGGAGCTCCTCGAGGGGCCCCAGGCCCATCACCTCGTTGAACAAAATGGTGGCGAGCCGGGCGCGCTCCACGCGGGTGACGCTGTCGGCATACTCGAGGAGCACGTCCTCGATGACGGACTGCACCTCCCCGGCGTCGGGGTCCGCCTTCCGGCCGCGGAGGCGGTCGATCACGGAGGCGCGGACGCGGTCTACGATGAGCTGGTACTGCGCTTCCCGGGCTTCGTCGGGAGGCTGCTCCTCCTCGCGGTCCTGGGGAACGTCGGCGGTTTTGCTGAGGCGCGCCTGCAAGCTCATGCGCGGATCACCCCCTGGGCGGCCTGCATCAGGGACCTGCCTAGCGGCGAATGCGGCTCCTCGAGGACCACGGGGCGGCCGATGCACTGGCAGCGGTCGGCGGTGCGGTCGTCGCGCGGGAGCACGAAGGCGGGGCGGCAGCCCAGGACCTTTTCGGCGTCCTTCACAGAGAGGAAGGACTTGCCGTCTTTATTGAAAAGATAGAGCACCTTCTCCTGCATCTGGAGGGAGCCTAAGACGGCGGCTGTGCTGTGCGCGGCCTTGATGGAGGCGATATCGGGCTGCATGACGACGAGGACGCGGTCGCTGTTCTCGATGGCGGCGATGGTCGTATCCGAAAAATTCGCGGGCAGGTCCACGAATATGCAGTCGAAGAAGGGCCGCATCACCGAAAGCACGCTTTCCACATGGCGCGGCTCCACGTACTCCCCGCTTTCGGGGGTGTTGGGGCCGGCGAGCACGGTGAGGCCGCTGTAGTGCTGCACGGTAAAGCCGCGGAGGAGGTCCATCGTCAGCGTTCCGCGCTCCTGGGCAAGCTCGGCCACGGTGTCCTTGGGCTGCATATCGAGAAACAGCGCGACGTTTGCGAAGGTAAGGTCAAGATCGATGATGGCGGTTTTTTTGCCCTGCTTGGCGAGGGCCGCGGCAAGGTTGACGGCCACGGTGGTCTTGCCCGTGCCCCCCTTGCCGGAATAGACGCTGACGACGCTGGATTTCTGTACGGGCGCGTTCTGGGCCGAACGCGCCCGGGTCTGCTCGAGCGCGCCGGCGCGGCGCACGGCGTCGAGGATCTTAGCGTCGCCTTCCGAAAAGGCGGTCAAAAGCCGCACGCCGTTTTGCATCGCCTCGCGCGTCAGCTCAAGGGACGGTTCGTCGGAGAGCAGCACCAGCGCGCAGCGGGGCACGCTCTGGTAGATGCGCTGCGCGATATCGAGCGCGGAGGCGTTCTCGTAGCAGAGGAGGGCCACGTCGGGCTGGAGGCCCTGCGCCTTCTGCACGGAAGCGGGCGCGAGATCGCCGTAGCCGGTAATGACGATATCGTCGGCGGCGAGGATTTGTTTGATGTGATAGCGCGTGTCTTTTTCGGTGCTGATCACGAATACCTTGAGCTGTTCCATGCGTCCTCCTTCCTTTTTACTGCTTGGGCGCGAGATACGGGTCGATATACGCGGGGATCGTCACCTTGGCGTCGTCCTGTGCGGCGCGCAGCGCGAGGTAGATCTGCCCGTTCCGGGAGGCGCTGAAAAGCTTTACGGCGTCCTCCGGCGAAACCGCGAAGGTAACGGAGCCGTAGGCGTAATTGGGCGTATCCTTGGCGGCGGTGGCGTTCTGCTGCCGGGAAGCAACCTCCAGCACCTTGACGTTCTGCAGCAGCAGCTCGGTGACGGGGTAGCTGACGCTCGACCCCTTGTCGTCGGTCTCGGTCACGCTCTCGGTGTGCAGGATGTCCACATGATCGTTCTTGCTGATGTAGTACCCCACGCCGGAAAGCTCGTCGGTCGCGATGGTGACGGCGCGCATGCCCTTTTCCAGCACATAGGAGAGCTGCCCGCCCGGATCCGCGCTGCCCGCCTCGGCAAGGCCCGCATTCGTCAGCTGCTGGCCGGCGGCGACACGGTATTTGTTGAACTTGCCCACCGCGCCGTCAAGCTTCGTCACGGCGTCGGGGCCGACCCATTCCTTGGCGGTGGATTTTAGCGTAACCATGTCCGCCGTGATCTTGACGTTTTCGTCGATGGGGGCGAGGGCGACGACGACGGTCCCCTGTTCTACGACCACCGTCGCCTTTTTATCGAGATAGGCGGCGTAGAGGTAAACGGCGACTCCTGTCAGGACCGCCGTCAGCGCCGCCACAATGTAGATCTTTTTCATGCGGGACCCCCAAAGGTTTCGGATTTTCAAAAACCGGCGCGATTCGCCCTCTATATCTTCATCGTGGCGGCGGACGTCAGCGTGAACGTTCCGTTTTCGGCAAACGGCGCCGCAAGCGGCGTGAGCGTGGGGATCGCTTTGACGACCTTTACCGTGACGTACGTGGTGGTCTTGGTGACGGTGACGCTCACCGTCCCGGGGCCCGTCAGCATCTCGTTGACAACTTCGGTGACGTCGGCCGTGAAGGTGACGGAATCCGTATGGACGATGCCGTAGCGCGCGCCCTCGCGGCTGCCGTTCTCCACGTTAAGCTGGTTGTAGAAGTACCAGCCGTACTCCATGATGCCCATCAGCAGCAGGAGCAGCAGCGGCAGCGCGATGGCCGCTTCCACCAGCGACTGCCCGCGCTCGCGGAAGGCGCGTTTTTCCTGTTTGCTTTTCATCACGCGTTCCCTCCCTGAAAGAGCCGCTGCCGCCCGCACGAGGTACGGGCGGCAGCATTGATCCTATACTGTTTCGTCCTCAGGAAGCGGGGCTGATGGAGAGCGCCGCATCCGCCTTGCCGAACATATCCTTTACCTTGCCGCCCAGGCTTGCGATTACCACAACCGCCACGATGGCGATGAGACCCAGGATCAGGCCGTATTCGACCATGCCCTGTCCGTTCTCATCCTTTAATATTTCAACGAACTTTTTCACTGGTATCCTCCTTCTCTAAAACAGGTTTTATAGGGATATAACGTTCTGCAATACCGGAAACACCATTGCGGTCATAACGCCCAGAGACAGATAGGGGCCCATGGCGGCGGAGCTGTACAGGTTCCCCTTTTTGGTGGCGCGCAGGTACGCTGCGTACGCGGCAAGCGCGAGCGCCATCACCAGCGTCACCTGCAGAAACCCCGCCAAGCCAAAGCACAGGCCGATTACGGCCGCGTACTTGACATCCCCCCAGCCGATGTTGAGCCCCATTTTTGAGGGGATTATAAATACCGCCACGGCGATGACCGCACCCAATAGGCCGCTTTTGAGGTTCGTGAAGCCTCCCGTAACGGCGTCCCCCACAAGGAAGATCGCCACGAGCAGGGCGAGCAGCACGTTCGGTATGCGCCGAACCGTGACATCCACCGCGCTCAGGCAGAGGATAACGAAGAACACCAGGGCGTATTGGATCAACCGAACCATCCCCGCCGCGGGAAGCGCGGCGGCGATGAGCGCCGGGCCCAGCGCAGAGACCGCAATCCATACCGGTACGGCGTGTTTTCCGCAGAACATGCGGCCCCGCTCCGCCCCGGCTTCGCGCGTGCGGACAAGCTTCCCCGCCAGCGCCCGGACGGGCAGGGCCAGGAGCGCGCCGCACAGCGCGAACAATGCGATCGTCATACGATGGGCCTCCTCAAGTTGATTTGCCTCCCGAAGCTTTCCTGCCTTGTTGCAGAAAAAGCCGTCCATCGGGTAACCCGAATGACGGCTTCTGATCGTTGCGCTGCATCCGTTTTAGAGAAGGGATGCCGCCTCGCGGCTATTCGCAAACAAAAGCGCGGCTTCATTCGGCAGCTGGCTGTCATGGGCTTTCGCCTTTAGACCCTGTAGCTTTGCGCGGGCAGCCTTTCGGCTGCGTTGCTATTATCGGGAAGTTCCTTTTGTGAGTTGTCTTTCACAGTCTGTCGTCGTTGCCCGGGCGAAAAGCTCCGGGCGGTTTTCCTTCGCGCGCAAAAACGCGCGGACCGCGTTTTCCCCCATCCTCGGGTTCCTGCCGGCCGTTGCCCGAAATGCTCCGGGCGGTTTTCCTTCGCGCGCTCACGCGCGGACTGCTTTATTGGCGATATGCTGAACGTATTGGTTTTCCTTCGCGCGCGCAGCGTGCGCGGACTGCGTTCGCCCCGTTGCCCCGGGGTTGTCCTGTCGGCCGCTGCCCGGAAATGCCGGGCGGTTTTCCTTCGCGCGCGAAAGCGCGCGGACCGCGTTTGCCCGTCCTCGGGTCCCTGCCAGCCGTTGCCCGAAATGTTCCGGGCGGTTTTCCTTCGCGCGCGAAAGCGCGCGGACGCGTTGGGGGATGACTGTTTGTTCTCCTTCGCGCACGCAGCGTGCGCGGACTGCGTTCGCCCCGTTGCCCCCGGGGTTGTCCTGCCGGCCGCTGCCCGGAATTCCGGGCGGTTTTCCTTCGCGCGCTCACACGCGCGGACGCATTGTGGGAGATGACTGTTTGTTCTCCTTCGCGCGCGGGAACGCGCGCGGACTGCGTTCGCCCCATTGCCCCGGTTTGCGGGAGGGTGGAGCGGTTCCCTGCGCCCTATCCTTGAGCGCGTCTCCTTCTGTGCCTGTCCGCTGCCCGGTCGGCCGTGTGGGAGAACGGCGGGGGGCGAAGCGCATCCATGGGATACGCCGGCCAAGCAAAAGGGCTGGGGCATCTTGCCCGTCTTCACCTCCTTTGAAAGTCTCTGTCCGCCCGGGCGCGGCCCGGGTCCTTTATACGGCCGCTTTCCAATAAGAAAGGCAACCGCGCGCGCAGTTGCCAGCCTTCTTCCCGGAGCCTGCGGCCCGGGCGTATGGGAAAGCGGCAACTGGCTGCCATAGGCTTCCGCCTTTAGGCCCTGTAGCTTTGCGTCCCTGCCTTTCGGCAGGTTTGCCGTATGGGTACACTTTCATTTGTATGTATATTGATACCGCAATTACGCGGCGTCAAACGCGGAAACAGTCTTTTTTTCGTCTATTTTGTAAGTTCTCGTTTATTTTATAGTTTTCCGTAAATCTTCGTTTATTTTGTAAGTTTTACCTTGTACTCGCCGCTCTCGAATACCGGCGGCGGCGAGGAAGGCGCCTTGGCGATAAGGTTGGCGGGGATGCCGCCGATCCTGTTCGCGATGATGCTGCCGATAAAGGTGGTGGTGTTGCCGTTGAGCGTGACGGTCCCCTTGGGGGCGTATACGACGCCCGTAACGGTGGTATCTCCCGTCACCATGTAGATATCGCCCCGGGCCGAGTACACGCATACGCTCTGGGTCTGGGTCATCTGCATGCCGTTGCCGTTGAAGGTGATATTCCCTCCCGCAAACAGGTTGCCCGCGCCCGTGAAGGAGTTGCCCATGTTGAGCTTCCCCTCCGCGAATATGGTGCCCGTGTGCGTGACCGAGCCGCCGCTAAAGGTGATGTCGCCCCCCGCGTAGAGGGACCCGGCGCCCATATAGGTATTGTCGAACGTAATATTGCCCGTGGCGTAGATGTTGCCGTTCAATACGCATACCGGGCTGCCGCCGCCGATCTTGACGTTGCCGTTGACCACCACGTTGCCGGTCAGCACCGCCTGGTTGCCGATGGTGAGGTCGCCGTTCACATACAGCGTGTTGAGGTTGTTGAGTATGGCCCTGCCCGTGATATTGAGGCTGCCCGCGCTGTAAAACGTATTGTTGATGGTGGCCGTCGAGCAGTCGACGGTGGTGCTGCCCGCCGTTACCGTATAGTTGTTGAATACCTGGGTTTCGCCCCAGGGAAGTTTTCCCGCGCCCAGATTCGTGACCGTGCCGGTTTGTGCGGGAAGGCCGGGCCTTGCGGGCCTGATCTCGGCCGCCACGGCGGTGAAATCCGGCATCTCGACGCTCTCGGCACCGGGTACGACCGCGCCCACCGTCGTTGTGGAGGGGTTGGCGTAAACGGTGCCGCACGCCTCCAGCGAGCCCGTAACCCTGCCATAACCCGGGGATGCGTGAATGGAACCGTTGGCGTGTACGCTGCCCTCGATGTCGAACCTGCCGCCCATGTCGAAGGTATAGGACGGATCGGCGCAGAACAGCAGGTAATCGTAGGGCCAGAGGCTCGTCCTGTACCTCTGTGCGCTGGCAGCGGCCGTGACGGAATTGGTTTCGTTGCCGAATACCTGCGAGAAGCCCGCCTGTACGTCCATGGTCTTTCGGGCGTTGATGATCATGTTGCCGTCCTCGAACGTGTACGTCACGCCGTCCGTCGTGAGGCCGTTGGCAACGATATAGGCGTTGGCTTCCTGCGCGGCCGCGCCGGTATCGGGAAGCATGGCCGCCCCCGCGAGGACGGCGGCGTCGAGCGCGTTCTGCATGCGGGTCTTATCAAGATCCAGCACGCTCATGTCCACCGCCAGCGCGCCGAACGCCATCAGTACCGAGATCGCCACCGCCACCAGCGCCAGCATGGACACGCCCCCTTCCCGAGAGACTCGCACGGTCGATATATGCGGGCGGTCATCTTCCTTTGAAACGGGAGCGCGCCCCGGCGGTAAAAACAAAAGCAGCCGACCGAGGGGTCAGCTGCAAAATCACCAAATACGCGCTGCGTTGCGGCAACGATATGGGAATTCGGCAACTGGCTGCCCTGGGTCCAAAGACCGGTAGGCCCTATAGCTTTGCGCCGCCGGCTTTCGCCGACTTTGCCGTTATCGATCCAGCCATTACAGGCTTTCTTTTAGTACACATAGTATAATACGGAGAATTTTGTCTGTCAAATAAAATTTATAAATTATTTTCATTTATTTTGGCTGAGCAGAATGGCGGCGGCGAAGGACTATTTTATTGAATAGCGGGCGAGCTTCCAACTCAGTTCGCGGTTGCGCACCGCGTCGCGGAAATTGCGTTTCCCCAAACCCTTTCCTCGTTTCCTAAGGAGTTCGGAACAGAGCCAATTATAAAGGATAAGCATAGCGTTGCGTTTACGGGGAGCAAACGAAACCCTTCCGTTCCTCAGGGGGTGCGGGGGCGAAGCCCTCCCGCTATTAAATAAAATAAACCTCCGTCGACGCCGCAGGCGGCGATACCTTAATTATTAACTATTAGCTATTAGCTATTTACCCTCAACTAACTATTCAACGAATTATCTTCCCGCTTTTCCAGCAGCGGCAGCAGGTACCCGTACCCCTCCCGCTCCATATCCGCCTTGGGAACGAACCGGAGCGCCGCGCTGTTGATGCAGTACCGCAGGCCCCCCAGCTCCCGCGGGCCGTCGTTGAACACGTGCCCCAGATGCGCGTTCCCCGCCCGGCTCCTGACCTCGGTGCGCCGCATGCCGTAGGCGTGATCGGCAAGCTCCTTCACCACGAACGGATCGATGGGCTTCGCGAAGCTCGGCCAGCCGCAGCCGCTTTCGAATTTATCGGCGGAGGAAAACAGCGGCTCGCCGGAGGTGATGTCCACATAGATGCCGGGGCGGTAATCGTCCCAGTGCGCGTTCTGGAAGGGCGGCTCGGTGGCGGCGCGCTGCGTCACCTCGTAGGAAAGCGGCGGCAGCGTTTTTTTGAGCGTTTCTTGATCGGCGGGCGGATAATCCGCCGGGTTCACCCGCGCCTGCGCCGCCTGCCTGATCTTCGCCATGCCGATGTGGCAGTAGCCGCCGGGGTTTTTCTCAAGATACGCCTGATGGTACTCCTCGGCGGGATAAAAATTCGCGAGCGGGGCGACCTCCACGGCGGGCTTGCGCCCCGCGCGCGCCTCAAGCGCCGAAAGCAGCGCCGAAGCCGCGGCCCTGTCCTCTTCCTTTGTATAATAGATGCCGGTGCGGTACTGCGTGCCCGCGTCCCCGCCCTGGCGGTTCAGCGAAAAGGGGTCGACCGCCTCCAGGTACAGCTCCAGCAGGAACCGCAGCGGCAGCGCCGCGGGGTCGTACTCCACGCGTACGGTCTCCGCGTGCCCGGTATCGCGGCGGCACACGTCCTCGTACGAGGGGTTCTGTGTTCTGCCGTTCGCATACCCCACCTCGGTAGAACGCACGCCGCGTATCGCCTTCAAATATTGCTCGGCGCCCCAGAAGCATCCGGCCGCCAGATAAATTTCCGCCATGCGCTCTTCCTCCATCGGTCATTCTCTGCTTATGATACCCGATCGCGCGCAAGAAAAACAGCGGGCGCCAAACGAAGCCCGGAAGCGGTATTTCTTCTTTATATAAAGGAATCGCGGCGGCGCTACCCCTTCGGCTCCTGCAGGAAGCGCCACATCTGGGCGTATCCCTGCCCGCGCCCGGGATACACGCGCACGCTCCTGAGCCTGAGCATATCCATATAGTCCGTCACCGCGCCGTTGAGGGAGAGATGATCGAACAGCACCGCCAGCGCCGGGTCCCCGCCCCGGGAAATCAGCGTCCCCGCCCCCTGCCGCACCATGACGTTGATGTTCCGGTACGGCGGCTGCGGCAGCAGGAACACGCTGTAGCGCGGGAATTCCCGCAGCAGCCGCAGCGTCACCCGGATATGCGCGGCGTATTCGGCGGGGGTGTAATACACGTCTTTTCCGATGCCGAGGCCCGGAAAGCTGACCGCCACGCCCCCGTTTTTGAGCTCCTCGGGGGAAGGGAGGCTGATAAAATCCGTGATGTTGTACTGCGCGAGGTTCTTCATCGTCCGTTTCGCCGAAACCTCGTGATACCGGAGCGTTTCCTCCGCGGCGCCCTTATCCGCACCCGCGCGGGCGAGGATGCTCTGCATCAGCTCGTAGGGCATGGTATAGTGGGAGAGCGCGTGCAGCAGCACGTCGGTATCGCCCGGCGCGCGCTCGAACGCGGACAGGCGCGCCAGGTACTCCCGTTCCCTTCCCGCACCGAACAGGCAAAGCCTGGCGCAGTTGTTCCGCAGCAGCGTGAGGAATTGCGCCCCGAGGCCCTCGAGTACCGCCGGGTCCTTCACGAACAGGTACTGCGCCGAAGCGCCCGCGCCCGTCACTGAAAATGAAGCGACGCCCGCCACGCCCTCCGCGCCCATCAGCGTGAAGTTGAAGCGCCTGTCCCGCAGGCGGACGCAGCAATAGGTTTCCAGATCGCCCGCGCGCAGCAGCGGGAGCCAGCGGCCGAGGTTGCGGACGGTTTCGGATATGTCCCTGTCGAAATTGAGCACCAGCCTGACCGATACGCCCCGAAGCAGCGCCTCCCGCATCAGGCGGGGCCATTCCTCCATAAAAGCGTCGTCCTCCAGCATCCAGGAGAGCGGAAGCTCGGTATACAGATAGAGCGCAGCGGGCCTCCCCGCGGCGATGGTCTCCCGCAGCAGGCGCAGCGCCGCGGCGCGGAGCCCCTCGTTTCCCGTATAGATCTGCGCCGGCTGCATATACGCGCCGGCGGGAATCGGGCCGCCGGCGGCGTTCCCCCGTGCCTGCACGGGCACGCTCAAATCCACGGTTTCCAGAAGCGCATCCGCCAAAATCCGTTCCGCGGCTATCCCGGGCTGTTTCAAAAAGACGCGGACGGCGTCGAAAAACGTCTCGGGGTCCTCGGTATAGGGCGTATTGACCAGCGCGCACAGCGCCGCCCTTTCCTCGGGGGCGCATTTGAGCATGGAGAAATACATGCAGATTTCGGACACGATGCGCCCGCTGGGCGCAGGGCTGCGAACGCCCGCGCGGTAGCGGCCGATGAGCGCGGCGTCCGCGTTGAGGTACCGGGCAAGCTGCACGTTGGATACGGACGCTGCCGTCATCAGCGCCTCCAGCCTGTCCGCAAACACGTCCCCGCGCGGCAGCGCGCGCTGGGGGCGCGCGGGCTCCTTCGCCTGATGCGCACGCTGGGGCCGGAGGCCGGATTCTTCCAGATGGATCCACGCGTAGATCGCGTCAAAAAGGAGGGGCGCCTCCTCGGTGTGCGAGATGCCGCACAGCGCGCAGACCTCCCTGGTGCGCTTCTGCTGTACCGCCAAAGCCGCCGCGCCCGCCGCCAGCCTTTCCAGCTGCGGGGAAAAGCGCGAAGGCACCCTCTCGCCCTTCATGAACCTGCTCACCAGCGACGCGTCCAGCCCCGCCTCCCGGGCCAGCACCGCGCGCGGAACGGCCAGCGCGCGAAGAAGATTGTCTACTTTTTCACAAAAAAGCATGCATCGGTTTCCCTTCCGCCATCCCATGCAGCCGCGGGGAACGGCCGGCGGCAGGATGCCGCAAGCGCCGGCGCGGCCCGAAACCAGCGGGTTTCCTGTCTCGCATTCGTTGTAACCCCCCGATATACACAGTATAACATATTTTTCAGTTTTGTTTCGTTTTTGTTCAATTCTGTAAAAACTTTTGGAGAACCAAAAGTTTTTCTGTCGATCGCGAAACCCGTTGAAAAAAACGGATTGCCGCCGCTTCGGGATATGCTATAGTTAAGAAAAACAAAGAAACGGCCAAGGAGGGCAGGAGAATGGAATTTTGCTGGAGCACCCTGCATGTGCGGGATATGGAGGCATCGCTGCGGTTTTATAAGGAGCTGATCGGCCTCCCCGTGACCCGGAGGTTCGCCGCCGGGCCTTCCGAGATCGCGTTCCTGGGCGAGGGGGAAACCAAGCTGGAGCTCATCTCGGGCAGGCAGGGCGAAAACGCCGACCACCCCGCGGGGATTTCCTGGGGCTTTCGCGTCGATTCGCTGGAGAAAATGCTCGCCCGCGTCGCGGCGTTCGGCGTCCCGGTCCAGAGCGGCCCGTTTTCGCCCACGCCCGGCACGCGCTTCTTCTTTGTGGAGGACCCCGACGGTCTTAAGATACAGTTCGTGGAAGAAGGGGCCGAAAAGGAGTAAGGGACCCGGCCCGGCACTTAGGAGGACGGTATGCTTTGGTTCGGCCGCGTGGAGCTCTATATGGGCTTTTCCCCCGGGGAGTGCTTCGCCGTGCGGGAGGCCCTCTCCGCGGCGGGCATCCGGTACGACTGGAAGATTGTAGACAGCGTAAACCCTTCCGGCGGCCGCTTGGGCCGGTTCACGCCGGCGCGCGGCGGCCCATTGGACCGGCTGTACTACGTATACGTCCGGCGGCGGGACGCCGGGCGCGCGCAAGCAATTTTACAATCACAAAAGTGACGCAGTCACTTCAGGCCGTCGACAAACCCCTCCGGGGTTCGTCGACGGTTTTTCTCATGCAGGCCTGGCGTGGCAGGCCTGCATGCAAGGTGTCCAAGCTGACGCACATGTCGTCAGCTTGGACGGATTTTATTGTG
>Ga0255336_101465_pt1 | contig 16715 bp, 20 predicted proteins | sample MeOH1_35cm_T3_17_FD_189102 | JGI IMG/M metagenome (GOLD analysis project Ga0255336, IMG submission 189102) | Sandy soil microbial communities from University of British Columbia, Vancouver, Canada - MeOH1_35cm_T3_179 | ecosystem: Engineered > Artificial ecosystem > Sand microcosm > Unclassified ...
TCCAGCGCGAAGTGTACCGGGCAGGTAATCGTGATAACACGCGAATTGCGTAAAGAGTCTTTTCCGATGTGCGCAATGACGAATCATTACAAGCCGGGAGCGTTAAAAGGGTATCGTCAACTTGTGTGTCGGCGTGCGGCTGATAATTTGATGACAGTGCCCCAGCCTGCGTTACCTGCTGCCGATAATCATTGTCCATACGGGCATTGTCAACTTGCCGAGAGCGAGACGGCACGACGGCAGGTGTGACGACCGGTCAGAAAACAGCCGACGGATTTAGGGCAAGTTCGGCGAGTTCGCGCCATGCAACGAACCGGGCTGCAAGTTGTTTGCGATAGAGCGAGGCGCGCATCACATGCCGCTTCAGTGCGAAATGTTGCCGGATCGGCCTGAAGCACGAGAGAAATTTCTGTGTGCGTTTCGGGTCGCGAAAACCGCGCATGCGACGCGACGCTCTCGTTCGCGTGTCGGTTGATGGCTGTTCTCGGCCCGGTTGTTCAACCGGGCGGCCGCTTTTACGAACATATGCTTCACGTGCGCAAGTTCCGGGATTTCGGCCTTTGCGGCCGGATAACTGCGCAGTTGATCGGTGACGATCTTGCGCGGCACCGGGCTCGAGCGCAGCAACGCTTGAAGAAACGTTTTGCTGCGGCTTTGTCGCGCCGCTTTTGTAGCAGGATGTCGAGTTCGTCGCCATGCTCGTCGACCGCACGCCACAGCAGGTGCGGTTCGCCTCGCAGCGTGACGAACATCTCGTCGAGGTGCCACGTGCTACCCGGCTTGCGTCGCGCCGTTTTCACCCGGTGAGCAAAGCCTTTACCGAACTTGTCGCACCAGCATCGGATCGTCTCGTCCCTACTGGACTTCCTTCGGAGCGTACGTCACTATCACGCCACGCTCAAAGAGCAGCTCCTCGATGTCGCGCAAGCTCAATTGAAAGCGAAAATACCAGCGCACAGCGCAACTGATCACCCCAGCTGGGAAACGGTGACCGTGATAAAGCGACTTCGATTTCTTCTTCATCACGCCATCTTACGTGAGCGGCTCAACAACCCGACAACGCGCTCCGTTGAGCCAATGATGTTGTAAGGACGAGCGTTCGCGTATCTCAGCGGCGGTATCGAATGCATGCTCATGATCGCCAAAAAACAGATGAAGTGTGCTCCCGGAACCCATCTGTCATCCGCTGATCAATTCCACTTACTGGAAACATAAGCAGTACTAGGCATATCGATTTAGTTTTTCTGCGTTCCTTACTGCGACAAAACCGAACAAACAGCACCCCAAAAGGATTTTTTCTCAACGGTCTGGATGCGCTGTCCCAAGCCGAGCCGCAGGCAGAGGGATAGCTAGCCAGTTGCGATCTCACCGCGGCGAGCGCTCAACGGCACTAGCTTCCACCTTACCGCGCGCTTGCCGCGTGGCGTAGAGCAAAAATCTGGACGCATGGAATATTTGATCGCAATCAAGTGTTTTATAAGCGTACTCTCACGGAAAACCATAGACGTGGCCGCTGTTCACCGCGACGCGCCGTTCTGGAACTCCTTATGAGAATCGACACAAATGCGGTTGCCCAGCAGGATACCGCCGTTGGCAGCCGCTTAGTAGAGGCGGCGGCTGAACTTGTTCCAACGTTGCGTTCTCGGAACGTGGAAACGAACGCGTTAGCAAGGCTTCCGACCACGACGGTCCAAGACTTTGAAACGGCTCATTTGTTCGAAATGTTGGTGCCAGCGATCTATGGCGGGGTTCAATGCTCGCTCGAAACCTTCATGGACGTTGTCCGACGCGCAAGGTGCGAGCGCGCACCTCGACGACATGTTCGTCACGCTGCGCGGCGAGCCTTACCTATTGTAGCGTGCAGTCGACGAGTACGGCGCCGAACTCGACATCCTGCTGCAAAAGCGGCGCGACAAGGCCGCCGCCAAACGCTTCTTCAAGCGTGTGCAGGCGTTCGAGCCCGGTGCCGCGAAAGATCACCGATCAGTTGCGCAGCTATCCAGCGGCAAAAGCCGAGATCCCGGAACTTGTGAAGGTGAAGCACGTGTTCGTCAAAGCTGCGGCCCGACTGAATAATCGCGCAGAGAACAGCCACCAACCGACGCATGAACGCGAGCGTCGCATCCCCCAAGGGAACTTCCTTCGGGGCGTGCGCTGCTTTCGCGACCGGAAACGCACACAGAAATTTCTCTCGTGCTTCGGGCCGATCCGGCAACATTTCGCGCTCAAGCGGCATATGCTGCCCGCTTCACTCTATCGCAAACAACTCGCGGCGCGATTCGTTGCGTAGTGCGAATTTACCGAAGTTACCCGAAATCCGTCGACTGTTTTCTGAATGCTCGTCATACCTGCCATCGTGCCCTCTCACTCTCGGCAAGTTGACAAAGCCACGTAACCTACAAGACGATCAGGAAAAGGACCGCTACCGTGCTACGCATCGAGGATCTGGCCTTTCCGCCAGAGGGATTTCTGCACGACGAGCCGGAGGGAGCCGAGTATTACCAGGCCGTTCAGATGGCCGGCATGGATGATTTCCGGTTCGGCTATTTTACCGTTTACCGGGCAGACCGGCTCGTTACGGTGGCACCTTACTTTGTGATGGACTTCAGGCTCAATACATTGCTGCCCAACGGCTGGCTGAAGTGGAGCCTAAACTGGATCCGGTTCAAACTGGCTTGTATCGGGAATCCGATAACAGATGTTGGTCGCATCCATGGGGATGCCTCCGCGGAAATCCGCTCAGCCATAAACGGGGAACTGGCGAAGAAAGGTAGTCTGCTCGCCTATAAGGGATTCGGTCAGGACCTGCCACTGCCGGAATTTGTGCCGGCGATAGGCCTGCCCGTACCTGTGCTGCAGCTCGGCCAAGACTATTACCAGTCGATGAAGAGCGACCGCAGAAACCTGCTTAAGCGCAAGCTGAAGAAGTCAGCCGCATTGCGCTATGAGGAGTGCGCCGGTCTGCCAGAGCACCTGGTCGCCAGGGTATATCAGCTATATCTGAATACCTATCACAAGGCCGGGCTGAAGTTCGAGAAGTTGACGCCTGATTATTTTGTCAACACCAGCGCGCTTAGTCACTACCTATTTTTCTTTCTGGAAGACGAGTTAATCGGATTCACTCAACTGATCGGGAAGGGACAGCAGTTGGTCAACCGGTATATCGGACTGGATTACGGCAAGAGTAACGACTACGGCCTGTACTTCGCCATGTTCATCCGCGCAATAGATTTCGGGATCCGCAAAGGCTTTGCGGAAATCGAACTGGGCGCCACGTCCTACGAGTTCAAGCGCATCCTAGGCGCCCGCCAGCTTCCCACGTGGAACTATTACCGGCATACCATCCCGTTGTTAAACTGGCTTCTCGGGAAATTACGCAGTGTGTTGGAACCGTCCGAGTCAGAATTGCGCTAACGCGCGAGGAGGAGCTTTGTTCGGAAGGGGGTCTTGTTGATTGGCCGCAGTTCGGGTAGAACTGCGCGATCATAAGAAAGCAGGCTGCAATAATGCCATACAAAGCCAGAGTAAAACAGGGCGAGGCGCGCAAGCGCGAGAAGCCGGGGTACCGGGTAACCAACGCTCGCGCGTATAACCAGAGCCTGCAGAAGCGCGGCATGATTAGCCTGTATTTTCCCAGCGGCGAACTCAAGGCGCAGTTCATTAACGCGAGGCCCTACACGCGTGGCGTTTCGGGACGCGAGCCGACTTACACGGCCGGTTACATCGAGCTGATTTACACGTTCTACCGACTGTTCGGCTGGGGCATGCGCCAGATCACCGGCTACATGAAGGATTATTGGGCTACCCGGGGGCTGGATATTGCGGTGCCCAGCTCGGGGCAGCTATGCGACCGGTTCGCCGCGCTCGAAGTACGCGTCACACAGCGCTGCGTCATGTTGGCTAGACGGCTCGCGCGTGGCGAAGCGGTGAGCATGATTGTCGACAGCACGGGGCTCAGCTTTGGACGGGCTAGCCAGTGGTATGAACAGAAGTACGGCCAGCAGCCTACGCACACGCCATGGCGCAAGATGCACCTGGGGGTCGACGCGGACATGAACATTCACGCGATCCGTATCACCACCACGGAAGTGTCTGACAGCGAAGGCATGGATGCCGTATTGCCCGTAGATGTGCCGGTGGACCGGGTAATCGCTGACGGCGCGTACTACAGCATTGAACGCACCGAGACGCTTTCACGCGCGGGCGTAACGTCAGTCATTCCGCCGCCGGCTCACGCAGTTGTGCGTGAGCACGAGCCTACGCGCTGGCATGACCAGATCGTCAAGTACATTCACGATAACGGCATTTATGCGTTCCACAAGAAGTACGGCTATGGTCTGCGCTCACGGGTCGAGGCGCAGATTTCTCGCATCAAGCGATGTATCGGGGCCACGCTGCTGACGCAGAAGATCACCTCGCAGCAGAGCGAAGGCGTGATCATCGCCAACCTGATCAACCTGTGGAACGCCTTCGGCAAACCGGTTTGCCTCAAAAATGCATAGTTGCGTCCACCGCACCGGAACTCATACCCTTCCGAACAAAGCCGCTCGGATCGTCGCTCTATGCGACGATTCAGCGCCGCGACGGGCTGAGTCCAACAGCCAGGAACCGATCAAGCATCGCATTTACCTGATCGGATACCTCTATCGTCGAGAAATGACCAGCCAGGAGCGTTTGCGCGATAACAACTTGTGGACAAAGCTCCTGCAGCCGGTCGAGGTCGCTCGCCTCCTTGGTCACCGGAACGTCGGCAGCAATATACGCAATCGGAACGGTACACGATTTTGCCGCTGGGATCGGGTCGTGATTAAAAAACCAGTTCTTAAGCGCGGAGTAAGCTACGTGTTGCGGAGTCTTCTCGCAAGATGGCAAGACATACCGTTCAAAGATCGCCTGCCTGCGTGACAGGTCGTCGAAGTTTCCAACATTGTTCCATGCCGATGTCCTGGAAAATTCCAGGTAGTCTGCGCTGGCAATTCCCGCCATGAATTGCTTAAGCCTTTCATCTTCTCGCAGCGCCGCAGGCGGCATGACAATTGAATCGATCATCACCAATCCGGAGGGGAGGTCTTGATGACGCCCGGAAAGCTCCAAGCCTATAGTTCCACCCATGCTGTGTCCGATAAAGACGGGTTTCTTGAGTCCGAGTCGTCTACATTGCCACGCGATATCATCCGCGAAGCCCTCGATGGTATATTCCTGCTCGGGCCGATCGCTCGCGCCGTGTCCGCGGAGATTCACGGCTACAACGTGATGAGTTTCGGCGAAATATGCGATCTGGGGGGAGAATATGGAATGATCCCCCGTCCAACCATTAATGAACACCAATGATGGGCGGTCGCGAGAAGTGACGCCGGTCTCGTAATGCGCAAGTTGTACGCCGTCACGATCCATGAGAATCGGCTCTAAGGTGAGAGTATCAAGCAATCTTGCCTCCTAACGTCAAATTCCCAAGTTGGTAGTACACTCGTCCATCGAAAATTGGACCATGCGAAAGCGGTAAGACACTGACACTTCGCCCTGGCACCAGGTTGCCATGCGAATCGCGTGGCGAGTGGCAGTCTTCCCACATGCCGACATGTTCGACAATATACTTTCCGTGGGCCACGAGCTGTGCTTGCTTGTCGTTCTCCGGATCGGCCAACGCGACTGTTGGCGACACAATGGCCAACGCCAGCAAACTTTGTATCGTTAACCTCCGAGGTGCTCCTTTGATCGAGAAGCGCCGCGCAATTGCGGCACAAACGCGCGGACGAGGTCCGCTACCAACGACGAGCTTTTTTTCAAAGTGCTGGGTGCTCATTGACGCGTCCTTTCAGGGGATGGGGTTAGTAACAAAAACACCCATCCGCTCGAATTATTCCACGAATAAAAACGCGGACACGAACAAGACGCAGCGCCTCCATCAAGGTCCGTACATTCAATCGGCTCTGTCGGGTAGCTGGGCGCGGTTACCCGCATCCAGTCCCTCAGGTAGGGTCATGATGCCCTGAGTAGGTCTGTCAAGTTTTTTCGACATCTGCCTCTCGCTATGACGCTCATCCCGCGCCCGCCCGTGGACAACGACGCTGCTTACAGCACGAGGCTGTGGACAGCCGCCTGACGGCGGTTCCGTCGTTGCCCACCGGCTCCCCGCGAGCTTCGCCTTCGGCCTGACGCGCCGCTGCGCGGCTTGCCCCAATCAGATAAAAGAGCAGGACCCGGTCTTGACCTACGCGCCCAGCTTGCCGAGAAGGAGCGAACCGCGTTTCCTGAGCACGTTGAGGTAAACGGTCTCGTTGTACGGCGTGCGCGTCTGCCAGCAGCGATACAGGACGCGGATCCACTTGAATGCGAGGGCCCTCACGGCGATGTGGTGCGAGCTGCCCTTCGCGCGCTGCTGCCGGTAGTAGGCGCCAGCCCACAATGACCGGGGGATGATCCGGGCGGATTTGGTGCAAATAGATAGTTTTGGCGAGTTGATGCCTTCAGCGAACCCCACAGGCTTTCCGTCGGCGCATTGAGGCTCCTATGTCATGTCAAGCGACACGCGTTGAATCCGCCAGATCGGCCAGGATGAGCGGGTACAGTTCCCGGACGATATAGCGCTTCAGGCAGCGATGGATTTCCTTGTTCGACATTCCTTCCTTCGTCCGACGATCAACATAGGCTCGCGTGCGCGGGTCGCTGCGCATCCGAACCATGGCTATCGTCCGTAGCGCGTTATTTGCAGACCGATCACCGCCTCTATTCAAACGATGCCGGACCGTCTTGCCGGATGACGCCTGCAACGGACTTGTGCCGCAGAGTGCCGCTAGTCTTACTGTGTCATAAATTAAGCCTTTGATTCGGTCTGCGGCAGCACGGACACATAGCGAGTCTGGCGATCAGGAGGAAGCTGAGTTGATGACGAACCGTGGTGATTGAATCAGCTACGTGTCGCTGTGCGCGCTGGGCTCCCCCGTGGGATGTAATCGGCGGGAAGCGCAGGCGCCTGGCGAGCGGCGAAGTTTTTTTGGTGCTGTCGGAGCCGCCAGCGGTAAGTCGTTCGGAGACGAGGAATCCGTACGCCGCGATACTCAGCGCGCCATGGTGGTGAAAGCCTCGCCATCCTCGGCCTTCATAGTGCCCGAGTCCCAGGTCCTGCTTCAAATCCTGGTAGTCGCGCTCGATGCGCCAGCGCATGTGCGCCTGGGCCACCAGTTCTTCCAATGCAATGTCAGCCGGAAGGGTCGACAGGAAGTATTTCAATGGATCGGCCTCTGCCGACGGCCATTCGATCAGCAGCCATTGCTCGGGGCGCAGGCGCGCCTTGCCGCTATTGCCACCGGCATGACGCACGCGCACGGCGGCAAAACGGCCGCTGAGGGTTTCGTTCGAACCCTCGCGCCAGCTGATTGTCTGGAAGGCGGCAGGAGGCAGCGAATGCGCCAGGTCCTTGACGCTAGTCGGTTGTCGACTACGTGTGCGCCGTGGCATCACCGGCGGCCGACCCATGCCGGCGATCCAGTGAAACTTGGGGCAATCGTCGCTGGGATCGTTTGAGACGCGGGAACGTGGTTGGCTAACCTCGCCCAGACTCAAGAATTCGTGAGAAATGCCGTTAAACCGGTGGCGATTCGTCGCGACAACTCGACGCTTCACGCAACCTGTACTAATATACTCGGTGAGTATATTTTAGGAGGTCCGTGTGCCGACAATCAGCGCGTTTTTTGGAATCGTCATCAACATGTACTGGCGAGACCACAACCCCGCTCATTTTCACGCGCGGTACGGGGATTTTGAGGCGTTGATCCGCATCGACACGCTCGAAGTCATCCGGGGATCGCTGCCAAGGCGGGCGCTAGCGCTGGTCCTGGAATGGGCGTCGGAACACCGGACCGAACTCAATGAGGATTGGGAATTGTGCCGCTCACTCGCGACACCGAAACCCATTTCTCCCCTGGAGTGAGCATCATGATTGCATGGAACGTGACAGCGTTGAAGGTATTGCCTGGCCACCGACTCGAAGTAGGTTTCGCGGATGGACTGCGCGGTATCGTGGATATGTCGAAGGACGATTTCAGCGGTGTGTTTGCGCCGCTGGCCGACGAGTCATATTTTGCACTCGCAACGATCCGCGACGGTGTGGTGGTTTGGCCCAACGGCGTTGATATTGCGCCTGACGCGATGTATGACGAAGTGAACGGCCACAAGTCGGGGATCGCAGCGTGAAGAAGGGGATGCCTCGAACGCAGCAAGAGTTTCTGCGTCACGCAATGAGCGAGTTGGGTATGACGCGTGAGCAGTTCGCCGATAGGATCGGCACGAAGAAGCGCGCGTTGGATAACTGGTTACTGTCGCCAGACTCAAGCGAGTATCGAAGCATGCCTGACATGGCGTGGAAGTTTGTGCGGGAGATTCTTGAGAACCGTAGCGAAAATGCTTGACACTACTCAATGAGTATATAATATTGAGATATGCTCATTGAGTATATGAAAAGGCAAAGCGAGCGAGAGCAATGAACAATAACTCGGGGGCACACGCGAAGCGAGTAGAACCGCTTCGGCTCATCCAACAAAAGCTGGAGCTCGTCTCAATCGACGACATCGATGCAATCCCCAAAGGTTTAAGGGACATCTACGTCCTCTATCGTACGGCGGCCTCAGAGAGGGTTCGCACACCGCACCGGCACGTCGTCATGTGGGCATGTCGGCCAGCGGTATGAAAGGTCGACTGCGCTCGCACAGAACTCATAAGCGGCACCTGTGGGACACGTGCTCGATATTCGCTGTCTGGCCGAACGTGCGTGAGGATGAGATTCGTGAACTCGAAGGTATTCTGCGCCACATTTATCGCTTCGATTCCAACGCGCAACAACTCAACGCGCAGGGTTCTTACAGCAAGCTAAAGCGCACCCCAAATATCGACCTGCGTGAGTCGTACCGCAAGGAATCGGAATACGTGGATGCCGACGCGGCTGACGACGAATAGGAAAAGACACACGATGCCGATCATTCGCGTTGAGACTGCCGAGATCTACGATTGGATCTTCGTGTGAACAAACAATAGAGTTCGACACAAAACAATAGAGTTTGACACAAGCGGTTGTCCCGGCCGCTATGCTGCGCGATTTGATTTGACCGGACGCACATGCGGGCACGACATTTTAAGACTCAGAGTAAACAGACCAATACCGCGATACAAGTTTTTGGGCGCTCTTATAACTCAGCATCGTCCAAGGTAAGTAACATTGACACGAAGGCGGAACACAAGGCGTTAGCGGTTGTTTATTCGTCGCCCTGGCCTTTATAAGTTTACTTCTCTCGGCTGCGTCCGTTCTGCTCATTCTTATTGCAATAGACTCGTGCTGCCGCGTCTCGAGCTGGACGCGCATGATGAGGCGCTAATAATTTTTTTGTAACGCGGAGTCGTACGTTTCACCGTTATTAACATTATGCATGGCAATAGTCTGTAGAATCACGCGAGAGGATGTCGATTAAATACCGACAAAAACAAGTAAAACGGGGTGCTTATGAGCGCGCAAGATATCGAGAGGGCAATTCAGGGCGGGCTGATCCAGCAGGACCGATTGCTGAAACTGGATACTCCATTGGGGAGCAACGCCCTGCTGCCGCAACGAGCGGTGGGCTGTTCGCGGATCGGCCGGCATTTTGAATTCACGCTCGACGTTCTGTCGACCAGCGGCAATATCAAGCTTAAAAAACTGATCGGCCAGGCGGTGACCCTGTGGGTTCAGCAGACGGATAGAACGTATCTTCCCTTTCACGGCTACGTGTATTCAGTGCGGCGATTGGGATCAGACGGCGGATTAACCAGTTATCAGATCTACTTCGCGTCATGGATGAATTTCCTGAAATTCCGCCGCGACCAGCGCATCTGGCAGGACAAACCGGTCGATGAAATCCTCATCGATGTTTTCAATGCCCACTCCCAGGCGAAAGGCCGGTTCCAGTTCAAACTCTCGAAGCCCTTGCCGCCGAGGTCTTATTGCACGCAATACGAGGACGACTGGAATTTTTGCCACCGGCTGATGGAAGAAGAGGGACTGTTCGGCATCTGGAAACAGGGTGAGGACGGCAAGTCGCATACCCTGACGATTACGGACCGCCTGGAGACGTGCGAGCCGCTCGCCACGCAGACGGTGCAGTTTTCCCGCTATGGCACGCATAGCGAGATCGATGCACTCGTGCACTGGTCGGGCGAACGCACCCTGCACAGCGCCGTGCTGACGACCCGCACGTCCGATTACAAGAGCCCGTCCACGCTGGCCAATCCGAAGGGCACCAGCATACCAACGGTGTCGCACGAGTTGCCTGACGAGCTGGAAGTCTACGAATATACGGGACCCTATACCTACCAGAAGCACGATCGCGGCGAGCATCTGTCGAAGATCCGTATGGAACAATGGGAGTCGGAGGCGAAGCGGTTTTACGGCGCCGGGGGCGTGCGCGACATCGATGCCGGCCGCTGGCTCGAGCTCACCGGACATCCGGAGCACGACCCGGACCCGGCCGACAGGCGGCAGTTTGCGATTATCGAAACGGTGTGGCTCATCGAGAACAACATTCCGGCATCGAGCCACCATGCGAATTTTCCGCACAGCCTGAACAACCGGCTGGCCGAGGCACGCGAAAGCGCTCAGGACGACTCGGCATCCAGCGTGCTGCACCCGGACGGCTCGGGCGGCTTTTTCCGCGTCGAGATCGAGGTCCAGCGCAGATCGGTCCCGTATCGCAGCCCGTTCGAACATCAGAAGCCGGTCATGCAGTTGCAGACGGTGACCGTGGTGGGACCGGGTGGACAGGAAATCTATACGGACGAACTGGGTCGCGTGAAGGTGCAGTTTCAGTGGGATCGCATCGGCCAGCGCAACGAGCGTAGCTCGTGCTGGGTGCGTGTCGCGCAGCCGTGGTCGAGCGCGGGCTTCGGTGGCATCCAGCTGCCGAGAACCGGCGACGAGGCGGTCGTATCGTTTCTCGACGGCGATCCGGACAGGCCGATCATTACGGCCCGCGTGGGCAACGGCGCCAACCGGCCGCAGTGGAACCTGCCGGCGCAGCACATGCTGTCGGGTTTCGTGAGCAAGGAAATCGGCGGTGCGCAGAACAACGTCTGGCTCAAGGATGATACAAACGGGCAGGTGCAGACGCAGATACGCAGCGACCACCTCGAATCGGGCTTCCACGCAGGATATATCACGCGGGTGAGCGAACCGGCCGGTCGTGGCGAGAAGCGTGGCGAAGGCGTCGAGTTGCGTACGGACGGACACGCTGCGATGCGTGGCGCGCGCGGGCTGCTGCTGACGACCCACCCCCGCCCGGGCGCAACCGGAGACGCATTCAGCGTCGATGAGGTGAACCTCCAGCTGGCGAGCGCCCAGGATACCGCAGCGAGCCTCGCGCAATCGGCCCAGTCGGCCGGTGCCCAGGACGGCGAGCAGAAGGCGGTCGCGACCTCCCTGAAAGCGCAGGCAAAAGCCATTCAGGGCGGCGGAGCACTCAAGCAGTTCGAGCAGCCGCATCTGGTGCTGGCGAGTCCCGCAGGCGTGGCCGCGAGCACCCCGGAACAGATTCACTTGAGCAGCGGCAAGACCACTGCGGTCACGTCCGGTGAGCACGTATCGGTGAGCACGGGTGGTGGTTTCTTCGCCAGTGCACGCCGGGCGCTACGTCTGTTCGTCAACGAGGCGGGTATGCGGCTCATTGCTGCCGGTGGCGACATCGATGTGAAGGCGCTGAAGGACAGCATCAACCTGCTGGCGAAACTGAACGTGACGGTGACTGCCAGCAAGATCACCATCAGCGCGCAGCAGGAGGTCGAGATCAACGGCGGCGGCAGCTATACCCGCTGGACGGCGGGGCAGATCAAACACGGTACATCGGGCGGCTTCGAGGTGCACTCGGCCAACCGGACGTTTACCGGGCCGGACAGCGTGAGCACGCCGGCCATCCCGGCGCTGCCGCCAGAGAAGGAGCAGCTGCATTTCGCGTTACAGGCATTGCCGGGTGAGGGACACCAGATCGTCAGCGTGCCATATGACCTGTTCAAGGGGGACGCGAAGATCGGCGAAGGCGTGACGGACGAATTCGGGCGGATCACCGTCAAGGACCATCAGGCAGGCACACCTGCCTACAAGGCCCGATTGAGCAGCGGTGCAGAGTATGACCTCGGAGTAAAGGACGCGCTCGAAGCCGATCCTGATCACGTTGACCAGCGCACCAACCGGGGCGAGCGGCATGCCTGAGCACTCAATTTACCCCTTTCAGCAATGAGGACGCAGACGTGACAGACTTCCCGCTTAAGACTCACAAGTCAGCGAAGGTAGCAATCGACGAGCAGACCCGGAGGGCGAAGGGTTCGCTTCAGTGGCTCCTCGAAGACAGGGACAAGATTCCGGTGACCCGGGGCAACACCTTGAGCTTCATGATCTGCGGTGAGGATGGATTCAGGTCGATAGCGAAAGACCTGAGGGAAGCGAAGGCGACGGTGGACATCATCTGCTGGGGTTTCGACCCTGGTATGGAACTTGAACGCTCAAGGGATACCTGGCCACGTGGCATTCGCTATGGCGAACTGCTCGATGAGATCACGAAGCGCAAGGAGAATCCGGTCACGGTGCGGCTGCTGATATGGTCTACCCCTCGCGGCTCGGCTCTGCAAAACAATATGCCTGGTTTCTCGGACGTTCAGGACAATTGGGTAAGTGGTCCCGTTGTCCACCATCTCCGGCAGAAACCCGCGTATGGCGACGCACGGAGTCCCCGCCAGCAGTACTGCGTGGGCTGGTGGGCCGACAATCTGCCGGGGGGGAAAAGCAACAGCGGAAAGAATCCTCGCCTGCGTGTTCTATTGCGCGAGGTTTCGCAGGATGATGCGACGGCCTTGCTGACGACTGCACCCGCTGAAGAGGACAAACCGGTAAGCAGTTCGTTCAGCCTGACCGACGAGAAAAGCCAGCTGGAACAATACGGAACGCACCACCAGAAGCCGATCCTGATCGACTATGACTGGGACAGCGGCAGCAAGGCCGTGGGCTACGTCATGGGCCTGAACTCGGTAACGGACTACTGGGACCGGACTCTTCACATGGTCGATGACGGTATGCGGGAAACCCTGACGAAACCCAATATCGACGACGAACTGAAGCGTGAATTGGCGACGCAGGGGGCGAACAGTGGAGGTGGGCACGAGACGTATCAACACGGTCGCCCCTATCAGGACTACGCATGCCGGGTCGTAGGGCCGGCGCTTGCGCAACTGCACTTCAATTTCGAAAACGGATGGGCTGCGGCACTCGGCCAGGGGCTTCCGTTCCAGACGCCGCCGAAGCCGCCGGCGAAGATCAAGACGGTAGCGGGCAATCCAGCGCACCTTGTCCAGATTGTGCGCACGCAGCCCCACGAGCGGGAGAAGTCCATCAAGGAAGTCTATTTTCAGGCGACGAGTCAGGCTTATAACTATATCTACATCGAGAATCAATACTTCTTTTACCCGGAGTTTGCACGGCATCTGAAGAAACACCGTCAGACGAACTGCGATGATTGGGTCAAGAAGTCGCACAAGCCGGTCACCGAGATGCCGAAGCTACACCTGTTCATCGTGATTCCGCATCCGGAACGGGAGGAGATGGTGCCGCGGACGTACGATACCCTGACTGAACTGGGGGCCAGCACGACGATGCCCGAACAGGGAAGTCTGTCGGACAGGGGCAAGCTCGATCATCCCTATTCGGACTCTCACAAAGGTACCAAGGGCGGCCAGGTACTTGACCGTCCCGGCGTGGAAGACCTCGAACGAACCTTGGGTCTCGAAGTGTGTATCGCGCGGTTACGAACGAGTGGGCCCGACGCGGGTCATAACATGGCTTATCGCGAGATTTACATTCACTCCAAGCTGATGATCATCGATGACGCGTTCATCACCGTAGGCAGCGCCAACCTGAATGAACGCAGCATGTCGATCGACAGCGAAATCAATATTGCAGCGACCGGACAACTGTATGCGGCCGACCTACGCCAGCGCGTATTCGCGTTGCAGTCCGGTGGTGACATTCAAGGTAGTGGGAACCCGGACGAAATACCCGACACATTTAAGATGTGGACCAAACTTATGAACGACAACTTGTCCAAAATAAGGAAAGGTCAGCCAATGACGGGCTTCTTACTGCCCTTCGAAGATCATCGTTCGACAACGACACTATACGGCTCAATCTCCGTGCCGTCCGCAAGCAATACCGCCGACGCCTAACCGGACCCCGCATGAACGTGCTAACCAATGCGTTGCGTATCGCCGCCACTGCCTTGCTCCTGCTGGTCACTTCGGCTCATGCAGGCGCCCTGACCTCTCTGGGTAACAAGTTAACCACTGCCATGTCTGACCTGCCACGTTACGAAAAACTGCCGCTCTTCGATCCGCACCGTAAGGACTTCACCTGCGTGTATCAGGCGCAACGGATGCCCCCCCTCGATCCGCAGGCTGAGATGTGGTTTCAGCAGGCATTGGCGCTGGATGATCCCAATGTGCCGATCGCAAACATCGACTATGCGAAGGCGTATCAGCTCTATCTACAGGCAGCTGATCGAAACCACTGGAAAGCGATGCTGAATCTCGCGTCACTGATTTTAAGCAATCGCGCTGGTGTGCCGGAACACGGTCCCGAAGCTGCAATCCAGTGGGTCGAGAAAGCAATGAAGCTCGGCATTCCCGATGCCTATGACCGGATGGGGGTGTATTACCTCAATGGACTGATCAAGGGAGACAACGCCACAACTGCTTATGCGTTTTTCCAAAAGGCGTCAGATATGGGTAGCCCCGCCGCAATGACGTTTCTGGGGGATAAGATGTCGGGCACCTATGACGATCCAAGCGGAGAATTTTGGGGAAATTTGCCCGTTGCGATCAAGATGCTCGAATGTGCTTTTGCGCAAGGTTATGGTCCGGCCGCTGACAAGCTCTCGTATATATACCGCGGAGCCACACCCGAATCGAAATCTCGAGCGCTTCATGTTCTGCACGAAGGAGTCAAATTAGGGTGCGCAGAATGCGCGGATAATTTGTCGACGGAATTCAATGGGTTCGGTCTCACAAGGGGAGAAAACCTAGTTGGTCACATAGACAAGGCACGTGCTCAGCGATACAGCAAGATCGGCGATATTCTGAAGCTCTATGACGGACGCCTGAAACTACCGAATCTCGACAAGGTACTCCCATTGCCACCCGCGCCACTACCCAAGTGGAACGGCAGCGCGCAGACGCTGATCGATGGCGCGAAAGCCGTGACGCCACCGCCTAAAGTGCAGCAGGGTGCAGCCCTGCAAGGGCGCGAATTCGTCCCGCATGGGTACGCCGCGTCATCACTGGCCCAAAGCACGATGGCGGTCGCAGGCAACCAGATCGTGCCACGCGACGGCTACTGGCTCGCGCTGTACGGCCCGGCATCGGCTACTAGAACGCAGCTGATTCCCGCCCGGCGAAACACACCCGAGCGCTATCAGGCTGGTGAACGTTTTGAGGCGTCGTCATTCGACTGGCTCACCGCCGATCAGGTGCAGTGGCATTATCTCGGCGAAGCCCACGCCTTGCCGCCGCAGCGCGAAGATTTCCTGAAGCACATGATCGACGCCGGGCTGCTGCGCGAAGTCCCTGAACCCGCTTCGCCAGTCCGGTGCAACGGTCAGCAGCGCTGCCCGCAAACCGGGATATGGGAAGGCCGCGTGGCCGACGATCACCCGATGGCCGCGCTGTACAACCGGTGGGACCGCCAAGCGTTCGTTGAGAAGGATCACGCGTTTCCGCACCCGGGGACACAGTTCATCGACGTCGCCGCCCGAGATCTGCAATGGAATTACCTGGGCAGTCCCAATGGCGACACGGGGATGGCCGGGATACTGGAGATCCGCTTGTAGGCAGCACCCGACGAGTGCGTCACCACAAGGGTGGAAACACGGATGCAAGGGAGGATTCCAATGGTCCATCAGGTCATTGTAGTAGGCGACACGCTGGCCCCGCACGGTGGGACCGTGACAACGGGTTCGAATGCCGACATCGTGGATGGCAAGCCGGTTGCCCGCAAGGGCGACACGGTTGAATGCAGGGAACACGGTACACAGACCATCGCCGAGGGCGACGGAAACGGCATGTTCGGCGGTGCCCCTGTCGCCCTGCACGGACATCAGGCGACGTGTGGCTGCACACTGGTGAGTCGCAGTGCAACAGTTTCCGTGCCTTGAGCCGATGCGCCGTCCGTCATTGAGGAACGTCCGCAGCGCGCAGGGTACGGAACAGAAATTCGATGTCACACATGATGAAGCGTGATGAATGTCTACAGCTGATCCGCAGCAAGCTCGCCGATGCCGGGCTGTTACTGCTCGACACGAACTGGCGGGGGCAACGCGAGCAGTACCGGTTCCGGTGTGAGCACGGGCACGTGTCTTACCGAAATTTACCCTTCCCTGAACGATAGGGGTATGTGCAGGGCGTGGTCGACGGGATTTTTTACAGTCCGCAGTTTGGAGCGCACGAAGAAGGCATGCACCGATTGAAAATATGCATTGCAAAGGTGAGCAGCGGGCAACTTCTTGCGATTGTGGATCAATATGTGTCAGATAATCCGAGTCGATGGGATTGGGAGATGAATCTGCTAACGCACAATGCGCTGATTCTTGCGTGCAAGGAACGCGGGTCCCCAATCTGGTAACTACTCGGAAAACAGTGAAACCGCACTGGCCAGATGC
>Ga0255336_101466_pt1 | contig 16707 bp, 14 predicted proteins | sample MeOH1_35cm_T3_17_FD_189102 | JGI IMG/M metagenome (GOLD analysis project Ga0255336, IMG submission 189102) | Sandy soil microbial communities from University of British Columbia, Vancouver, Canada - MeOH1_35cm_T3_179 | ecosystem: Engineered > Artificial ecosystem > Sand microcosm > Unclassified ...
TCGCCGGTGGTGAACCTGCTGCAAGGCAAGCTCTCCGACGGTCAGATCGCTTACGTGGTGGAGGCGTTCTATCTGCAAACGCCGCTGATCGGTTCGCTGAATCTAGGCGGTGGCATCAAAACGCCCGCGCTCTCGCCGAATCTCTATGCAATGACGGTGTTCTGACGCACCGAAAAGCCGGGTCAAATAAAAAAACGGGTTCGGGGGAAGCAATGAAAACAACAGTGGCATGCAGAAGACGGCAGAGGGGATCGGTCAGTATCATCGTCGCGGTGTCGCTGATTGCGTTGCTGGGTATTCTCGGTCTTGCGGTGGATTCCGGCCTCGGCTACGTGATCAAGGCACGCCTCGACGCCGCCACCGACGGCGCGGTGATCGCGGCCGGCGAAGCGGTCACGCGCGGCAGCAACCAGACGGAGCAGACCAATAACGCGCAGCAGGCGGCAACGGCTTTTTTTACGGCGAACTATCCGGCGGGTTTTCTGGGTTCGAGCGTGGCAGCGGGCACGCCGTCGATCGTATTCGACGCGGGCACGGTAACGATCGGCATGACCGCACAGGCGAGCGTACCGGTCAGCTTTTCGAAGGTGCTCGGCTTCAAGGTGCTGAACGTGAGCTCGACTTCGCAGGCGATTCGCAAGACTCTGGACATGGCGTTTGTGATCGATACGACGGGTTCGCTGAACACCTCCGGCGTGCCGGCCGCCGTACGCTCGAATGCGGTGGCATTCCTCAATAATTTCGACGTGACCAACGATCGCGTGGCGCTCATGCACTTCGCCTACGGCACCGTGGTCGATGTTCCGTTCAGCGGCAATGCGCGCGGTTTCGATCGCACGACGATGACCGCCGACATCAACAAATACACCTTCAATGGCAGCACCAATTCGGCCGAAGCGATCTGGAACGCGCGCAACCAGTTGAACACGGTGATCTCGCAGCCGTCCAGTTTACGGGTGATCGTGTTTTTCTCGGACGGCGCACCGAACAGCTTCTCCTCTTTCTTCACGACCAATCAGAGCGGCTGCAACAAAAGCGCCGGCACGATTGCGAGCCCGGACAGCACGGGCACGATGTCCGGGCTGTACAACATGAACGCGCTCAACCAGACGCTCGGCTCGCCGTGTTTTCAGAGCAACGTGACCAAGCTCGTGACGGCCATGCCGAAGTGGTACAACGCCCACGACGTCAACGAGAAAACCTTCCCGATCTGGCCCGTGACCGCGCCGCGTGCCGTGCCGAACGGCAACGTCACCTATGTGAACGTCAACCGTGCGTCGCGCAATCTGCTCGAAGCGATGGCATCGGCGGCGCGCGATGAGGGCACCTACGTGTTCACGCTCGGCTATGGACCCGAGCTGGTGCAACCCGCCGGGCCTGACAATGAACTCGGCCAGGACGTACTCAAATGCATGGCCAACACCGCCGACTCGTTATCGCGCTGCTACAACCCGAAACAGCCGGTCGGCGTGTATTGCTACGCTGCAACGCCGGCCGATCTGAAGCCGTGTTTTTCGCAACTGGCTTCGCAAATCCTCCGCATTTCCAAGTGAGCATGCCATGACTCCGACGACATCTCTGCAAGACCTGCCCCTCGCGGTCAGCACGCAAAGCACTTCGGCTACGAGTGCCGTGCCTGCAACTGCAGGCAATGAAGGCGGCGTGCGTCACGCGCTGGTGGAAGTGGCCACGCGCGTGGGCGCCGCGACCATGCTGAGCCTGTTCGCGTGTGCCGCGATTGCGCAGTGGTGGGCGGCGCCGTCGCGGATCACGCTGTTGTTGCTGGTGGTCGCGGCATGTTTCACGGTGGGCTTGTCGCCTTTCACGAGGGTGCCCACCAGGCGCGACTGGCGGCCGTTCGCTTTCATCTGTTCGATGGGCGGCACCTACTACTTTCTGGCCGTGCGTCTCGCGCCCGGCGCGCAACTCGTGCCGGAGACTATCGGCGCCGCGCTGCAACTGCTGGGGATTTTCTGGCAGCTGTTCGCCAAGGCTTCGCTGCGCCGCTCGTTCGGCATCCTGCCGGCCAACCGCGGTGTCGTATCGCGCGGAGCCTATCGCTTCGTGCGCCATCCCATGTACCTCGGCTACTTCGTGACCGACATCGGCTTTCTGCTGGTGAACTTCGGTTTGCAGAATCTGCTGGTATACGGCTGCCAGTTCGCGCTGCAGGTGGGGCGCATCGTGAGCGAGGAGCAGATTCTCTCAGCGGACGACGGGTATCGGACCTATAAAGACCGCGTACGTTACCGCGTGATTCCGGGCGTGTTCTAGGTCCGCGCGCGTTCCCGGCCGAAGATCGCGCGATCCATGAGCCACACCGCGAGCAGCGTGGCGCCCATCAACGGGAACACGACGCCGAGCAGAACGAGGCCGGTTTTCCAGCCGCGCATGGGCGGCGCGGCCCGTTCGCGCGACGGCGCGCTGAGCGAGCGTTGCGGCCGACGCTTCCACCACATCACGCATCCGGTGACGGCCATTGCCGCCAGCCCCAGAGAAATAGCGGTGCAGAGAAGCTGGTTGGCGAGGCCGAAATAACGGCCCATATGCAGCGACGTGCCATACGACACCGCCTTCGACACCGCGCCGTAGTCGCTATAGCGAATGTCCTTCAGGATCGCGCCGTTGTATTGGTCGATGTACAGCGTGCGTTCGTCTTTCGGGTCGGCCGGAAAGTACGACACGGTGTAGACGCCGGTCATGGAGGTCGGCAGCACGATGTTATAGCCGTCCGTCACACCGAGCGATGCGGCCAGCGCGACCACGCGTCCGAGCGGCAGTGGGTGCGCCGGGCTTGCGCCGGCGGAAGCGGAGTTGGGTACCGGCGTGTTGCCGACCGCCCAGGGCGTGAGCGGCAGAGGCAGGTCGTCCATCACCATGCCGGGCATCGAGTCCATGCCGGCTGCGGCGGTATGGTGGCCGCTGTGCCCGGCATGCTCGTCACGCGCCGCGTTTTGCGCACGCGTGTCGGCTTCGGCGACTTGCATGTCGCCCGTACCAGGCAGGGTCGAACGCAACGCCAGGCCACCCCAGGAACCCGGCGGCGCGCCGAGATTCGCTGCGGTTGCGAGTGCCTTGAACTGCTTGCCCCACGATCCCGTCCAGGGCAGCCCCGTCAACACGAACGCAATTGCGCCGAGCGCGAGCCAGATGCCCATCACAGTGTGGATGTTTTTCCATAGCGTGCGGCCCTTCAGTGTGAAACGCGGCAATAGCGCCCTACGTGCCGTGGTTTTCTCACGCGGCCACCACAGGGCGACGCCGGTGCCGATCATCACAAGCGTCCAGCATGCGGCGAGTTCCATCAGCAGCTCGCCGGGTTTGCCGAGCAACAGCTTGCGATGAAGCATCCGGTCCACCTGCATGAAGCGCCGCTCGACGCTCAGCGTGCCCAGCACTGCACCGGTGTAGGGGTTCACATAGACGCTCTGTTTACTGCCGTCCGCGAGACGGAAGACGAATTCGGCGCTGCGCCGCGGGTCGCTATCGACGACGGCGGTCACCGCGGATGCGCCCCGCGGCATGGCCGAACGCGCTTTGGCGAGCAGCGCTTCTGCGGGCAGCCTGGGCACGGCTTGGGGTGCGACGATCAGACGTTCCGGATAAAGCAGTGGTTCGATCTGCGGCTGGAAGCAATATAGAGTGCCGGTGATCGCCAGCACGACCAGAAACGGCATGACGAAGAGGCCCGCATAAAAATGCCAGCGCCAGAGCGTGCGATAGCCGGGGTGAGCCGCGCTGGTCGCAGGGGGCGCGCGTCGTGCGTCAGCGATAGTGGTGGTAGCGGTGGTGGACATGAAATCCTCCTGGAGCAATAAATGAATCGATCGGTTCTAGCGGTGCCGGTGTGCATGCGGCAAGTCGGGCGCGCTTACATGCGCAGCTTCGCTTCGACGTAGAACGTGCGGCCGGGGTACGGGTGATAGACGAAGTAGCGGGCATCGAACAGGTTGTCGACGCCGATGCCGACTTCGCTCATCTTGTTCGGCCTTAAGGTGAATTTCGCGTCGGCCACCGTGTACGAACTGGTGCCGCCGAACACGTCCGGATTCGTGTCGGTATTGGTGAGCGTGTTGTACTGGCGTCCCGAGTAACGCGCGGCGAGTGTGAATGCCGCGCGTTCGCCGAAGTGATACGTCGCGGCGATATCCGCGCGCCACAGCGGAATCCGGTAGAAGTACTTGCCGACCGTGGCGGGGTTTTGCGCATTTTCGAGGATCTTCGACTGCGTGTAGGCCACGCTTGCCAGCAGGTCCAGGCCGTGCACCAGCACGTCCTCTCCCGAGTAGCTCGTCTCCACGCCGCGCGAGCGAACCTTGCCGATGTTCTGGAAGTTCGTCACGTTGGGAATCACGGTCGTATCGGTCTGGCTGAAGATCGTGTTCTTCACGTCGTCCTGAAACAGCGAGAAACGGAACACGCCATTCCAGTGCGCCCATTCGGCGGTCAGTTCCTTGGAGAGATCGTCTTCGGGTTTCAGGTTCGGATTGTTGTTGACGATCGATGAGCCGTTGATTTGCCCCTGGAACAGCTCGCTGACCGTCGGGAAGCGATACGCGCGGCCAATGGACGCACGCAAGGTCAGGTCGTCGGTAACATCGAACGACAAGGAGGCTTTCGGCGAGAAATGCTGCTGGCTTACGTCGCTGTACGGCAGGGTCGTGCCGGCCAGCGACTGCGAACCGCCGTAGGCCCGCCAGTCCTCGTAGCGCACGCCGTAGACGAGCTTCCAGCGTGGCAGAAAGCGCCATGCGTCCTGTGCGTAGAGCGCCTGGGTCTGGGTCTTGCCGGCGAACGCATTGGCGAACGAGGTGGCCGTGCCGTCGCGCCAGTTCAGCGTGTTGTAGCTCTCGTTGTCGAGGAAGTAGTTGTCGTAGTGATAGCCGAAGCTCAGCGCATGGTTCGTGAGACCTGCCTGGTTCGTCGCGGGCGTATAGGTGCTGCGCAGATCGAGCGTTTTCCAGCCGGTGCCGTCGCCGAAAATCACGGTGCCGGGGCCATTGCCCGGCGCGCCCGAATTCGCGGTGCGCGCCACGCTGTCGCTGACGTCGTAGTACGAAGCAATGGCCTCGCCATTCCAGCCAGTGGCATTGCGCGTTTTCAACGACACGCCATAGAGCCAGTTCTCGCTATGTCCGAGACTCGGGGCGAGGGCGGCGGCGGGAATCGTGTATTCATAGCCGTCGATCGCGACCTTGCCGCTGTATACCGGATTGCCGTTCGCATCGCGCAGGAAACTCGATGTCTGGCTGTTATACGTCTGATGCCAATAGCCGAGCGTGAAGCCGCCTTGCAGTGTCGGCGTGAAGTCGTACTGGGTTTTCAGCTTGAACTGGTCCTGCACCGTATGTTCTATACCTTCGCCGTTCACGCCGAGCACCGCCGTCGGTGTGTTGGTCTGGTTGTTGTAGAAATACGCGCCGGTTACCGGTATGTCGCCGGCTTTCGCGGGCGTATGTGACTGGGCCAGCGTGGCGAATTGCAGCGGCTGGCTGGTGTTTTCCAGGTGATTGACGCCGAGTAGATACGAGAACTTGCCGATGCGGTCTCCAATCGTTGCGCTCGCTTCACTGCCGTTGAAATTCTGGTTCACCCCGAACAGGCTGAAGTGCTGGGTAAAGCCTTTGACGTCGGCGCTCGCTTCGAACTGCTTCGGCATGCGTGTGCTGATGAGCACGGTCGCGCCGAGCGAATTGCCCGGATAGAGCGCGGAAAACGGCCCGTAGATCACATCCACTTGCTGGATCTCGTCGGGAAACACCATCGACCAGCGCGGCGGAAACGAATAGCTGTTGCCGAGCAGGTTGCTGAGCAGCAGACCGTCTGTGTAGACGAGACCTCGCGCGCTTTGCGTGTTGCTGGTGCCGCGCACGGCGATGATCGAATTGAGGTCGCCGATAAAGCGTTTGCGCACGGCGAGGTTCGGCATGTACTTCAGCACGTCTTCCGTATTGACGACGTTCCAGTTGCCGAACTGCTCGGGGGTGACGGTTTCGACCGAGGCCGGCAGGTTGGGATCGACGGCGCGCGGCGCGGCGACCGCATTCGCGCTCGCACTGACACTGACGACGGGCAGCGTGGCTTCGGCGCTCGCGCTCTGCGCGTGAGCGGGCGAGGCGACGAAAGCCGGTACGAACGCCGGAACGATGGCAGGCAGGCAGGCCGGGAAAAGCGACTGGGGCAGCGCTTGAAACGAGAGGCTGCGCACGCCGCTGCGGGCGCGAAGGGACAGCCTTCGCAGGACGAAGTTGAACATGAACGTTTCCTTGATGCATGGAACAGGCGATCGCGCGCCCCCTCGACGGGTGCGGCGAATGCGCGATCAGGACTGGCAGCGATCAGGAAACGGCGGGCGGAGCTCTGGGGCGGCCGGACGGAAATGCGCCGAGCGGCGTGAAGCGGGTGGAGAGCGTGGGCGGGGCAGTGCCCGCCAGCACGACGGCGGCCGGCGGCTCGACCGAGGCGACCGTCGGCATGGCGACGTGGTGTTGCAGCAGATGACAGTAGCCGCACGCGCCGAATGCGTCGTCGTGGCTCAAATGAACCGGCGCCGGGGCGGCCTGAGTCGTGGCGCTCGCCATGCCCAAATCACGAGGCTGGAGCGCGGAACAAAGCGCGGCGATCGGCTCGTGCGCACGGTTGGACACCAGCATCTGACTCACGACCGGCGCGAACACGACGAGCCACATGGCGAACAGGCCAAGCCAGGCGGTCATGCGGTTGCGGGAGCGTAGAGTCATGATGGTAGGCGTAAAGACGCGGGCGATTCTAACATCGCCGTGCCGTCTTTTCTCGGGTGATCCTGGTTATAGCGTGAGATTAGAAGCCCGAAAGCCGCTCATTTCGGCGCGTTACAGGTGCGCCGATTCCCGTAAGCTGCGTGGTAAATGTTCGCTTTCCCGGCCGGATCACCGCCGACTCCAGTTACCACGAACTCATGACCGACAAGCAGCTCGCGTCCCCGATCGACGACATCAACCAGCTGGCCGTCTCGTTGTTCTCCGCCGGTCAATTCGCGGAGGCTTTATTGATGGTGACGCCGCTGCTGGAAGGTGGTGCGCTGCCGGACGGCGCGCGGGCCGACGCGTTGAATATCGCGGGCGCGTGTTCTTTCGCGTTGCAACGGCCCGCGGATGCGGAACACCATTGGCGCCGCTGTCTGCGCATCAAACCCGGCTACGCGGAGGTGTACGGCAGCCTCGGCATGCTGCTCAAGTCGTTAGGGCGCCTGTCCGCAGCCAAAGCGATGTACCGGCAACTGGTCGCGCTGCAGCCCGCCCACGCCGACGCCCGCAATCATTTCGGCGCCGTGCTCTACGGCCTCGGCTACAAGGAGGAGGCGGAGGCGTCCTATCGCGAGGCGCTGGCGCTTCGTCCCGACTACGCCGAAGCCCACTACAACCGCGGCATTGTGTTGCACGACCTGGGCCGCCCGCACGAAGCGGAAGCGGCGTTTCGCCGCGCCGTGACGGGACTGCCTGGCCACGCCGAAGTCCATAACAACCTGGGCAACGTGCTGACGGAGCTGGGCCGTCTCGCCGAAGCGGACGCTGCCTACCGTGAGGCGCTGGCAATCCGGCCGCACTATCCCGAGGCGCTCAATAACCTCGGCGGTGTCCTGAAGGCCACGTTCCGTCTCGCCGAAGCCGAGCTGGCTTTTCGCCTTGCACTTGCCATTCGTGCGGATTACGCGGAAGCCCACCTGAATCTCGGCACGGTGCTCGCTGATTTCGAACGCTTGCCCGAAGCCGAAGCCGCCTATCGCGAAGCAATCTCGCAACGTCCTGATTATGCGGAAGCGCACTACAACCTCGGCGTGACGCTGGGCAAACTGGAGCGGCTGTTCGAGGCGGAAATGGCCTACCGCGAGGCGATCCGCCTGCGGCCCGATCTCGTCCGTGCGTACAACAACCTGGGTTGCGTGCTTCGCCGGCTCGATCGTCTGACTGCGGCGGTCGAGGCTTTCGAGCAAGCGCTTGGCGTATGTCCGGATCTGGCGGAGGCGCACTACAACCTGGGCGCGGCGTTGGCGCAACTCATGCAACTATCCGGGGCCGAAAACGCGTATCGCCGGGCGCTCGCTTTACGTGCCGATTACGGCGACGCGAAATTCGGTCTGGCCGTCCTGCTGCTCGGCATGGGTCGCTTCGACGAAGGATGGCGCCTGTACGAGTGCCGCTACGAGCAGCGCGGCTTCGTCCATTACAAAACCGCTTCGATGCTGGGCTGCCCGCAATGGCAGGGCGGTCCGCTGGCGGGCAAGTCCTTGCTGGTGTGGCAGGAAGACGGCCTGGGCGACATGATCCAGTTCAGCCGCTATTTCGCTTTGTTGAAGGCGCGGGGCGCCTCGCGCATCGCCTTTGCATGCGCGCCGTCGCTGCACAGGTTGATGGGTTGCGTCGATGGTGTGGACGCCGTGCTCGATCACGACACAGCGCGCGCAAACGCGGCTGCTTACGACTGCTGGACGAGCCTGCTGAGCGCGCCGCTGCATCTGGGTACGAACGTGGATACGATTCCGCGGCCTGTGTGTCTCGCTGCGGAGCCGTCTCTGGTCGAACGGTGGCGGCCGCTGCTGGATGCGCTGCCGGCCGCCCGCAAGATCGGTCTGGTGTGGAAGGGCAACGCGAACCATCATAACGACGCGAATCGGTCGATCCCCTCGCTCGCCATGCTGGCGCCGCTCTGGAGCGTGCCCGGCGTGAGTTTCGTGAGTCTGCAAAAAGGATGCGGCGAGGACGAAGCGAGACATCCTCCCGCCGGTCAGCCGCTGCTCGACCTCGGCTCGCGCGTGACGGATTTCGCGGACAGTGCCGCGATCATCGCGCAACTCGATCTGGTGATTGCCGTGGACACGTCCACCGCGCATCTGGCCGCATCGCTCGGCAAGCCTTGCTGGGTGATGCTGCCGGAAAAAGATATCGACTGGCGCTGGATGCACGAACGCAGCGATTCGCCGTGGTATCCGCACACGCTGCGCCTGTTCCGCCGCGCACCGGGCGAGGATTGGTCGATGCCGGTCGAGCGGGTGAGACAGGCGTGCGTGGAGCGATTCGCCGACGCGGGCCACGCGCTCACCTGACCCGTGCGCCGCGCTACCCGAGATCGCCGCCGCCTACCGGCAACACGGTGCCGGTGATGTACGACGCTTCGTCCGAGGCGAGAAACAGAATTGCGCCGACCTGTTCGTCGATCGTGCCGTAACGGTGCATCAAACTCGAAGCGATGGTCTGATCGACGATGCCTCGATACCAGCGCGCTTCCTGTTCGCTTTGCGGCGCGGTATTGCGCGGCACCTTGCGCGGCGGCGCCTCGGTGCCGCCGGTGGCGACGGAGTTCACGCGAATGCCGTCGCCGGCATGTTCGAAGGCGAGACTGGCCGTCAACGCGTTCACGCCGCCTTTGGACGCCGCATACGGCACGCGATAGATACTGCGCGTGGCAATCGACGATACATTGACGATCGCACCGCGCCGCTGCGCGATCATGGCGGGCAACACCGCGCGGCAACTCCACAAGGTGGGGAACAGCGAGCGGCGCACTTCGGCTTCGATCTGCGCTTCCTCATACTCTTCGTATGGTTTGGCCCAGATGGTGCCGCCCACGTTGTTGATCAGCACGTCGATCTTGCCGAAGGCGTCGAGCGCCGCTCGCATCAGCTTGCACGCGCCGGCATAGGTTTCCAGGTCGGCGATCACGGCGAGCGAAGGACTGCCGAGGGCGGCGATCTCCGCCTCCACTTCGTGCACGAGTTCGGCGCGATCGGCGAGCACGACGATCGCGCCTTCGGCGGCCGCGCGCAGCGCGACGCCACGGCCGATACCCTGCGCCGCGCCGGTGACGACCACGACTTTTTCATGGAAGCGTGGGTAGGACGAAGTCATAGTCATCATGCAAGGTTGCTCGCCGAGAACTTTTCGTAGAAGAAATGTGCCGGTGTGATGCCGGTTTCGCGCAACCATGTCTGCACAGCCTCGACCATCGCGACGGGGCCGCACAGATAGACATCGACATCGCCGTCGTTGAGCCAGGCAGGGTCCACATGCTGCGTGACGTAGCCTTTGCGGGCGTGGTCGCTGGCGGCGTCGGCCACACAGGTGCGGTATTCGAATTGCCCGATCGCGCGTTGCGCTTCATCGAGCTGCGCGGTGCCCACGAGGTCTCTGTCGTGCGTGACGCCATAGACCATGCGCACCGGTTGCGGGCTGCCGCTTGCACTCAGAACCTGCAACATCGAGAGAAACGGTGCAATGCCGGTTCCGCCCGCGAGAAACAGCACGGGCCGCACCGGCTCGCGCAGATAGAAGCTGCCATAGGGACCGGAAAACGTGATGCGTTGCCCCGGTTGTGCGTGCTCGCACAGATAGCGGCTCATGCGGCCGTCCGGCACGTTGCGGACCACGAAAGCGGCTTGCGCAGCGCCTGGGGCCGAACTGAAAGAGTACGAACGGAAGATGTCGCTGCCCGGAATGTCGACGTTCACATATTGACCTGGCAGAAAGCCCAGTTGCTCCGGCTCGTCCACGTCGATTGAAAAATGGATTGTCGAGTCGGTGAGTTTGTCGATCGTCGCCAGCTTGCCCGCATGCTTCGATACACCGGTCTTGCACGCCGCCGAAGAAGCCGGCACGCGGATCACGCAGTCCGAGCGCGGCCGCGTCTGACAGGCGAGCACGTAGCCTTGGGCGGCTTCGTCCTCGGTTAGCGCGTCTTCGATATAGCTCGACGCGGGCAGATCGTACTGGCCGGATTCGCAGAAACCGCGGCACGTGCCGCACGCGCCGTCGCGGCAGTCGAGCGGAATGTTGACCTTCTGGCGATACGCCGCGTCCGACAGCGTTTCGTTGTCGCGGCAGGTGATGAAGCGGGTCACGCCGTCTTCGAATTGAAGTGCAATGCTATGTTCCATGTGCTGCTCCCCAACCACGTCTACTCAGATGTGGTAAATGTCGATGACCTGATTGATGTAGTCGTTCTTCAGCACGACATACTTGTTCAGAATCCGCGGCTCATCGCCCGACAGGTCGATCACGTAGCGCGACATGCCGAAGTAGCTGTAATTCGTCTTGTAGCGGTGGCTCAGCGTGTGCCAGTTGAAGCGCACGGTGCACACGCCGTCCTGCTTGTTTTCCAGTTCCACGTTGCTGATGTTGTGACTGGTCCGTGTGTCCGGAATCGTCGCGCTCGAGCGCTCGGTCTTGATGCGGAACACGCGGTCTTCGAGCCCCTGACGATTCGGGTAATAGATCAGCGAGATTTCCGTCTGCGGATCGGTGACGAGCTTGTCCTCGTCGTCCCATGAAGGCATCCAGAACACCGCGTCGGGGTGATAGCACTGGAGCCAGTCGTCCCATTGCTCGTCGTCGAGCAGGCGCGCTTCGCGATAGAGAAACGCTTCGAGAGCGGTGATGGCGATCGGCTTCATGCGTCGACTCCTGCGGCGGATTCGGCGCGTGCCACTGGCGGCTGCAAAGCCTGTTTCATCGTCTGGAGCCAATAGCGATGCTGCACGGTGTAAAGGCCTTCGTCTTCGGTTTTGACGCCGCTCATCAACGGCTTCAGACCGATCCGGCTCGCTGCTTCGTCCGGACCTTCGATCCAGTGGCGCGCGCCACGGCACATGTCGTTCCATTCGAGCGCGCTGCCGGCATAGCCTTGCTGACAGGCGCGAAACTCTTCGAGATCGTCGGGCGTGGCCATGCCGCTCACATTGAAGAAGTCTTCGTATTGCCGGATACGGCGGGCACGCGCCTCGGCCGATTCGCCTTTGGGCGCGATGCAGTAGATCGTCACTTCGGTTTTGTCGACGGAGAGCGGACGCAGCAGGCGGATCTGCGAACCGAACTGATCCATCAGATACACGTTCGGATAGAGACACAGGTTGCGCGAGTTCTGGATCATCCAGTCGGCGGTTTCGCTGCCGCAACGCGCGGCGAACGCGTCACGCTGGCTGTAATTCGGACGGTCTTCCGGATTGGCCCAGCGCGACCACAGCAACATGTGGCCATGTTCGAACGCATAGAAGCCGCCGCCTTGCCGGCCCCAGTTGCCAGCGTCCATTGCGCGGACCTGATCGACCCGTGCGTTTTCTTCCTTGCGGTGGCTGGTCGTCGCGGCATAGTTCCAGTGAACCGCGGAGACGTGATAGCCGTCCGCGCCGTTTTCGGTTTGCAGCTTCCAGTTGCCTTCATACGTATACGTCGACGCGCCGCGCAGTACTTCCAGTCCGTCTTCCGACTGGTCGACGATCATGTCGATGATGCGCGCGGCCTCGCCGAGAAATTCTTCCAGCGGCAACACGTCGGCATTCAGGCTGCCGAAAAGAAAGCCGCGATAGCTCTGGAAGCGCGCGATCTTTTTCAGGTCGTGCGAGCCTTCCTTGTTGAAGCAGTCGGGATAGCCGGCCTCTTCCGGGTCTTTCACCTTCAGTAGCTTGCCGCTATTGTTGAAAGTCCAGCCGTGAAACGGGCAAGTGTAGGTGGCTTTGTTGCCGCGCTTGTGGCGGCAGAGCATCGCGCCGCGATGCGTGCATGCATTGATGAACGCATTCAGTTCGCCTTGCCGGTTGCGCGCGATCACGACCGGCTGTCGTCCCATGTGAGTGGTGTAGTAGTCGTTGTTGTTCGGAATCTGGCTTTCGTGCGCCAGATAAATCCAGTTGCCCTCGAAGATGTGCCGCATTTCGAGTTCAAAGAGAGCAGGGTCGGTGAACGCACTGCGATGCAGGCGATAGTCGCCGCGCCCGGCGTCTTCGACCAGAAAGTCGTCGATGCCGGTGACGCGCGGCGGACGATCGGGGTAAATCGGAATCATGGTTGTCTCCTGACAGTAGTGTGCTTGTCGAACGGCGCCGCGAAACGCTGCCGCTGTCGCCATGCAATGCCTGAAAGGTATAATTTGCGGAGGCTTCAGGTGTAGGTGCAGGATAGTTGGCGCCCGTTTGACGCGTCCAACACCGTTTTAGTATCAGGTTCATATCTAAAAGGTATGGTCATGGAATTGCGCCATTTACGCTATTTCGTCGCGGTTGCCGAGGAGCGCAATTTCACGCGCGCCGCCGAACGTCTGCACATTGCGCAGCCGCCGCTCAGCCGCCAGATCCAGCAGTTGGAGGAGTCGCTCGGCGTACTGCTGTTCGAGCGCGGCTCCCGCCCGCTCAATCTCAGCGACACGGGGCGCTTCTTTTATTCGCACGCGGTGCAATTGCTTGCGCAAACCGCCGAACTGGAATCGATGACGAGGCGCGTGGGCAAGATCGAGCGCAGCCTGTCGGTCGGTTTCGTCGGCTCGACGCTATACGGCATGCTGCCGAAAATCATCCGGCGCTTTCGCGATGAAAACAGCGCGGTGGAGTTGAGCCTCCACGAGCTGTCGACAATGGATCAGATCAAGGCGTTGAAAGAAGGGCGTATCGATGTCGGCTTCGGCCGCATCCGTCACGAAGATCCGAGCGTGCGCCGGGTCGTGCTGCGCGAGGAACGCATGATCGTGGCGCTGCCGTTGGGGCACCCGCTCACTGTGTCGAAGCCGGAACTGTCGCTGCACGATCTGCTCGGCGAGACGCTGATCATTTTCCCCAAGGCGCCGCGCCCGAGTTTTGCGGACCAGGTGCTCGCGGCGTTTCACGACCGCTCGCTCAAACCGAATCGTCTGTACGAAACGCGTGAATTGCAGATTGCACTCGGCCTCGTGGCCGCCGGCGAAGGCGTCGCGATCGTGCCGAGCAGCGTGTACGGCCTGAAGCGCGATGACGTGAGCTACATGAATCTGGACGACCCGAATCTCGTTTCGCCCATCATCATGAGTATGCGCATGCTCGACGAATCGGAAGACATCAACGCTATGCTGAAGCTGATCTACGCGTTGTATGTCGAAGAGCAGATGGAGTTTTTGCCGCCGGGCAAGCGTTGAGCCGCGGCCGGCGGCGTACAGTTACGCTCCAGTAACCTGCAGGTGATAGAGCCCCCAGGGCGACAGTTCGAAGCGGTCTTTGAGCGGTTTGCCCGACAACTCGGGGATATTGTCCGCGTCGTAGGTTGCCCATAATGGGCCGACGCCGCCAAGCGGTAACGGCTTGCCGTCCATGTGCGTCGCCACGATGAATTTATAGGCGCGCACCTTGTCGAGTGTCGTCGCGACGGCATAACCGTCTACCGCGTGCATGACGATTTGCGTGCTGCCCGCAGTTGGCGCGCCGACATGCTCCAGCACGTTGGTGAGCAGGGGGCCGCTCAAGGCGTGCGGGCGGGAATCGTATTCCGTGGTGGGCTTGATCGTCACGGCCGGCATGCCGGCGATGAATGGGACGTCGAGGCCGTATGCTTCGGAAAACTTCACCTGGTGCTTGGCGAGCAACTGGTCGAAGGCGGGATCGAGCGCGCCGCGATTGTGACGCCTGATCGCGCCGCTGATCGTAAGAACGACGGGAGATGCCGCGCAGGCTTGTTTGCGGACGGGCTGGCCGCCGAACGCGGGCGCAGCGGCCGCGCTTGCGCCGAGTAGAGCCGCGCTGCTCAGGAATTGGCGTTTGTTCATTGGCGTGGTCTCTGGAGAGTTAAAGGGGCGACGTGTTCCGGGCAGATCGTCGCGGTCTCCATTGTCGGGCAATTGGCGGTGACTGTGCCGCGTGGGCGGCTCGTCGGGGAAGCCGGTGGCCCGATCCGCTCTTTCTATTACATGCGAGGTAATTGGCGAGCCTCCGCTCCGCGCCTAATCTTCGGTTCTCGCGCAGTTCACGTTGAACCGCGTCCACTATCGAGGACACATCATGTCGACGTTTCGGCTTCACACCATCGACTCCGCACCGGAGCAATCCCGACCGGTATTGCGGCAGCTCCAGCAGACGTTCGGCTTTATTCCCAACATTGCGGGGGTCATGGCCGAATCACCCGTGCTGATCGGCGCTTTCATCAACCTGTTCCAGAAAGTCCACGCGGGCACGTTCACGGAAGCGCAGATCCAGACGCTGCTGTTGACGAATGCGGTGACCAACGCGTGTACGTGGGCGGTCGCGTTTCATACGGCATTGGCGCTGAACGAGGGGCTTACCTCCGCAGATGTCGAAGCGATTCGCGAAGGCCGGCAGCCTGCGGACCGCCGGCGTGCCGCGCTGTCGGCGTTGACGAAGACCGCGATCGAGAAGCGCGGACATCTCGACGAACACGATGTGAGCGCGTTCATCGCAGCCGGTTTCCGTCGCGATCAGGTGCTTGAAGTGCTCGCCGTGGCGGCAGCGTCGACGATTACGAACTACGTGGGCAGCATCGCGCAGCCGCCGCTGGAAGCGCAGTTCCAGGTTCACGCCTGGACGGCTTGAGTCGCGCGAGGGAAGAAACGGTCGGCCCGGGCGAGTATGCTCGGCGGCAGGCTTCGGTCGAACTGCGGCGCCGGCGCATCACGGATGTCGGCGTTCCCTCGTCACCGGCAATTCCGAATCGACTTGCGGACAAGAGAGCGATGAACCCAGCGAATCCGGTCAAAAATGCGCCGCCGAACGATCTCGGCGTGCTGTTGCGTCACTGGCGAGACATACGCGGCATCAGCCAGCTCGACCTGTCGTTCAGGGCCGGCGTCTCGCAGCGTCATATCAGCTTTATCGAAAGCGGGCGCAGTGCGCCGAGCCGTCAAATGCTGATGGATATCGCCCAGACCCTCGACATACCGCTGCGCGAACGCAATACGCTGCTGCTGGCCGCGGGCTATGCGCCGATCTACGCCGACGGCGCGTGGAACGCGCAGGAAATGCAGAGTGTCACGAAAGCGCTCGGACGCATGCTGCGTCAGCATGAGCCGTTTCCGGCACTGGTTATGGACCGCTACTGGAATGTGCTGATGACAAACGACGCCGCGCCGCGCTTTTTCAACTGTTTTGTCGATATGGCGGCACGCAAGGGGCCGCGCAACATGCTGCATCTAATTTTCGACCCGGGCGGAATGCGCCCGGTCGTGGCCGATTGGCAAACCGTGGCGAACAGCCTGATCCAGCGAGTCTACCGGGAGTCGGTGGGCCGCGTGATCGATGATCGGATGCAGCAGTTGCTTGACGAGCTGCGGGCTTATCCAGCCGTGCACACGAGCTTCGAGGCGGACCATCCGTTGGCTGCGGACGCCTCGGCGGCGGCCATGCCGGTCATTCCTATCGGTTTCGTCAAGGACGGCCACGTCATGAAGTATTTCTCGGTGGTCGCGAGCGTGGGCACGCCGCAAACGGTCGCGGCGCAGGAACTACGGCTCGAGTGCATGTTCCCCGCGGACGACGAAACCGAAGCACGTCATCTGGAGATGCTCGCCGCTGCACCGCAGTCGGAGCGTTAGTCGACTCGCGGTTGGCCGGCGCAGCCGCGTCGAGCACGGAAGGGCGTTTGCCTCATAGGCAATCGATGTGTGTCATGCGAGTCGGTCTACGGTGGCAGCTAGCGAGCTGGCCGGGAAAATCGCGACCCTCGAACAATTGAAGCGCGCACGCGGCTAGAATGCTGGCCACGGGCCGAGATAGGCGCTAAAGCGTCGACTCTGGCGGACCGCAGTGGCTTGCATGGAGCCGGAGTAAGCGCTAAAGCGCTAACTCCGACCGACCGCAGTGGCTTGCATGGAGCCGGAGTAAGCGCTAAAGCGCTAACTCCGACCGACCGCAATGACTTGCATGGGGTCGGAGTAAGCGCTAAAGCGCTAACTCCGACCGACCGCAATGACTTGCATGGGGTCGGA
>Ga0255336_101467_pt1 | contig 16703 bp, 14 predicted proteins | sample MeOH1_35cm_T3_17_FD_189102 | JGI IMG/M metagenome (GOLD analysis project Ga0255336, IMG submission 189102) | Sandy soil microbial communities from University of British Columbia, Vancouver, Canada - MeOH1_35cm_T3_179 | ecosystem: Engineered > Artificial ecosystem > Sand microcosm > Unclassified ...
GCGGAGATGTGGGTAATTGCAAGGTTCCGCTGACGGATACTTCTCAGGCGTACCGGTAAAACAGGGGAAAGACGAAATAGCAATCACTCGCCATTTGCGGCCATTTACGTCGCAGCGGCGGTAGCATGCACTGCTGGCGTGGCAGTCTTCGCTAACAACTCAATAGATGACAGCATCGCGCTCCAGGCCATCAACTTTGCTCTCTCCCTGGGCCTTATAGGCACGTTCTTTTGGACCAGCAGAGAGGCCAACGATCTCATTGCGCAAAATACCGTGTCAACGCATAAATAGGCCGCCATTGACGTCCCAGCATGCCCCGGTTGCAAAAAAAGCGTTCTCGCCGCACATCAGTAACGCCACGTCCGCTACGTACTCCGCAGATCCGAGTTGCCCTACCGGGATATTCGAGATCACACGCGCTAGATCCGATGCGGCAACACTTTCGTGGACAATCGGTAAGTCCATCGGTCCCGGCGAAATCGCGTTGACCGTGACGCCTTTGCTGGCCAAGTCACGCGCGAAAACCTTCGTCAGTGTCAGTACGCCACCCTTGGCTGCTGCATAGTGTGCGCCTGTAGCGGAACCGCCGTTTTGTCCCGCTAATGACGCTACGTTGACGATACGCCCTACCCCCGCTTCTGCGAAATAGGCGCCGAATACCTGGCAGCCGAATAGCACGCTGCGAAGATTGACGTTGACGACGAAATCGAAGGCTTCACTGGTGATCTCCATGACGGGCACGACCTTTGATGCACCGGCATTGTTCACGAGCGCATCAACTTGCCCCCATGCGTCAACAATCGCGTCGCGGGCATCTTCGAAGTCGGATTTTTTACACACATCCAGCGATAGCGCCATCGCCGTGCTGCCGTCGGCGCTGAGACGCTTGGCGAGCGCCTCAACCGCATCAAACGCGATATCACTGACTGCGACGCGATAACCCGCTGAATGAAACCGGGTAGCGATGACTTCGCCCATCCCGCGGGCCGCGCCGGTGACGAGTACAACCGGCCCGAGACTTGCAGATTCCAATTGATCAACTCCTAACTGTGGTGGACGTCCGCGTGCATTCACTGGGCGTCTTGAGGAACAGTCAATGCACGACCGACCCTTGCCTCAATCTTCCCGTAGCGCCACAGGTTATATTCACCTACCGGCGTCGTGCGGTACAGATTGCAGACGTTCGTGACGGTTTCAAAATCCACCACATCGGCCATGATGTAGAAGGTCCAGTTGTTGGCATCGCCATTGCCAACAACGAGACGATCATCGTCCATGATGCCCAACACATTCACGCCGTCCATTTGCTCGACCGATTTGAGCATCACGCCATATGCGCGCCATACCGAGCTGATTTGATCGCGGGGCAGATCAAAGAAATTTTGCGTCACGCTGCAGCAAAACATCACTCTCAAAGGGTGTACAGCATTTGTCATTGTTCAGTTTCCTTAAATTAGATGTATCCCGGGAATGGTGTCCCGCCCACTAACACGGAGCCGGCGCCGTCATATATGCCTTCTCCCAAGAATGCGTGTTGCGTCACGACCATCGCGTCGCGCATCAACTGCTGCAAGCGATTCGCTTTGTAGATGGCTGCGATACCCGCTATCCGATAGGCAGTCTGCACGACGTCGGCGCCCACATAGGCGGCCTCGGTTGCTGCCAACCGCAGCATGCTGACATCGGCAGCGGTGACGTCATCGCCCTTCAAAATCTTTTCCCACACCGCATCCGTCGTTTCGTAGAAAAAGGCGTGCACTGAGCGTAGTTTGGCTTCTGCCTTGGACAATTGAATCCGGAAATAGGCGCGATCGCCCAATTGCGGTGCACCGGTATTGGTTTTCCTGCCACCCGACATGTGATCCACGATCGTTAATGCGGCTCGTGCAATGCCAAGATTGACAACCGCGAGCACCTGACCGGCGTAGGCAATTGTGGGATAGCGATATAGCGGCTCGTCCACCGTGGGTTGCCCGCCTCTGACAAATGTCCACTCTTCCGGTACAAACGCATCGCGAACAACAAGGTCGTGACTACCCGTTCCTTCCATCCCCACGACGTCCCAATTCTCGACGATCTCAACATCCGCCGAACGTAGCACAGCCGTCCTGGGCTTATTTCCTTGAGAGGCTACGCCGCCTATGCCAACACCAAGCCAGTCGGCCCCCTTGCAACCACTTGCAAACTTCCAACGACCATTCACACGATATCCGCCCGGCTCGACGGCCGCAGGCTGCACCGGAAACAGCCCGCCAGCAAACGCCTGATCGGGGCCTGTGGCATAAAGCTTAGCCTGTGTCGCTGCCGGCAGCGCAGCAAGATAGATGTTGGCGGAACCAAAGCTCGCTACCCATGCCGCGGAGCCATCGGCTTCTGCAATACGCTCGATCATGCGCAGAAAGCTTGATGGCGGACACGCATCGCCACCAAACTTCCGCGGTGTGCCGGCTCGAAAGATACCCGCCGCCTTGAATAGTGCAACAACGTCTTTCGGCACATGTGAGAGACGCGCGAACTCATCGCGCCGCGCGGCAATATGCTCACAGACGGCTTCGATTGTCAGACGTTCCGGTGCCGTCGCGCTCGAACCGGCAGGGTCTTTCATCTGATGCCCAAAATGAGCCTCGGCTCCTACTTCAGTCACGTCCACCGATTCCATGCTCAAACCCTCTATGTCATTAACGCGTTATGCCCCGGGCGCCAGGCGCTCGTACGATTGGCACAAGTGTAAAAATGCAATATCCATGAGGCAATTGGGGAACGGCAACGACAGAGTCAGGATCACCGCCATACAAGTAAAGAATGCTTTACTTATAGGTTTTTAAAGCGAAAGGCCACCACTTTCGCGTTATGATCGCCATCAGCAGTTTCTCTGAGATACGCACCAAACGTAGATCAATCTCATCCGCCCGTATCGTCGTTGCTTAAATATCGATGTCTTTCCTTATTCAAGATAGTGATCGATTAGCCATTCTTCAGTCGCTGAAAACCTGCATCCTATTGCATGACGCGAAGACTAAGGAAATTCTTTGGGCGAATGCCACGGCATGCCAGGCGCTTGGATTTAGCGTTGAAGAATTGTTGCCTCTGAAGGCGGGCGATATGACGCGCAACGAAGTGAAATACCGACGCGAGATAGGCTTGCAATGGTTGGACGACGCGGCGAGCAAAGGTGAAAGCATCATTGAATGGTGTTATCGAGCGAAAAACGGGACCGAGATATTATCCGAAGCGATCGCAACACGCGTCACGTTGCACGACCGCGAGGCGCTGATGGTCCAATTTCGAGACATCGGCGCGGAAGAGCGAATCAAGCACGATCTGCGTCGCCTGGAACATCGTCTCAAAGAGTTCATGCAAGACCTCGTGGAGGGCATCGCCATTCTTGCGGAGGATGGGCGCATCAAGTATCTCAGTGAGTCCGCAAGGCCTTTGCTAGGTATGACGGAAGAAAACAGTTGCCCCGAAAATTTCCTGGCTTTTTGCGCGCCCGGGCAGGTCGGCATTTTTTCGCGGTATTTGACCGATGCCTATAAAACGTATGATTCGGTTGCTTTCCGCTATCAAGCGTCGATAAGCGATGGCACTATCCGGTGGCATGACGTCACGTGCCGTCAGATCGACTTTGATGATGAACTTACCGGTGTGCTGCTACATTTTCGGGACGTAACCGCGCATGTCCAGGAACACGAAGCGCTGAGAAGAAACGAGCGGAAAATTGAATATATGGCGAGATACAATGCCATGGGTGAGATGGCGATGACGCTTTCGCATGAGTTAAGCCAGCCCGTGGCGTCCGCGCGATCATTCATTGAAGGCGGCCTGCTCCGACTTGCTGCGCCGACTACCGCGGCCGGAAGCATCGAGTGGGGTTTGAAAAGTGCTGTGAAGCAACTCGAACGCGTGTCGAGCATCATCAAAAGTGTGCGCGACTATGTCGTCAAGCTCGAACAGGTAGCAGACGAAATTGATCTCCAATCCGTCTTGGATGACGTCCGCTATTTCATTGACCTTCGTGCACGGGAAGAAAAGGTGACGGTCGTTTTTGCCCGCTGCCCTGAGCCACTTCCTGTCCGGTGCGAGCGGGTATTGATCGGGCAAGTGATATTGAATTTCGCATTCAACGCCATGGAAACCATGCGCGATATGGACCATCGTTCCCGCACGGTCCACATCGCCACGAGAAAGGCCGGTGCGTTTGCTTGTCTCAGCGTCTCCGATACAGGTCCTGGGCTCCCGACAGATTTGAAGGATCAGATATTTGAAGGTTTTTTTACAGGGAAAGCGTCGGGAAACGGTCTGGGTTTATCCGTGTGCGACAACATCATCTCGCGCCATGAAGGAAAGGTCTGGGCAGAGCCAAACCAGCCGTGCGGCACCGCCTTTTCTTTCACTTTACCGCTCTCGACGAATCGTTAATGTCCGATCGTCATAAAAACATCGCCTATCCGTCGCAGCTTATCCGGTTGCGGAACATTTCCCTTTCCGGCGGACCCTACGTTTTACTGCTCTACGCGGTTCCTGCGGGCATCGCAGGTGCACTGACGACAATGGGATTTCGTGCTGCCCTGGACAGCCTCCTCATCATGATTTTAGGGCACACCGGCGACATGGCGATGCTGGCAGCGCAAACAGCAGCGATAACGCGCCTGGTCGTTCCAACGTGCGGCGGTCTGGTCGCCGGCCTCCTTCTGCTTTTTTCACAGCGGTATGCGCAGAAAGTGGATCATCCGGAATACATGGAGGCGATCACTATCGGGAATGGCCGCCTGCCCGTGCGACACACCTTGATACGCTCGTTGGCATCCTTATCCTCCATTGCCACGGGTGCGTCGATCGGGCGGGAAGGACCGATGGTTCAGCTGGCAGCAACAGCATCATCCCTTATTGGCAGGATCGCCCATATCAGCGTCGAGCGAACGCGGACCCTCGTGGCATCGGGCGCCGCGGCTGCCCTCTCAGCGGCCTATGGCGCACCCTTCGCCAGTGCATTCTTCGTGGCCGAGGTGGTACTGGGCAATACATCGGCACAGCGCATGGGACCGATCATTGTTGCCGCCGTGGTCTCCAACGTCACCGTCCGGAGTTTGTCGGATTTCGAGCCACTCTACGCACTATCTGCGCTTCCCTCCATAAGCGCGACGCAATTTCTATTCTTTCCGATTATCGGCTTGTTACTAGGGATCCTTGCACCGCTCTTTCTGGCAAGTCTGAGAATCAGCAAACGAACATGGGCAAAATTTACGATAGGTCATCGCTGGTCGCTACCCTTACGCCTCGCCATGGCGGGGTTGATGGTTGGGTTGATTTCGATATGGTTGCCGCAAGTCTGGGGGAACGGATACGGCCCTGTTCTGGAATTGACAAAAGGCGATTGGGCAACTTCCATGATTGCGGCCATCCTCGTCTTCAAAATACTCGCCACCGTCATATCGTCCGGTGCGGGCGCGATCGGCGGCGTCTTCACGCCGACACTCTTCATCGGCGCGGCATTGGGTGCGCTCTCGGCAAAATTGTTTGCGTTGATACTCCCGACCCTCGCTCCCCCGCCGCTGATCTTCATCATAGTTGGCATGGGCCTTCCTCGCTGCCACTGCGCAAGCCCCATTGACCGCCATTCTGATAGTTTTCGAGATGACGTCAAGCTATCAGGTCATGGTCCCGTTGATGTTGTGCGCAATGGTTTCTTTCTTTGTCAGTAAAGGTCTGACCGATAAGCCGATGTATGCAGCAACCGCCCGCTTGAATAAGCGCGAAGCGGAATCGGAGCGCGCGCGTGCCATACGAGCGCAAGACATTATGACGGAGGCAAAACAGGTCATTCCAAGTGAGTCCAAGATGGAAGAGGTACGGCTTGCTTTTCTTTCGTTGCCAGCGAAATACCTATTCGCCATCGGCGACACGTCGCGATTTCAAGGAAGTGTGGCATTGCATGACCTCAACCTCCAAGTGGCGAATGGCACGTTTGACCCCAACGCTCCCGCGCGGAGCCTGATGTCGGATCACCTGCCCATCCTGCTGCCAGATGACGATGCACCGACCATCCTTGCGGCTTTTCTTGCCCACCAAGGTGAACGGCTCCCCGTACTGGCGTCGGTAGACGATCCAACGCTGCTCGGCGTCGTTTCGAAAGTAGATCTACTCAAAGCAGTGGGTGCATTGATTTAGCTAAAAGCTATCCCACCAGCGCAGGTACGATCTTGGTCACGCGCATCGGAACATCGTTTCGCTCGCCGTGCCCAAGAACGCATCGTTTCCGCTGTCATGCATGCATGTCATCGTGTGATGTGGGAGCCGTCTTGAAGATTGCGACGCTCATATTGAGCGCGTCAGCTTGTTTTGCCAACGACTCGGCGGCAGCCGCCGCCTCCTCCACCAGTGCAGCATTCTGCTGCGTCATGCCATCCATTTGAATGATCGCTTCATTGACGCCATGGATCTCGTTGTTTTGGCTTATGGATTCTCTCAAGATATCAGCAAGAATGCCCTTTACCCGATTCACAGCTGATTCGAGCTCCGCCATAGAAGACTGCGCGCCCGTGACATGCAATACGCCGTCGTTAATGCCACTCACCGAGGCTTCGATCAGCGTTTTGATTGCTTTTGCTGACTGTGCACTCCGCTGGGAAAGCGTACGAACTTCCGATGCCACAACGGCAAACCCGCGTCCGTGTTCCCCGGCACGCGCGGCTTCAACCGCCGCATTCAACGCCAGGATATTGGTTTGAAATGCAATATTATCGATAATGCCGACGATGTCACCAACGTCTCTGGATTGCGACTCTACTGCACGCATCATCCGTGTCAGTTTTCCAACGACATCAAACGCTTCTTTCGAGATGACGGCTGCCTGTCCGGCCATCTCATTCGCCTGCTCGGCACTTTCCGTATTGCGCCTCACTGTCGTCGTCAAACGTCTCATCGTCGCGACGGTCGATTGCAAAGCTGCGGCCTGCTCTTCTGTGCGCTGAGCAAGGTCGGCATTGCCCTGCGCGAGCTGTGCGCTAGCGACAATGACCTGAGCGGCCGTGGACTTGACATGCGTGACGGTACCATTGGTATTGATGACTGCCGATTGGAGGGCTTCCATTATCGAAGCAATCTCGTCACGGCCTCTCACTGTCACATCCTGCGTTAAATCGCCAGCCGCCATTGCCTGTACGCAGCGTCTGGCCACTAACAAAGGCGTAACAATGGAGCGCCCAACAAGCATGGCAACAATAACGCCAGACGCAATGGCGAACAAGACGATGACGAATAATGCGAATGAAACGCGGTTTTCCAGCGTTCGGTTGTCCATTACGGCCTGCTTGGTGAGTGCATTTTCATATGCATTCAGATCATCCATCGCGGCGTAGGAGGCAGCCTGCGGCCGTTCGATTGCGCCTATGCTTGCCTTGATTCGCATTAAGTCGCCTGACTTCAACGCATCAATTGCGTCGGAGAAACTCGCCTTGTAAGCCAGATTGATATGATCGATCGCGCGGATCCTTTGCCGCTCCGCATCGGAATGTGCGAGGGACTCGATCCTGACAAAGGCGGCATGGTTGCGAGTGCGTTGCGGTTCTAGCTCACCCAGCATGTTATTTATATGTGTCGGACTGGGATCGAGCGCGGCATCCGAAAGCGATTTCCCAACAGAGAGTGTCCCATATTTCAAAGTCGCCACCGCTTCTGTCATTGCTATTCGCTGGTCAAGCAATGCGTAGTTGGAAGCATTCATGCGCTGCATGCCAAAATAGGCAACTAGCGCGATAATGAGGGTAGCGAAAACTGGAATGCCGAATCCGATCCACAGCCGTTTAACAATAGAGATGTTGCTGAGCATTCGCTTGACTGTCAAAAGAAAATTACGATTCAAATTCGAATCAGATGGGCAAGCGTATTCAGACCTTTACCGCAAGGTCGGCTAACTACGACCTCAATCGTGACAATCTAGTCAGAATCCAAACTCCACACAGAAAAAGCGTCGCGAACGAGCATGGCTGTAGATGACACCCCCAGCTTCTCCTTGATACGTCCGCGATAGACATCGACGGTTTTGACACTGATGCACAATGTGGCGGCGATCTGCTTGCTGCCGTACCCTTCCAGAACGCCTTTCAGCACTTCCTGTTCGCGTTGCGTCAGTGTGTCAAGCTTGTCGCGTAAATCGCGCCTCTGCTTATCTTCGGTGTATCGCTGGATCGCTAATCTAGTCGCACGTTGAATCTTTTCGAGCATCTGCTGCGATGCATAGGGCTTCTCCACGAAGTCAACCGCACCGCTCTGGAACGCGCGAACCGACATCGGCACGTCCGCGTGCCCGGTAATGAAGATGATGGGCACACTGATTGCACGGCGATTCAGCGCTTCTTGCACATCGAATCCGCTCATATCTGCCATCCGAACGTCAAGCACGACGCACGCAGGCACATCGGCAGTGAACGATTTCAGAAAATCATGCCCATTACTGAAGCAAATGGCTTTCATTCCAACGGAGTCCAACAGCCACGTTAGCGACGTGCGAATACCATCGTCATCGTCGACAATGTATACGACGGGTTTTGGCGTCATGCTTACTTCTCTCGTTCGCTATTGGCAAGCGACAAAGCGCCCGCTTAATATATGCATATGCATATATTAACACCCAAAAAATGGATTGACTAGAAAAAAGGAAAACCCGCGGACAACATAGGCCTTGCTAAAGTTGCTATAGCAAGGCCCATACTTTTGAGCTTATGGCTCGCGCATGCGCTTAGCGATTTGACGCCGACCTTTTCAACTGAATGCCCTTCCCGCTGCTGCCAGATCCTCGCGAAATCACGATAACTAAGATCGCGGCAAGCGTTGCAATCACTGCCAGGCCACTAAAAGCACCTTGAAAGGTTCCCGTGATATCTCGTGCGTAGCCGATTACAGCCGGCGCAATCATACTTCCAACATTGCCCATTGCGGTAATCAAGCCGATGGCGACGGCGGCCGAGGCGCCCTTCAACAGCATAGGCGGTATCGACCAAAAAATACTAAGTGCCGCCAAAATTCCTGCGTTAGCCAGTACCACGCCACAAATGGTGACATAAGGATTTCCCGTACCTATCGCCGTCACCGTCCAACCCAGCGCGCACAGCAGCATTGCCGAAGCGAGGTGCCAAGTGCGCTCTTTGCGCATATCCGAGCGCCGACTCCAGAAGATCATGAAACACGCTCCTAGCAGCGGCGGGATAGACGCCAGCAGCCCCGCCGTACTGATACTCACGCCGAAACCACGTACGATTTGCGGCAGCCACACGGGGATGGCAGTGAGAGGGATGTCGAGGAACAAGTAAACGAGCCCGAGCGCGAGCACCTTACGATTAGTAAAGACACGCCAGATAGACGCCTCTTCTTTCTTGTTCAGTGAATTCGCTTCGGCAGCGAGGCGGCCCTCCAGCCAATCGCGTTCATCTTGCCGCAACCACGCTGCTTTTGCTGGACGATCGGTCAGATACAGTAATGCGCTGATGCCTACGATCACGGTGAGTGCCCCTTCGATCAAGAAGAACCATTTCCACCCTGCGACTCCGTGAAATCCATCGAGCTTAAATATTGCGGATGCCAATAGCGATGCAACCGTTTGGCTGACCGGCATGGCGATGAGCAAGACTGCATTCGCCCTCGCGCGATGCTCATTAGGGAACCAATATCCCAGGTAAAACAGAATTCCTGGCAAGAATCCCGCCTCTGCACATCCCAGCAAGAACCTCAAACCCATCAAGCCTGTCGTCCCGCCAACGAGGCACATTGCCATGGTGATCGCACCCCAGACGATCATGATTCGCCCAATCCAGCCACGAGCACCTATTTTATGCATCAAAACATTACTAGGAACGTCGAACAGCAGATAGCCGGCGGAGAAGGCACTTGCCGCCAAACCAAACACCGCGTGACCGATTCCGAGCGCTCGATTCATTTGCAGAGCCGCGAAACCGATGTTGATACGGTCGATAACGGTACAAAAGAAGAGCAAGATCAAATACCACATGAACCGCTTGTACAACTTGGCGATTACTGCCTTTTCCATAACAACATCCTAAGGTAACCATACCGGGCTGCGAACGTCGTATCATTGGTCGCCCATATTATTTTGAACAGCTTCGACTTCTTTATCTGCGGCCGACAATTCTTTACGACGGTGCGCTAATGCAGCCGTGGTGAGAGCGCGGCAACGCCACGCTCTCACCACCCCGCGGCCCCTGAGGTTCAAGAGATTGTTGCAAAGACTCAGGCTCCGTCAGGTAGAAGGAGATAAGCTCGATTCTGGTGTACGGTATCCGTCAGCGGAACCTTGCAATTACCCACAGTTTGCGAGCTCGAAGCCGAGTTGGATATCGACTAGGCGGCGCAAGCCACGCCAGATGACGGTATTACCGGGAGGCGGATCGCTGGCACGGGCGAGGTAACCTCCGAGCTGTGCTAGCTTGATAAGACTGCGCGATAACGGCGGCGCTTGGGCCGTTCGGGCCGTGTCCTTGACAACCTTGTCGAGCAGTTCGACCTCAGCCTGGGTCAGCGCAACTTGAGAGGGCGCATCGGGAGCGTATCGATTGATCATGGTCAACCAAAATATCCGCCAGCTAAGGATACAAAACACAGAAATCAGGTTGGCCAGCCGGTCGGCCGAGCGCAGCCTCGACTCTTCGGCTTTGCATCCAGACTTCAGAATCTTGTGAAACGTCTCGATTTTCCAGCGCATCGCGTACCAGTCGAGTTTTTCGATAGCGTCACGACGGGAGCGCACTGGCAAATCCGTGATCAACTTCCATTTGATCGGCCTCCTATCCGTCGGTTCACCTCGTTCCGTAGCATGGGTCACCGTCACTTGCAGCGCTGGATAGCGGCTTCGTTTACCGATCGGCGGCAAGACCGTGACCCGACAATATTTAATTTCGAGAAGTGCGTGCGACGAATGGCCTTTCGCGTCTCGGGTCTCTACGCGGTGTAGCCCTTTGACCTGCACCGCAGACACTTCGTCACTCATGGTATGCTCGCCGTCGCCGGCCAAACGGTCCTGACAAGTTCGCACAAGAAAGTGAGTTCCTAACTCCCGTGCCGTACAGAATAATTCATAGATGTCGCTCTCGCGATCACCGACATGAATGCAACGATCCGGATCGTTGAAGCGAACTGTCGACTGCTGTAGATTACGCAGCCACCGAAAGCTCTCTTTCTCTTCGATCGGCACGCGCGTTGGATTTATTGCCTTCTTCAGTGCGTTACATCCCTTGAACTTTTTGCGGGTCCAAAACGTGATGGCTGCCAGTCCCAACGGCAAACCCTCGGGCGTGACAGCGAGGCTTGAATGCATAAGGATGCCGCACACGGTACGCACCGGTGGATTACCGCTCACCTGTTTCCTGTAAGGCATCTTGCCGATTGCGCCGATCGACTCTGGCTGATCTCGTTGGTATGAGAACTCCGTCGTATCCTGCAGCACCAAAATCGGACCCTCCGTTGCCTGGAAGCGAACGCACGTTGCCTCAAAGTGTCCGCTCAAAATATCATGCTCGCTCACGCGATCGTTGGATAGAAATCGATAAGCTGCCTTGGTTTGAGCCCAATCCTGGCAAGCGAACGGAATGCTCTGGCCTACGCTCCTCCACAACCGATCGTCCGAAATCGTGTGGCGAGTCGGCCGTCCTGGAAATTGCTACCCGCGACCTCGCGGCCCATCCACTCCCCATCGTCCAGCGTCGCCACTTCGACTGCCTGACATGCCGATTTAGGGTTGGTCCTATTTTTCATCTCATTGATATGTAGTCCTAACAAATAAAGTTAACAGAAAACCGCGGAGATGTGGGTAATTGCAAGGTTCCGCTGACGCTTACGAAGGAGTACCGTAGGGCGCTTCGCTGGTCGGAGGCTAAAGACACGCTGTGATTCCAGAGAGCGATGCGAATAAAGCCGCTATCGCTCGGAAACTGAGTAACCTGAGAGATTTGAGTCACAGGTCACTACAGCGTTTGCAGGGGATAACCCTAGAAATAGTGCCTGATTCCCGCCATGATACTTACTGCATGCGCGCCGGTTGTCACAGTGTATGACGATAAGGACGGCCACAACGAGTAAGCGGCATTGCGGTCATTTTCGAGATATGCCGCAGAAACATAAATGACCGTCCGTTTCGACAAGAAGTTGTTGTAGCCCAATGCAGCCATTTTTGCGCCACTTTGCGATGTCGGAGAAGATCGCTTTGAAACGGATAACATGATCTGGTTGGACGGGTTGATGAGTGTTGATAAACCCAGCATGTACCCGTATGCGCCTGGCTTGCCTCTTTGGTCATTATGAAAGTAATACCCGTGCAGTTTTACAATTGGAAGCTGATAAGTCGCACCCACCTGATAGCTGGAGTTGGACATTGAGCTCAGCCCAGCCGTCGTGCTGGCGATACGTTCGTTATTGTAGGAGGCGGCGACATAGAGTTTGTCGCTGGTGTACGTAAGCGAAGCACCTTGCGCTTCCCCGATGTTGGATGCTGCCGTGGTCCCACCATTGCTAAGCGAGTAGCTCAGCTTGGCCTGGAACCCCTCGAACTCCGGAGAGGTGTATTGCACCGAATTCGGGATGCCGGAATAAAATGCCCGAGAATTGGTGGGCAGCGCCTGAAATAGAGAGATCATCGATCCGTTAGTGAAACGTCCAAACGGGTCGACCTGCGTTGATACGTAAAACTCTGGCGCGTATTGTTGGCCTAAACTTAAAAATCCGTAATGGATATTCGACAATCCGACGTATGCCTGTTTGTTGAATTCGTACCCGCTCTTTTGGAACGCCCCATTGTTGAGAGTGAAGCCATTCTCCAAAACCGAGATGACCTTCGATCCGCCCCCAAGGTCTTCCTGTATGCGAAGGCCCCACTGACTGGCATCGTCATCCATGGATGCAACGCCTTTCGATGGTGTTCCTTTCGATCCTGAGATGTGCGTGTAGTTGACGTCTTCCCCAAGACGCCCATACAACGTGACGGAGGATTGTGCTAACGCCGACTGTGCGAAAAGCGTGCCGGTGAAGCACAGAGCTGTATATCGGACCTTCATGTGATGACCCTTGTTTTGAGTATGTGGTTAATCGCATTTATAGACAAAGCACATCACAAGCTTCTTGCTTTGACTTGGCGTTATGGAGAAGCTGACGGTGAGAAGGTACGACAGTCATATCTTCGTACTTGCCCGTGCTGTCTGTTACAACTGAGGGCAGGATAGACCGAAAATTAAGCGATAAATTAAAGTAAGCTTTTTGCATGAGTGTATGTATTTTTCTTATATAGTACTATCGCGGTCAGGGTTGCGCGAATCACCCTGAATGTGCGTTGCAGAGGCCCGCCACGGCAGCAGTGATGGGTCTATCGGAGGAGGTTCAGGAGCATGATTTGAAACAAGCCAGTCAAAGTCCGGCCGCAGACGCAGCAGTAAAGTCTGTTGTGAAAATGCGTCAACTGGAGCTCATCGTTGCCATAGAGAAAGCGGGGAATCTTCGCAAAGCCGCTACGCTGATGGGAATTACGCAACCTGCGGCATCCCGGATCCTGCAGGACATGGAGGTTGCGTTACAGGTGACCCTCTTTGAGCGGTCTCATGAAGGCTTGACGCCAACGATTTATGGCCGCGAGGTTCTCCTGCGTGCGCGTGCGGTCATAGAAGACGTCGCATCGATCAGCGAGATGGTCACTGCCTTACATAATGGCGAGGCTGGGATTCTGAAAGTTGGTACGACCGGTTCGTTCGCACCGACCGTGCTGGCTGTGGCGATTGCGGAAGCGAAAGCGCATTTGCCCAATCTGCGAATCGAGGTCTCAGAGGCCGACAACGAGACGCTCCTGCAAGAGCTGCGAGGGGGAGCGTTGCACCTTGTGGTGGGTCGCACGCTATCTGGCTATCTTACGGACGATTTATGGCGAGAGCTCGTCTATGAAGAGCGCTTCCATATCGTGTGCAACCCCCAACATCCGCTCGCCGCGAAAAGTCACGTGCGGGTGAAAGAGTTGGTGCAATGGCCGTGGATTCTCCCGCCTACGTCGGCGCCGCTCCGCCATATGTTGGAAACCCAACTGGCGCTATCGGGCGCGATGAGTCCGAGCAATGTCTTGATCTCCTCTTCGGCAATGACCAACCTTGCCTTGATGCGAAATATGCCTTGCTTTGCGGCGTTGAGCAGTAGTGTTGCGACGTATCTTGCATCAGAGGGGTTGCTGACTGTCGTTTCATGCGATCTCAAGCTCAGCAGCGGCGCGGGTTGCGCGTATTTTCGCCGGCAGGAAGATAGCCTTTCCGGCCCCGCGGGAAGGTTGCTTACCACCATGCGCGCATCGCTTAACGATCCGACCTTCCCGGATATCTTTTCGGACTGGAAGAAGAACCGGTGATATCCCTACTTAAACTCACTGTCTTTCCAACGCGGATTCAGTGTGTTTGCCGGTAAGGCTTCATTCAGCAGCTTCTCCGCCTGCTCGCGCCCCGTGACAGGTAGCGCGCCTTTTTCCAATAACCCTATTTGTACCAGCACGCTGGCTTGGTCCCAATAGATGTGTTCGTTGTAAAGTTTGGGGCCTCGGAATGCAACAACCACCAGCATTGGAATCTCGACGTACTTGCCGGTAGGAGGAACGCCGGGGAGTAACCAATCGATTTCGGTATCGTGGGTGAAGCAAAGGACAAATTCATCGACCATTCGATCGACGTCAGTGACGCGTGACACCGGGATCATTTTCATATCCGATGGGTTGGCATGAATGAAATGATGGGTAAGCGATCCACCAAACCCAGACTGTTCAGGGCGTCATTTCGGTGGCTAAATCCTGGCGATGGAGATTCCACGACAACAACGCTTCGATGGCCTCGACGGACTGGGCTGCTGGCAATTCACGCATCACCCGGCGCAGCCAGGTGTACGGCTCGAGGCCGTTGGCGCGAGCCGTTTCGATGAGCGAGTAGATCACCGCACTCGCGTGTGCACCGGCGGGTGTATCGCAGAACATCCAGCGACGCCTGCCTACGGCGAAAGGACGAATGCTGTTTTCGCAGCGGTTATTGTCGATGGGCAAGTCGCCGCGCTCGGTGTAGCGCACCAGCCGTGGCCAGTACTTGTGCAGGTACGCCAGCGCCTCGCCCAGCGCCGTCTTCGGCGGTACGCCCGGCAGCGTCGCGTCCAGCCACGCTCTGAGCTCAGCCAGGATCGGCACGCTGCGCGTCTGACGCGCGACGAGCCGCGCGTCGTCCTTCGCCTCCTTGTATTCGCGCTCGATACCGTACAGCCGGCCGATCAGCTCGATCGCCTCATCGGCCCGGCCACGCTTGCCCTTGGGCTGCACGCGCGTCGCCTCGACGAAGCGCCTTCGCGCGTGAGCCATACATGCGAGGTGCTCGATGCCCTCGGCCTTGGCCAGCGCGTTATAGCCGTCGTAGCCGTCGGTCATCAGATAGCCTTGGTAGCCTTCGAGCAGTCGCACCGGTACCGCGCCGCTGCGGCTGGGGTCGTAGTCGAACACCACTACTGGCCGTTCAGGCGGGCCTCCGGTCTGCACCCACATATAGCTCTGCGAGCTCGGCGACCTGTCGCGCTCCTTGAGCACCTGCACCACGGTCTCATCCATGTGGATGACCGAGGCGTTGAACAGTTCGTCGCGTATCAGGTTATGCAGCGGCTGCAGCACGCCGGCAGCACCAATCACCCAGCGCGCGAGCGTCTGGCGCGGCACCGCGACGCCAGCGCGCTCGAGCACGTATTCGAAGCGCGCCAGCGACAGGCCGTCGGCGTATTTGACTGTGAGCAGCATCGCCAGCAGATCGGGACTGGCGTTACTCCTGGGCAGCGGCTGGGCGGGCAACGCGGCCACCACCGGCGCGTGTGCGCTGCCCGGGCAACCGTAGCGCTTGCGGATATGGCGCAGCACGCGCACCTGCATCGGAACGATGTCGAGCTGTTCGCTCACGTCCTCGCCAATCTCCACCATCGGTGTGCCGCATGGACACAGGCGCTGATCTTCCGGCACCTCGTGCACGATGTCCACGCGCGGCAAGTCAGACGGCAGCGGCGCGCGCTTGCCGCGCGCAGGCTTGTCCGCGCTCTTCTTGCCGGCATTGGCCGCAACATCGCTCGGCGAGGGGATGGACGCCTGATCCTGGTCAGGGGTGCTCGCGGCGGCCAGCACCTCCGCTTCGTCGAACAAGTGCGCCTGGCCCGCGGACTGTTCGGTGCTCGCGCCGAAGTGCCGCTGGCGCAGCAGCACGAACTGCTCGTACAGGTGGTCAATGTGGCGCATCGCGTGCTCGTGAGCCCGCTCGAGCGCCTGCTGAACGCTCTGATCGATCGCCTGTTGATGCGCCGCCTGCTGGGCATGCAGCAACGCCTTCAGCGCATTCACATCGTCAGGTAACTGCGCAGGCAGGGGCGCCAGCGGCGCTACCTTGACTTCAGGTAACGCAAGCTTGAGTCGGATCGAAGGTGTCTTTCTGGCAGCAGGCATGCCACCATGTTAACACCATAATTGGTTAGGATACCGATTTGAAATGCAATGTCTTGTGGGGTCCGTTGCTCCACAGATCGAAGCCCTCCAGCAGCCACTGCAACTCCTGCATCGTCACACTCTGCGTAGCCCCGGCGCCCTCGCGAGGCCAGGCAAACTTCTCCTTCTCGGCGCGCTTGTACCACAGGCAGAACCCGTTGCGATGCCAGTACAGCGCCTT
>Ga0255336_101468_pt1 | contig 16693 bp, 15 predicted proteins | sample MeOH1_35cm_T3_17_FD_189102 | JGI IMG/M metagenome (GOLD analysis project Ga0255336, IMG submission 189102) | Sandy soil microbial communities from University of British Columbia, Vancouver, Canada - MeOH1_35cm_T3_179 | ecosystem: Engineered > Artificial ecosystem > Sand microcosm > Unclassified ...
TTCTTGAATCTGTTTACGCTCGCATTCGGTGAGCACTACAATGTATTTCTGGTTCATCGGCTATACCCCTTTTTTCGTATCCTGGGCATAGCTTAACACTAATATATAACATTGTCAAACTACTAGGCTTTTCATACGGCGAATCGCCTCTGAGAGGACGTCATCGGGCGCGGAGGAGTACCCCCAACCCAGTTCGAGCGTCAAATATCCGTCGTATCCTGCTCCTTCCAGCGCCCTGCACATCGCCTTAAAATCGAACGTGCCGTCGCCCGGAACGGCGTTCTGCTGCTCGCGTGCGTCGTTGTCGTTGACGTGTATCTCCAGCAATGTGCCGCCCAGCGTATCCATGGCGTTCGCGAAGCCTTCGCCGGACAGGTTCAGGTGACCGGTATCCAGCACTGTCCCCAAAAACGGGGAATCCATCTCCCGTATCAGGGCCGCGGCCTGTTCGGAGGCGCACATGTATCTGCACAGCTTAGGGTTGAGCACCTCGATTCCCAGCTTAACCGTACGCGTCTGCGCGTAGGCAAGCACCTCCTCCAGACTGTGAACGAAGGCGTTTCGCGCTTCGGCGTCCGTTTGGCCAAACAGCGCGTTGGTGGGCACCACCAGCACATGCCCTGCGCGGAAAAGCGTTGCGTGGTCGATGCACTCCTTCATATAGCGTACGCTGTCGGCGCGGATGGCGGGCACGGGGCTGGAGAGGGAATACGGGTACCGGAAGAACGCCGGCATCAGCGCCGCAGCGGTCACGCGGGCGGATTCGAGCGTCTGCCGGATTTCGAGCAGTTCCCGCTCCGAGTAATCGCCGCGGTACAGGTGGGGCCGTCCGCACCAAATATCCACGCCGTCCAGTCCGAAGGAAACGCATTTCTCCACCGCCTCCCGCAGCGGATAGTTCACCAGAACCGACGTGGCGGATGAAAGCTTCATTGCAATACCTCCTATGCCGGGCGGCTGTGCATCACGTATTGCTGGGAGACCAGCCTGCGCAGCAGGAATTCCCTTTGCAGCCGGCGCGTCCCCAGGATAATGCCTGCGGGCAGGCCGGCGTCCAGCGCCGCCATGGCGCGCCGAAGGGAGCTGTCAAGCAGCAGGCAGCGCCCGCGTTCCGTACCGGACGCCGCAACAAGGTATTCGAACGCGCCGGGTACAAGGGACGGCAGCCCGGCGTCCTCCAAAAACAGAATGCGCTCGCATGAAAAACAACCGGCAAGCGTCCCTGCAAAGGGCAGGCGCTCGAACCATGCGCGCGGAATATCCACGACGAGCCACGGCCGGATCCCCGGCTCCAGAGAGCCGATCAGCCCCAGCGCTTCAGGGCATACGGCAAGCGCCGCGGTTATGCCGGCCTGCACGGCCTCCGCGCCGGCGGATACATGGAGCGCATCCGGCACATGCATGCAGAACTCCGCGGGCTCCCCGCCCAGCGCGAGCTGCTCGCGCGCATCCTTATAAACCGGGGAGGCGAGGTAGCGCGCTATGGCCCCGGCGGACGTGCCAGGCAGCGCGGCGGCAACGGCTTCCTGCAGAGGCGTATGCACGATCCCGTCGGCCCAAAAAAAGATTGCATCCGTTTGTCCCATTGCTACTCCCCCATGACCTGCAGCACCACGTAGCGGGGTTCGTAATCCACCTGATCGTCGATCACCAGAATATCCTGGTAGGTGCCCAACGCCATTTTGCCGCCCACCACCGGGACGCCGACCTCAGCCTGCATGAGCGCGGCGCGCAGATGCGCGTGTCCGTTGTAGTCCACCGCCCGGATGTGGTGCTTGTAGGGATGGTCACGCGGCGCGAGACGGTCGAGCATCTCCTTCAGGTCGGACATGATTCCCGCTTCAAATTCGTCGATAATCACCGAGCCGGTACTGTGCTGATAAAATACGTACACGTGCCCGTCCTGTACGCCGCTGCCCGACACAAATTCGCTTACGCGGTCGGTAAGGTTGATCACATTGAAGTTCCCGTCCGAGCTGAGCTCCAGCTGCGCGCTTACGATCTTCATGACGACCGCCCCCTCCCGCAAATATCCCATACCGCCTCTACGGTATCCCCGCGCATGGCGTACATGCAATCGTACAGGTTCACGGTTTCATTCGCGTCCCTGACCCAAAGCTCCACCTGATCGCCCGGGCGAAGCGGGGGTACGTCCGGCGCGAGGCGCAGCCTTGCATGCTCCTGCGGCATGGAGTATACTTCCCCGGCAACGGATTTTACTTCCGGGTATCCGTAGGTTAGGGAAACGGACTTGCGGCCGGCGTCCAGCACAGCCATATCTGTGGCGTCGGGCCGGCTGGGCCGGCTCACAACGGTAGAGAGTACCGTCAGCGCGCAACCGAATTCCGAAAGACTGGATTTTGCATAGGTCGTATCGTTGAAGATATAGGAACCCGCCTGCAGCTCGGTGATGCCTTTGACGGATGCCGCGTACCGGTAAGTGGCGCTGCCGCCTCCGCTGACGATTTTCACCGGGAATCCGGCGGCGAGAAGATCGTCCCGCGCGGCGACCAGCAGCGTATATGCTTCCACGGAGCGGCGGCGCTGCTCATCCTTATCTTCCAGGAAGGCAAGGTGTCCGTCGTAGCCCATGATGCCCCTGAGTTTCAGTCCCGGCGCGCGTTCCACCGTAGCCGCGGCCTCGCGCGCCGGCCCGAAGGGCAGCACGCCGCAGCGGTTGTTCCCGATATCGATTTCAACGAGAACGCCCAGCTCCACGCCCCTTTGCGAGGCAGCGGCCGAGAGTTGCGCGATATTTTCCAAAGAATCCACAGCAACAATCAGCCGGGTATACGCGGCAAGGTTCACAAGCCGCCGGATCTTGAGCGCGCCCACCACCTGGTTGGCAATCAGAATGTTTTTGATGCCGGCCGCGGCCAGCACCTCCGCCTCCGAAACCTTTGCGACCGTAAGGCCCACGGCTCCGGCGCGAAGCTGCATCCAGGCAAACGCCGGCATTGCTTTATAGATCTTGGCGTGCGGCCGGATGCCGACACCGCTCTGCCCGCAGAAATCGGCCATAAGTTTGACGTTGCGTTCCACCACGTTCATATCCACCAACAGCGCCGGCGTGTCCAGCTCGTATTTGCGGAGCCCTATCTCGTAGGCGTGGTTGTTCATACGATCCTCCAAAGCATTAATAATTGGGCAGTATCTCCCGGGACACGACCTTCCTCTGAAGCTCCGTAATCCTCTGGGGATCCATATACTCCCGCAGGACGGTGCGTACCGCGCCGTCACTCGGTTTGCCGACAAACACGGCGGTCAGCACCTTGTTGCCGATTTCCCGGCGCACCGTTTCGGAAAGCGGCCGATAGGCGATCTCGGGGCTGGCAAGCGTATCCATCTGATCCTTATTCCAGACAAACGCGTCGATCTCGTTGTTGCGCAGCATCTGCGCCACATGCACATAGGAGACGCTCTTCATCTGCACCTGCCGGCCGCCGAACTCCATCTGCGTGATCATGTGGTGGTCGTAGGACTGAAAGTCTACCCCGACCGTATACCCTTCCTTTTTATCCTCCGCCTGCTTGCGGTAATATACGCCGTAATCGGACAGCCAGGTACCCGGCGGGAGCTCAAGGAGCACCTCGTTGGCAACGCTGTCCTTTTCCTCCGAAGAGAGCTTGGACATCAGCACGGCGTGGCACCGGCTATCGTGCAACGCCTTGAGGCGATTGTCCGAGCCGCGGATAAATATAAAGTAGATGCCGATCCCGGCTGCCTCCAGCACCTGCTTGACGGCGGTGGCCAACCCCTCGAAACGGATGTGCATCGGCAGGCTCATCGCGATGACCATCGGCCCGCGTCCGATCAGGTTCCAGAGCATGCCGACCGAGCGCGTCGTAAGGTACGACCCCATATGCCCGCGTTTCTCCAGTGTAACGGCGCCGGTTTCCTCCAGCGTGTTCAAGGCGATGGAGACGGCACCCACACTCATGCCATAGGTGTTGGAAAACTCCCGTACGCTGGGTATCCTGTCCCCCGCCTGCAGACCCAGGAAATACTCTGCCAGGTCCTTCTGAATATCCGTGCCGTTCTGCCTGTAATCCCCGGACGGATTCGCTCTGTTTGTCATATTAAATCCTGTTTCGGCTGTAATTTTTTTGAAACGCCAACAGCTCGGGTATCATTTTACAATAGATATCCAGGCGTTCCAAGTGCAATTTCCTGCGCGCGGGGTCAGGCATAAATATCCTCGTGCCCGCGGGAAACGGCGGCTCCTCCAGGTTCCGGTATACGCCGGCGCCCAGCCCCGCCAGAATGGCGGCTCCATAGGTTCCCGGCTCCTCTATGCCGGTCGTCTCAATGGGCAGGCCCATCATATCCGCCTTGAGCTGCGTCCACCACGCGGAACGCGCGCCGCCGCCCGTCGCGCGGATATGCCCGAGGGGGATCTCTTCCGCGCGCAGCAGAGCAATGGTATTGGCGTGATCATACGCAATGCTTTCCATAAACGCCTGCACGATGTCGATGGGCGCGGTGGCCAGCGTCAGCCCCATCAGCGCGCCGCGCAGCTCCCGGCCGCCCTGCCAGTGGAGCATGGCCCCCGAAAGATACGGCAACGCCATCACAGGGGAAGGGGTACGGCGCTCGGCCAGAGACCGCTCGGCGTCGCCGATGGATACCTGTACGGTGGAGCGCGCCCAGTTCATCACGGCGTTGCCCGTTGAAGAGACGGCGTAAACCGAGCGCGCCATGCTCCCGAAATGCGGCGTGATGGACATCCCCTTTTGCAGCAGCGAGGCAGTGGGATATTGCAGCGTGGGAATGAGCATGTTTTCATACGAGCCGCTGATCAGGCACGCCATGCCCAGTTTGTTCACGCCCGCGCCCAGCCCCGCGCAGTTGAGGTCGTGCCCGCCGGTGACGATGAGAAGCTCTTGCGGCAGGCCCAGTTCTTTGGCGATCCGGGGCAATATCCGATCGATCGGCGCGCCGCCGGGAAGCACCTCGGGAAGAAATCGCGCGGGCACGCCATACTGTGTGAGCTTATCGGCCGACCAGCCGTTCTCATAAAGATCGTACGTCAGCCAGCGGGCAACGAGCGTCGGTTCGCTTACATTGTGCCCGCACAGCCGGAAAACAAGATACGCGTGCCAGTCCAGGTACATGGCGGCGCGCTCCAGAACCTCGGGGCGGTGCTTGCGCCACCAGAGCAGGCGGAAAACAGGGTCCATACGCTCGCGCAGATGTCCGCAGCGCAACTCCCATTCCTCGGGCGGGTTCACGCCGGCCGGCACGAGCTCAAACTCGGCGCCACGGGTATCCGCGCCCATGATGTTGCTGGCAAGGGGGTTGCCGTTTTGATCGGCCGGAAAGTTCTCGCGTCCCGAGGCACTGATAGCCAGCGCCTTGGGTGGATCGACCTTGAGTTCCTGCCGTGCTGCCAGCTCCTTCAGGCCCAAAGCAGCCGCCTGCCAGATCTCAAGGGGATCCTGCTCCCAAAAGCCGGGCTCAGGATGAAGCGGCGTGATCTCATGCGCTACGCCGCACAGGCACACACCGTCCTCGCTGTATGCCGATATTTTCACAGAGCTGGAACCGACGTCCACACCCAATAAACTCATGCCTGTTCGCCTCATTTGCCCGCCTTTGGGCTATTCCGCGTTGACGATGAACCCTCCGTCCACCAGCAGCTCGGCACTGGTGATAAAGCTCGCGTCGTCGCTAAGCAAAAATGCCGCCGCGCCCGCCACTTCGGATGGCTCTCCTATCCGCCCCAGCGCCACCTTTTTCTCATAGAATCTGCGTGCCTCGCTTCCCGGGATCAGCAATTCCGCGCTCATGTCCGTCAGGATGGGGCCGGGGAGGATGCTGTTCACGCGGACCCCCTGCGGGCCCAGTGCCTGCGCGAGTGCCTTGGTCATCATCAGGATGCCGGCCTTGGTGGCGCAGTACACCGTTTGCTCCGCCGAGGAAACATAAGCGGAAATGGAGGAGATCGTCACGATCGCCCCGCCATGCCCCTCTTGTAACATCCGCTTGGCGGCCGTCTGGCAGACCACCCAGGTGCCGCGCAGGTTGGTTTCCTGGATGCGGTCGTAATCTTCGACCGTTGTTTCCTCCCATTTGAGCAGCGGGTTGATGGCGGCGTTGCTGACCACGCAATCGAGTCTTCCCCCGATGCGGGCGGTCTCCTCCACCATGGCGGCTACCTGCACGGGGTCGCGCATATCCGCCGCAACGGGGAACGCGCTGCCGCCCGCCGCGGCGATCTGCGAAAGTGTAGCCTCGGGGCTGCTCCCCGGCCGGTGGCAAACGGCCACACACGCGCCATCCCGCGCCAGGCGAACGGCGCACGCCTGCCCGATCCCGCGGTTCGCGCCCGTGACCAACGCTACTTTTCCATCAAAACAGCTCATACGTTTATTCCCCCGGCTATGGTTGTCACTGCGATATCTTGGAAAGCGCGCCCGGCAGCACCTGGCCGCCGTCCACAGGGATGACCGCGCCGGTGACGAACGAGGCCTGTTCGCTGCAAAGCCAGCAGATCCAGGCGGCGATCTCCTCCACCCTGCCCATGCGCGCGAGCGGAAGCTCGGCCGTCATCCGCCTGTAGGCGCCCGCGACGTCGTCGCCCGCCCAGGTCAGGTGGATAGGGGTATCGACAGGTCCCGGCGCGATGCAGTTGATGCGCACAGCGGGGGCCAACTCTGCGGCTAAGGATTTTGTCATGTATTGCAACGCTTCCTTAGAGATGCCATACATGGACTGACCCGGTATGGCAAGCCACGCCGATGCGGAGGAGATGTTCACCACGCTCCCCGCGCCCGACGCGCGCAGGTACGGCAACGCCTGCTGGATCAGGAAATATGGGGCGCGCACGTTGGTGGCGATATGTTCGTCGAACAGCGCCTGTGTGGCGCGCGGCAGCGGCTCGTGCTTGCACAGCCCCGCGTTGTTTACCAAATAATCCACCCGGCCCCATATAGCCGTCGTTTCGGCGACGATCCGCTCCGGCGCGGAGGCGTCCGCAAGATCGGCGCAGATGGGAAGCGCCTCACCGCCCGCGGCGCGGATCTCATCGGCGACGCGCCCAATCCGAGCGCCTCGCCGGCCCACGATCGCCACCGCGGCGCCTTCGCCTGCGAAGTGCTTGGCCGCCGCCTCGCCGATGCCCGAGCTCCCGCCGGTCACAATGGCCACCCGCCTGTCAAGCATGTTGTTTTCCTCCTTACATCAAGCGCCTGCGAGGCGCACCCTGCGGTTTCCCTTCGTGCTTAGAAGATGGCCACTGGGTTGATCGGGCTGCCGGTACCCTTGGGCAGCCGCAAGGGACACAGTACCACAAGGAAGGTAAAGCGGTTCTCCTCGGCGCAGACCTGCGCCAATTCTTCAAACTGCAGGCTATCCGTACAGGCCATACCCATAGCGTTGATCTGCAGGGGATGGATGGGGTATTGCAGCCCTTCGACATAGGAGGGCACCACTTCCCCGTCGCCGTCCGGAAGGAAGGCTGCCACCTGCCGCTCGTGCAGCAGCGTCAGGCTGTACGGGTCCAGGCCGGCGCGGCCCTCGCCGGTGTAGCCAGGGTCGAAATTGCCCAATGCCAACCGCCTGGCGTGGTGCCCGGTGCGGAACACCATGATGTCGCCGGATTGCAGGTACACGCCCTCGGCGCGCTCGATTTCCTCCAGCTCGGCGCGGGTGACGGCTTCGCCGGGCTCCAGCCACGGAACGCCCCGGTGGCGCGGTACGTCAAACAACACGCCCCGCCCCACAATGCCGTGCGCGTAATCCGTGATATCGAATACGTCCGCGCCCTTAACCGAAACGAGGCTTGCCGGCTTGCCGTTATAGAGCAACCCTTCGTAGGCGATGTGGCACAGCGCGTCGATATGCGTGTGGCAGTCCCCGTGGAACTGCATGCCCAGAAAATCTGTTGCGAAGCGCAGCGTGCCCGAGCCGATGTCGATATCATGGGTATTGGCCATGTAGTGGATGGCGGGGTTGGGGTTATCGGGCCCCGCATCCTTGTTAATCGGTATAGAAAGCGATACGCTGCGGCCGGCTTGCACGGTGGACGCAGCGGCGCGGATGGTATCCGGCGTGATGTAATTGAGGGTGCCCAGCCGGTCGTCCGGGCCCCATTTGCCCCAGTTTTTCAGGGACTCGTGCAGGCGGTCGAACTCCTTCGCCGAGATCATGGGATATTGGGGTTGCAGCATAACGTACTCGCTTTCCGGGCGCTGCCCGTCTGCGTATAACGGGGGAGGGAGGCCGAAAGGCTTTTGCCGGAGGAGCGATCCCTGCGGCCTTCCCGCCCATCAGGGGGGGTTACGGCGCGGCGGTCGCCGAAGACAGTTTTTCGGTCTCCAGCATCCAGTTGTTGACCTCATCCACATTATCCTTGGTGACCACCAGCAGGCCGGAATCGATCTTGTTGGGCATCCAGTTGTTCTTCCAGGGATCCATGCCGCCCACGGCGATGGCGTTGTTGTTCCAGTCATAGAGCAGCTGTAGCGCGAGGTAATCCATCACGTCGTAGCGTTCCATCACGATCGCGGTAATTTTACCGTTCTTGATGTTTTCCAGGAACTCGCGGCCTGACTCGTTGCTGGTGACGATGATCTTGCCCGCAGCGCCTGCTTCGTCCAGCGCCGCGACGATACCCGGGCCGGACTCAGAATCCAGGCCCACAATGCCCGTCAGATCACGGTAAGATTTGAGCAGGGCGGCGACCTTCTGGGCAGAGATGTCTGCCTGAGATTCGTTGTCTTCCTCGGCCACCACCTCAATACCCGTTCCCACGAGCGTGTCCTTAATGCCCTGACGGGCTTTTTGCATGTTTTCGGCTTGGATGGGGGAGAGTACGGCGATCTTGCCGGAGCTCAGCCCGCGCGCCTTATGCTCCTGAATCTGATACTGGGCCATGCGCACGCCAAGGTTATACCAGTCCGTTCCCACATAGCAAAGGCGGTCGGATTTATCGAGATCGCCATCGGTCACGACGACCGGAACGTGCATGGCGATCGCCTTGTTCACGGGCTCGGTCAGCGCCGGGTCCCAGCCGCCCACCACGATGATGCCGGCGGGCTTGCGCGCCGCTTCCTGTTCCACCGTGGCGATGAAGGTTGCGAGATCGATGCCGGTCGGGCCCGCGATGCGCACGGTCACGCCATAATCCTTCTCAAAGGCCTTGAGCGCCGGATACACGCGCTCCACAAACACGGGCAATGTGGAATCCTGGGAGATCCAGACATATTCCTGCTTGCTGCGATCCGAGCCGCCGATCCTGCCCACCTGCGTGTTGGTGGCTGCCGAGGCGTTCTGCGCCTGCTGCTTCGCGCAGCCCGAGAGCACGAGCAGGCAGCAAAGGATTGCCAATAGGACGGCCGTAAGTATGGATTGGTGCTTTTTCATGCTGATCCCCTTTCAAAGTCTCTTCTCTTTCGATGATGCCGGGTACCAAGATGCGGGCGGTTCTTCCTCCTTCTCCTATTTTTGCTTTTCCTTGCTGAACTGGTCCAACCCCAGCGCTATCACCAGGATAACACCCACCACAATGCTCTGGTAAAATACGGGTACGCGTGCGATAATCAGCGCATTCTGAACAAAGGACATAAACAGCGCGCCCAAAAGCGCCCCCGGAATCTTGCCCACGCCGCCGGCGAGGCTCGCGCCGCCCAGTATGGCTGCCGCTATCGCACGCATCTCCACGCCGGTGCCCGCAAGCAGCACCGCATTGCTCAGCCGGGAAGCGAGGAGTGTGCCGCACAAGGCAGCCAGCGTGCCCACCAGCGTAAACGCCACAAAAATCACACGGTCCACCTTGATGCCCGAAAGCTTGGCGGCGTTCGCTTTGGCGCCGATGTAGTAGAGCTGGCGAAAATATCTGGTCTTGCTCATGGCGAACCAGGCGAGCGCCACCACCAGGATCATCACCCAGAAGGGAGACTGCAGGCCCAGAATCATGGTCTGGCCGAACGGCTTGAAGGAATCCGGCAGGTTCGCCACACCCGAAGGGGAGATGATCTGCGCGACGCCGCGCAGGATATATTGGGTGGCAAGGGTTGTGATCATTGCGTTGACATGCATTTTGGTTACGATAAGGCCGTTAACCATGCCGACCAGCGTGCCGGACAGGATGCCGCCCAGTATGGCGACAAACGGCGGCAGCCCGGCGATTTTGACAAGCGTGCCGGCTACGATGCCGCCGAACGCCAGCGTGGCGCCTACCGAAATATCGAACGCGCCCGCGATCAGCAGGCACATCATGCCGACCGTCAGGATACCGCTCTGCGCGGCATCCAGAAGCACCGCAGAGATATTGTCCCAATGCGGAAAGGCTTCGGGGAAGAAAGCCGACATGCAGATACACAGCAACGCCAGCAGCACGATCATCAGCAACACCCGATCCGCCACGATCCGCCTGACCACCTTCCCCGCTCCGCAGGTCAATGTCTGCCTTTTTGCAACCGCGTTTTCCATATTCATACTCCTTTTTATATAGCGCCCATCGGTGTCGCCATTTGTAGGATCGAAAACTCATCCGCCTTATCCGCGTCCAGCTCTCCCACGGTAACCCCTTCCGCCATGACAACGATCCGGTGGGCCAGCGCAAGCACCTCCGGCAGATCCGACGATACCACTAGCACCGCCACACCGCTGCGCGCAAGCTCGCGCAGGATCTCGTGCAGATCGGACTTGGAGCCTACATCCACGCCGCGCGTGGGTTCGTCCACAATGAACAGGCTGGGCTTGCGGATCAGCCACTTGGCAAGCAGCACCTTTTGCTGGTTACCGCCGCTGAGGTACATGACCTTACGCGCCGCGTCAGGAGACGCCACCCTTAATTCCCAGCAATATTGCTCGGCCGAAGCATATGCTTTTTTGTCGTTGATGACACCCAAGGAGGTAAACTCCTCCATATCCGCGGCCGCGATGTTCTCGGCAATGCTCATTGTCAAAAACAACCCGCCCTCGCGCCTGTCCTCGGGTACCATACCAATGCCCGCCCGCATGGCATCCATCGGGTGCGACGGCTTGTAGGGCTTGGCGTTGAGCGTGATGGAGCCCGAAAGGATCGGCCTGCTGCCGAAAAGCGCCTCGCACAACTCGGTGCGCCCGGCACCCACCAGGCCGGCCATGCATACGATTTCACCCGCGTGTACGGTCAGCGAGGCGTTCTTTACGGCGGGGGCACGCAGGTTTTTTACCTCCAGCACCACGGGTGCGTCCGGTGCGGCACGGTTCGTATCCCTCACGAAGGAAAGCTCACGTCCAATCTGCAGGTGAATAATTTCCTCCGCGCTGGTGGAGACAATTTCCCTAGTGCCCGTCACCTTGCCGTCCTTAAGCACCGTTACGCGATCAGCGATCTCAAAAATTTCTCCCAGACGATGGGTCACATAGAGAACGGCGACCCCTCTTTCAGCTAGATGACGGAGTACCTTGAACAGATGCCGCGCCTCGTTGATCGTAAGCGACGACGTCGGTTCATCCAATATGAGGATCTTGACGTTCTGCGAAAGCGCCTTGGCGATCTCCACCAACTGGCACTGGCCGGGCGAAAGAACAGCCACAAGATCAGCCGGCCGGATATCCGCTTCCAACTCCGCGAGGATCTCCTCCGTAGCCTTGTTCATTTTGGCAAAATCGATGATCCCTCCGGACCTGATGGGCTGCCTTCCCGCGAAGACGTTTTCGGCTACGCTCAGCGGCGCGAACAAACTGCCTTCCTGGTAGACGATCGCCACGCCGGCATGCTGTGCCGCACGCTCGTCCACGGGCGCGTACGGCATTCCTTCGATTGTCATGCAGCCCTCATCCATACGGTACACTCCCGCGATGATGTGCATGAGTGTGGACTTCCCCGCCCCATTTTCGCCGACAACCGCATGGATCTCTCCCGGTGCGACCTCAAGCGATACGCTATCCAGCGCTTTGACGCCAGGGAATACTTTGCTGACGCCATATATAGCAAGCGCCGGCGGCGATGCGTATTCGCAAGATCCATCAATATGGTTTGTCATTCGCCTCATCCTTATATTCAGTTTTGTTGGTTATTATCGTTCAAATAAATTGAATATTCATTATTTTTGAACATCATAGCGCACTTGTAACAGATATGCAAGAGTCATTTTTCATTTTTCTAAAATTTCTTTTTTATGGACGTAAGCTCACCGCTCACCTGCATGCAAGGTGCCAAAACTGACGCGCATGTCGTCAGTTTTGACGTATTTATATTTGTGCGTGCCCTAAAGTTGCTCTGTTTCGCGGGTCGGCGGGGCGACCCGTTTATGCAGCATTTTTTCATTTCCCTGCAAGCAAATTTTCTTCTGGAGGGTTTTTTGACAAACTGACGCAAACCTCCGGATTTTCCGGAGGTTTGCGTTTGTGAAGCGGATTGCTATGTTCATAAGGCGCGATGCGCCATGGCTGGCGGCTCTTTTTAATCCATTAGTAAAAAAAAATCCCGGTAACAGATCTTATCTGCCGCCGAGCCTCTTCGCTATTGACACCGCAAAATAACCGGTGGTAAACTAAAGTCAGTTTACAGCCGTATTTTCATCTTGATATATTCCCCTATTTTCATTATATACCGTCAATGGGGACGTCGTCAATACGGTTGGCAAAAAAATTTTTAAGAGGTTTGCTATGAACGAATCGGAATGGCGGCAGGAAAACGAACGGCTGGAGAGGGTGCTTCGCGAAGCCCAGAAACAACTCCACGAGCATTGCGACAGCGACGAAAAGCTCGAGGCGGAAGCCATCCAAACGCAAAAGGAATTGTGGGAGGAAGTCGGGTCCATCTCCGTTTCGAACGGCCTGGAGCAGCTTGTGGATTTCCTGGAATTCGTCGACGCGATGAAGCGGCAGAAAAGAAGCCACGGCTTTCTTGAAAAGCTGAAGGAGAAATACGCGAAGATGATTCTGTCGCCGTATTTCGGGCGGATCGATTTTGCGCAAAGCGGCGGCGCGCAGACGAAACCGTATTATATCGGCGCCTCCAGCCTGATCGACGATGCCTACGATATTTTGATATACGACTGGCGGGCGCCCGTTTCCAGCCTGTTTTACGATTATGAGATCGGCGAGGCCGGCTACCAGTCCCCCGACGGAACGGTGAGCGGGGCCGTCACGTTGAAGAGGCAGTATAAAATTGAGAACGGCAAAATCGCGTATATGTTCGACAGCAACCTCAAGATAGACGACGAAGTGCTCCAGGAGATTCTAAGCGGCAGCGCCGACAGCAAAATGAAGGCCATCGTGACGTCCATCCAGAGAGAGCAGAACCGGGCGATCCGCAACGAACAGTACAAGAACATGATTGTCCTGGGGCCGGCCGGAAGCGGAAAAACATCCGTCGCCCTTCACCGGGCGGCATACCTGCTTTACAAATACCGCGACACCATCACGTCCCGGAATATCCTCATCTTCTCCCCCAACCGGATTTTCAGCGATTATATATCCAACGTGCTGCCCGAACTGGGGGAAGACAACATGCTGCAAACGACCTTTCAGGACTATATGCGTCAGGCGCTGAACATCCCCCTGAAAAAGGAAAGCTATTACGAGATGATGGAGTATATCCTGGCTTCCGCAGACAGGCCGGCCTATCCGGAACGGATCAAGAATATTCGGTTCAAGTCGTCCGCCGCGTTCCGGGATATCCTGAAACGATATGCCGCCGGCGTTGAAAAGGAGGACAGGGCATTCCCCGATATTGACTTCGACGGCAAGCCGGTCGTCACCTCCGCGGAACTGCAAAGCCTCTTTCGCGACGGCTCCTCCCTGCCCCTGAAAAGCCGGCTGGAACGAATACGGACAAGGATTCTGTTCCTGTTGAAGGCCCGTGAGGAGGAACGCATGCAGGAGGTCATGGGCGGGCTTCGCGATTCGGGCGATTTTACCGACAGCGCGGAACTGAAAAAAGAAAGCGCCGCGGTCGTGCGGAATGAATCCAAGGCCGTTCGCGCGCAAATCGACCGCCTGACGGCGTTTGACGCGGTGGAGCTTTACCGGCGGCTATTTGAGCACCCGGAGCTTTTTGCGTCCGAAAACGGAACGGAGACGGACGGGATCCGCAGCTACACGCTGGAAAACCTCAGCGCCGGGCAGCTGTATTATGAGGACCAGATCTCCCTTCTGTATCTGGCGGGCGCCCTGGGCGGCATCCCCAGAACCGCAGAGATCAAATTCGTCATGATCGACGAAGCGCAGGACTATACCCCGCTGCAGTATGAGATCTTTTATCAGCTGTTCGGCCACGCAAACATTACCATGCTGGGCGACCCCGATCAATCGATCAACCCTTTCATGAACGCGGGCGGCTATGACAATCTCTCGCACCTGTTCCCGCGGGAAAACACCTGCATACTGAACCTGTCCAAAAGCTACCGGTCCACCGTTGAGATCACCCGGTTTTCAAGAACGCTGCTGCATGGGCGCACGGCCGGCGAATCGGTGGAGCGGCATGGCGACGAGCCCGCAGTCCTTGGGTTTACGGGGGAAGAGGCGATCCGGCTGCGGATTTTAGAGGATATCGGGGCGTATACGGAAAAAGGCTATCGGTCCATCGGAATCCTCACGAGAACGAAAAAGGAGGCCGTCGAAGCGTACCGATTTTTGAAGGGCCGGGTCCCGGTGAAAGCCGTCGTCAGCGGCGAGGAAGAATACGCAATCGGCGCGGTCGTCATGCCGGCATATCTCTCGAAGGGCCTCGAATTTGACGTGGTGATCATCTACAACGCGGGCAGCGGGAATTATTGCCGCGAGGAGGAACGCAAGCTCCTGTATACCGCATGCACGCGGGCGCTTCATATTTTACGCGTATATTATTCCGGGCGGCTTACGCCGCTCATACCGGCGCTGCCGTAACCGGAATTTGAACCGCGGGCCGTTTTGCTATAAAATACAGTATCAGCGTATAAAGAAAACGGGTGAACGGAATGGACGATACGTTTCGGCGCGGCGGCGGAAAGCAGCGGCGCTACGGCAAGCTCCGGCGGGCGGGGGAACGGCGGTATGGAACAGCGCATCATTGACGCCGCCCGCGCGCTCAGGGCCAAATTGCACGGCCTTGCGGAATGCTCGGGCGAAGAAACGCAAACCAAGGCGTGCCTGATGGAATTCCTTCGCGGCAATACCTCCCTGCGCCTGGAGGACGAGGGGCAGTGGTTTTGCGCCGTCCACGAGGAGCCGGGGGCCGCCGAAACCATCGCCTTCCGGGCCGACATGGACGCGCTGCCGACTATTTGCGGCGCTGCCCACCTGTGCGGTCACGACGGCCACAAATTTGTAGTTATCCCTCCGAACTGGTTAGCCTTTTTTGTACGCTTTTGCAATATACATATCCTATACTACCATCTTCCATGACAAATTTTAACCATGCGCCAGATTTTCCTATTATAACAATGGGCGCACCTTTTTGTTCATATTCCTTTGCATGCGGGTAAGTCTGGCTGTCATACACAATGCTTGGATAACTTTTACCAGGGCCAATTCTAAGCATGACATTATTAAATTTGGTATAATACGTTTCTCCGTTTGAAGCATTGAAAATTGGCGCCTCGCTTAGACTTTCAGTTTTTACGAATCCAGAAGACGAGCCGCTATCCGTCCAAAGCGTTACATAACTGTATTCATGATATGTGCCCCATTGCCGAAGTTTGGTACCTTTATAAATAGTTGATCCTCTTTTTGTTTTCCCAGGTAAATTGGTTAATTTTAAATTGTTCTTCGTGTATACGGTCCGAAATAATATACTATTGTCAGAATATGCTGTCTTTAGATCGCAAAGGTTATCGGTCCTTACCCATCCCGCGATGTGCTTAGGGTCCTCAGCCAATTGTTTGGTGCCGCGGATAAAGGACCAAGCGCCTTGCTCATCCAATTTTTCATAAATTATACCGGCAACTGCGGCATCCTTTGTTACCTTTCCGCCAGGCTCTTCATATACCGAAGCCTTTTTCATTGCCACCGCATAGTTTTCAGCTTGCTCGGCTCCTGGAGGCTGCGCTGCATAGATCGACAAAAGAAGGGCAGAAAACGTGAGACCTCTTTCTCCATCATATCGCAGCGTTTCGGCTTTATCTAACTGATTAATCTCTTTATAGGAATCATTTGAATTAGACCGAGCAGTTAACGGCTCCATTGTTGCGGATTCTTTTGCTGAAACCGCAAAACCCTGCATCCATGTTGCATGTAAAATTGATATTACTAACATTAATAACAGAATTGTTTTGAGTTTTCCCATATTTATATCTCCTTATGATTGCAAGGCGGCAACATGATATGCCGCCTTGCTTTGTAAAAATCCATTAGCTATGCTTATGCCCAATAAGGGAACCACATATCTCTTAATTGAGCATAGGGGGAACTTTGAGTAGCATCGCCTTGCTGCAAATATACATTGGAGCCAAGCTCGTCATACACTTTTATACGTATTTTCCCATCACTTTCCGAAATATATCCTCTTGCGATAACCATGTGTGCGCCATAGATTACATTTTGGATATCCAATGCGCAGGGAATACCAGCATTAATGTAAGCTATAAGCTGTGCTTGACTATATCCTCCTCCCGATATTTGTTTGCCGGTATATGTTTTGCTGCTAGCAGTTTGACAATGTTATATATTAGTGTTAAGCTATGCCCAGGATACGAAAAAAGGGGTATAGCCGATGAACCAGAAATACATTGTAGTGCTCACCGAATGCGAGCGTAAACAGATTCAAGAAACAGCA
>Ga0255336_101469_pt1 | contig 16672 bp, 8 predicted proteins | sample MeOH1_35cm_T3_17_FD_189102 | JGI IMG/M metagenome (GOLD analysis project Ga0255336, IMG submission 189102) | Sandy soil microbial communities from University of British Columbia, Vancouver, Canada - MeOH1_35cm_T3_179 | ecosystem: Engineered > Artificial ecosystem > Sand microcosm > Unclassified ...
CAAGCGCGCCGTGCTGCTCTATGCGCGCGAGGATATCTCGCAGGCAGATAAAGCCATCTGCGCCTCGGCCATCCGCGCCGCTCTCGCTGCAGGCAACCGTAAACAGGCGGAGGCTTGGCTCCAGACGTCGCTTGACCGCTTCGGGCGCGATGCCCAGATCCTTCAGCTTGCAGCCGAATTCGAACAACAGCGTGGTGATTCACGACGTGCCGCGGCATACTATCGCGCCGCCCTGCAGGCCGCCGGTCCACCCACCATCGACGAACTAACCTCATCGCAAGTACGTTCTTCCAGCACCTCTCAGCTCTCTGCCACCCAGGAGCTGTTCGGTATGCTCAGCTCAGGCAATGCCTCCGGTTCAGTTCTCTCCTCAGGAAGAGATAATCTGAGTGACCAGCAAACCCTCTGGCCTACGCACTCATCCTCCAGCCGTAGCCGTCAATCCGATCTCGATCTACCCTCAGAGACAGAGACTTCTCTTGCTCCTGTGAATCCGCGTAGACCTTCTCGTAAGGTTCCAGACAGTTTCGACTGGAGCTCTCCATCGACTGACGCGCTCGCGGATAACAGCGGTAACCTTCCGCCTCTTCAGCCAACCGGAAAAGCCAGACAGTCTCCGCCATCGGCCACTCATCCCAGGTTCGGCAGCAACAATGCCGAGAGCGATCTCCCGCCCGATACGATCGAACAGCCCCCCGCGCGCCGCAATCGCTCCCGGCCAAACTCTTCCGCCAGTGCCTCGAGCAGCCGCGCCACCGCTCTTCCGTCACTCGCGGCAGACGATTCCTTGCCCATAGACCCACCCGCTGCTACCCCGCGCCCAAACACTTGGCTCCCTCCACACTCGACGCAGAAGATCGATACTCTCGACACCCCTCGATCTGTCGCGATGCTCACAGCTCCTCCCGCGTCTGCGGAACCACTGCCTCCTCTCACCGGCTCCGCCGTTGTTGTGCCACGCCAGCCAACTCCTCGAGAGGATATGGAACAGCATCTCGATGCGATCCAGGCCGCGTCGAGTCCCTATCTCGGAGGAAGATCCTGGGTGGGCTTCCATAGCGGCCAGCCCGGCTACGATCGCCTCACCATCTTCACTGCCGATATTGAACAATCTTCGATGATCGCCAATGGAGCGCGGCTCTCCGTCATTGTTCACCCCACTCTCCTGCAGGGTGGCATCACTGACTCCAACGCGACATTTCAGCTTGGAACCCTTCCCGCCGGAGCCGTTGTCAATGCCCAGTCCTCTGCGGGAGTCGGCGGTGAACTGCAGCTCAGGACCCGAAGCTTCGGAGCCGCCGTTGGCTATACACTGCACGGCTTCCTCGTCGAAAACGTCACTGGACGTCTGCTGATCCAGCCGGATGCTGGCCCTGTGACTGTCACCTTCGATCGGCAGTCCATCGAAGACTCGCAGCTCTCCTACGCCGGACTCCGCGACCCCGGCTCCATCTCTCCCAATAATCGAGGGAATATCTGGGGAGGTGTCATCGCTAATGCCGGCTCCATCCAGATCAACCATGGGGATGCTGCCTCCGGCTGGTACATCGCTGGCGGAGGACAATACATCACCGGTAAGCACATCCGCTCCAACACCCGCATCGACGGTTACGCCGGAGCCTACTGGTCGGTCTGGAATAGGCCAGAATATGGCAAGCTGACGCTCGGGATAAATCTACTAACTCGTAAACTTGTCACGGTCAGATGTTCGCCTACGAAAATATCCGATTCGGGATCCTGGCATCCAGAGTCTCTGATTCGTCAGATCGCATCTCAGTTCTTCACCACCGGAATTCCGAAGCGCTCGCCTATAACAAAGACAGGTAACCCGGAAGTATTACGCTTCACGATATAAAACGGCGCAGCAGGTGCCAGAGCACCCAAGTAATCGCGATCACAATAATAACGAGTGCTTCGAAGAAGATACCCCACAGGAAACCACGGAAACACCGAATTGCTCCTCTCGAGCCGGTTTTCTTAATATTGTCCACAGGCAAAGAGAGCAACACAGACGAGGGGAACATTTTAAGTTCAGGCATAGTAGTCCATATCCAACAAAGAAGTCTTCACGCAATAGTCTGGATGTTCTGAAATCCTGCGTTAGATTCCAAATCCGTTGATGAACTGCTGATAAGACTGCCTTCCTTTCCTCGGATACACGCAGACGAAAGCCTGTCCTAGCTGCTCTGCATTCGAAAGGCAGGCGAACGCATGTGTATCGTCGGAAAAATTCGGCTGCAATTAGAGTGGCGGATATCTAAACACTCGCCTATCCCCAAGATTGGGGAATCTCAGAAAAAAGAAAGGTATGCCGATTCAGACTTCGAGAGAGGGCGCGCCAGTCTGACAGCAACAGACCATCCCGGCGCGAATCGCTAGATCTCGATGAACTGGTTGCGAATGGCGTATCGAACCAGATCACTGATCGTGCGAAGCTGCAACTTATGCATGATGCTCTTGCGCTGCGACTCCACGGTAGAGGTGCCCGTCCCCAGGATCGCCGCCGCCTCCTTCGTCGTCTTGCCTTCGGCGAGCAACTGAAGGACCTCGCGCTCTCGAGGGGACAGACGACCGGCATTCATGAAGCTGCCTCGGAGTTTTGGCGTCGACTCGATGAATGTCTGCAGAACCAGTTCCGAGATCGCCGGAGTAAAAAAAGTGCTTCCTGCCAGGATGCTGCGAATCGCCTGGAGAAGAACTTCGCCCGCATCCGACTTGAGCACATAGCCGCGGGCACCTGCTTCCATGGCCTTCCGAGCCAGTTCCTCACTGTAGTGCATTGTCAATAAAATCACCTTGGTTGACGGCAGAGCGGATGTGATCTGGCGCATCGCATCGATACCATTCAACTCCGGCATCGAGACGTCGATGATTACGACATCCGGTTTGATCGTCAGTGCTTGAGCCACAGCCTCACGTCCGTTACGAGCCTCGGCACACACTGTCCATCCGCCGCGCTGAACAGCATCATGGATGCCCGCGCAGAAGAGGGCATGATCGTCTGCAATGAGAATTCGTACTTTTTTCATGCTCGGCAACTCGCTTCCGGAATAGTGACTCGCACGATCACACCGGGATCAGCGGAGAGGAGCTGTATCATACCTCCGAACTGGCGAATGCGCTCACGCATCCCTACGATGCCGACACCAAGTTGGCAGATGCAGTCGGCGTCCGTCTCCGACCCTTTTGGGAGCCCCTGTCCGCGGTCCTCAATCTCGAGCACCAGGAATTCGTCGAGAGTGAGGCGAATCTCGGCCAGATCGCTTCCGGAGTGCCGGAGAATGTTTGTGAGTGCTTCCTGCACCACACGAAACAGTGCCAATTCCAGCTCGATGTTGAGATGGGCGAGACCGAGCTCGACATCGATATGTACAGCAATACCGCTTCTTTGTGTGAATCCTTCGACGTAGATCTTCAGAGCGGATTCCAAACCCAGTTCCTCAAGCAGAGGTGGATGCAGAAGATAACAAACTGCTCTCAGCTCCCGGTAGCTCGCATCCATAAGTACCTTGCAGTTGATTAGCGCGGAACGATCCTCCTCGCTCAGATCCTCCGTAGAGACGCGAGCCAGATTGAGCGAAGCCATCGCCTGCATCTGAGATACGGAATCATGCAGTTCGCGCGCAATGCGTCTCCTCTCTTCGTCCTGTGCCTTGAGCAAGCGGCCGCTCAGATGGCGGAGAGATTCCTCCGCGGTCTTTCTGTCGGTGACATCTTCAATGACGCCGATCGCGTAGTGCCTGCCTCCAGGGGCCGACGCACGCGAGACCGCCTGTCTGATCCAGACAAATCGTGCTTCTCGATGCAGACATCGCTTCTCGATCTCATAATGATTGCGTTTACCCGAGATCAGTTCCGCATAAAGCGCCGTTTCCGCCTCCCCCTCCTCTGGATGAGTGAGCTCAGGAAATGAGATCCCTTCAAGCTCCTGTTCTGTATAGCCGAGGATCCGGCGGAGAGCTTGATTGGAGCGCAGGCGCTGCCCCTCAAGGTCCACCAGAGCCATGCCGATGGGAGCGTTCTCGAAGATCACGCTAAAGGCTGCCTCGCTCTCGCGGCGCTCCTGTTCCGCTCGAAGACGGCCGGTAATGTCGATGGAGCAGATAGAGATGCCCACGATCTCATTCGCCTCGTCTCGGGCTGGCTGGTAGGAGACGAGGTAAGTACGTTGTTCCACCTCATTTGGCATCGTCCTGTGAACTTCGAGATCGGTAATCACTTCGCCGCTCAGAGCGCGCTGGAGGTAAGGTTCGACTTCCTTAAACATGTCCGGTATGACTTCCGCGACTGTGCGACCGAGATATTCGCTGGCCGGAATACCGCTGATCTCAGCCAGACGTTGATTCAGGCTGATGTAACGCAGATTCGTGTCTACAAAGCAGAGACCGGCCGGCACGCCATGGTAGATGGCCTGCAACTGAGCCAGACGGTCGCCAGGCAGGGCTTCAAGCCCCAGGGTAACTTCCGGTGGCATCCCCGGAGAATCTCGATCCGCAGTCTGCATCTCTGTTCTTCTGACCAGACTGTGGCCTGCCTGATCTTCGGCAATCGGCGGCCCGAACAACCATCCCTGACCGATATCGCAACCGAGGGCACGGAGCATATCCGCCTGCGCCTGACTCTCGACGCCTTCGGCAACTGTGGCCAGATGGAGAGAACGACCGAGTCCAATAATCGCGGCGACGATCTTTCTGCTCTCTCGTTGATAGGTCATCGACCGCACGAAACCAGCATCAATCTTGAGCTCGTCGATGGGTAACGCATGCAGGTAGCGCAGGCTGGAGTAACCTGTGCCGAAATCATCGAGCGCGAGACGAACCCCCATCGATTTCAACTCTTCCGTAATCGGCCGCACCGGCGAGAGGTCTTCCAGCAGAGCACTCTCCGTGATCTCGAGAATCAGACGCGAAAGCGGAAATCCCCCTCGTTGGACCGCGGTACGAATGCGTTCCGGCAGCGAAACCTCTCGCAGTTGCAATGGGGAGATGTTCACCGAGAGCGTCAGGTTCTTGGGCCACGCGGTCGCTGCGATCGAGGCCTGCGCTAGCAATGCTCCCGTCAGCTCACCGATAAGCCCGGTCCTCTCGGCCACCGGGATGAATTCCATGGGAGAGATCAATCCGCGCTCCGGATGTAACCAACGTGCCAGAACTTCAAATCCCGACACGGCTCCTGTACTGAGATCGACCAGGGGCTGAAAATACGGAACGATCTGGCCCTCCTGAAGGGCTCTCTTCAAGGTTGATTCGTTTACCACGGGCATGAATACTCGCATCTCCACCTTCTGGCGTCACCGCCTGCAATGTAGTGAATCGGTCGCTGATCGATTCCAGGCGAGGCCGCGGACGATTCTCGAGGGGACACGCGACAGGCAAAGGCGGAGCAAAGCGGCGCTTTCCGCAACGTGAAGGGGAGAAGGCAGTCATGCATGGAACTTGCGCAATAGGGTAAGCCGACTCGATCAGTCACAATCGCCGGCCAATGTGAGATTTGAAGGATTTTCCGGATCTTGTGTCCGAGTCAGAAAATTCTGAGACCCGCGCTTGTGCCAAAATCGGCGGCAGCAATCGGAACGAAAGCAGGGATATCGTTCCAATAATCGACGCTGTTCTGCAAATACGTCATGACGCGCAAGGCATCCAATCGATGCAAAGCTTCCGTAACGACCACAAAGAACGGCTCTACTGCTCATCAGCGACATCCCAAGGGAGAAGCGGTACAGGATGGGGCGTCCCAAAATGGGACATCCCGGAAATCATCTACGAATAGCGACGATGATTCCTTCTCTCCGGGATTAGCAGGTGCAGCTCGTGTATTGTGCCGCCTTGCTTTTCAGAGAGAGGTAAACTTCGCCTGCTTCATTAAAGTTAATGCTGTTCTTAGCTTGACGGATAGATGCCCAATCGCCAATCCCGGAGATTGGGGAATATCACTGCAGATAACAGGGACAATCCAAGAAGGAACTGAACGCGAAGAGCCGGAGTTTTTGCGGAGAGGATAACCCTCTAAAGAGCGAGTCTCTCCCCTAATTATCACGACAGGTTTCACTTTCGAGTTAGCCTCCCGAGACGGTAACTCTATCGATACTCATCGAGTGCATTGCCCTGCTTTTAGCAATTGAGAACTGAATGTGATAACGACTCGGAGTCATGGTTAGCAAGGATCACAAGCACAATGAAACAAGGTATGCGAAGGTGGATTACCCTCTGCAACTCACTAGCCCGAGATTCCGGATAGATCTCGATGGCCTACCCGGAATCTGCTTTTGTCTCTCAGAAGGAGAATCGCCCCCCGATCTGAAGATTACGTGGCTGATTGCTGCTGGTAATCTTGCCGAAAGTACCCGACGTTATCGATCCATCCGGTGTGCCCAGGTTGCGGTTGTTGAACGCATTGAACGCCTCGAAACGCAACTCGAAGGTCGCCTTCTCTCCAAACTTCTGCTTCCGGTTCAGGCTCATATCCCAGTTGCCATACATAGGTCCGCGGAGATTCGGCTCATTGCGGTTTCCGTTGCCTGTGGTATACGCCGCCGGAATCGCATAGGCCGTCGTATCGAACCAGTTATCCGGGTTCTGTCCGCTCTTGAGATGCGCATCGTGAACCCTGTTGGCCACCACTCCAATGCCCGGCAGGTTGGTGTTGTTCGGCACGGTAATGACGACGGGGGTACCGGCCCCGTAGGTCATGATGCCCGCCCACTGCCAGTTGCCGACGATGTAGCCCATCGGCCCATGCCCAAGCACACTATGGCCCTGACCGAAGGGAAGCTGGTAGATGTAATTCACCACCAGGTAGTTCGGCCGATCATACTCTGCGACGGCCCGAGAGAGGCTCAGGTTCGTGGGATCGATGATCGAGCCTCCACGTCCCGCATACCGCTCCGGAATATTATTGATTCCCTTGCTGAGCGTATAAGCAGCCTGAAGGTACAACCCATGCGCATCGTCGCGATGTTGCAGCTGAAGCGTGAAGGCGTCGTAATACGAGTCGCCCACCGGGTCGTGATACCAACTCACTCCCGTGTACTGCGGGAACGGACGGAGCAACTGGCTGTAGGCTACTGTCGGCGCTCCAAGCGCTCCCTGCAGCTTTCCTGCATACGGGTTCGCCACCTGCTGCGTCAGCTTCGATCCGAGGCTGAGCGCACTCAGCGGAGCAGAGTTGCGATCCAGGTTGTACCAGAGGTGCTCTCCACGCGATCCGGCATAGGCGGCCGTCAGCACAGCGTTTCTGGTCAGCGTGCGCTGAATGCTTAGGTTCCAGTCCTGGTGGTTCGGCAGCGTCCCGGGACGGAATGGTGCCCCGACTCCCTGCCCAACCAGTGAACTCGCAGGAGCCGGATAAGGAAGATAGCCAGCCGAAAATGGGTTGGAGAGGCTTGCTCCCGCAGGCGGCGTGTTCAGTGCCGGCGAGGGAGGCCCGGTAAAGACATTCGTGCTCACCTGAAACCCCGTGCCGGCGACGTTGCCGCCGCTATTCGTAACCCAGAAGAGACCATATCCTCCACGGATGGCCGTGTTCTCTCCAAGCTTGTAGGCAAAGCCCAAGCGGGGCGCAAAGTTCGTGTAGACCGTATCGTTCTCGTTGCGGGGATTTCCATTGACGCCCGCATACTGCACGATGCCCGGCAGTCCGATCACCGGATCAGGCGTGTTCGGATCGAACCATGTCAGCTTGTTATATCGATCCGTCCATCCCGTCAGAACGTCGTAGCGAAGCCCGAGGTTGAGGGTCAAGTCGTTCGTGATCTTGTAGTCGTCGTTGATGTACCAGTCTATGTTCTTTTGCGATGCAGTCGAGGAGGCATCTCGCGTCGTGTAGCCGCCGTCAGGAGCGCCCAGAAGGAATGTTGCAAAGCCCCAGCCAGCATCTGACGTCGCACTCGCTGGATCGGGACCCTGCGTGTAACCGCGGCCGAAGGTAAAGTAGCCGGCCGGATTCAGCGGACGGAACTGGTTGAAGTACACAAAGCGATAGTCGAATCCAGCCTTGATAGTATGTGCCCCCTTCACCCACGTCAGGTGAGCCTGCCCCTGGTTGCTCCCTTCTGTATCGGAGTCGACCGCCGAATTCGCGATACCCAAGCTGTTCGCATCGCCGATCTGGAACTGCGGAAATACCTTGCTCATCGTCTGCGAGACGAAGGAGTCCGGAAAGCCCAGGCTCGCGACATCAAATCCCTGGCTCGGAACCAGAGTACCGAAGAAGGTGTGGACGAAGTTGCCGCGGAACTCGATCAGTAGATTCGGACGGATCGTCCACGTATCGCTCATCGTGCCGGTCCACGCGGTATTAGTCGCTCCCCCTGGACTTCCGTTCGTGTCCGTCTGGGGAAACGCAATGTTGATCAGAGGCGTAACGGCACTGTACGCGTGACGTCCAACAGTGATGAACGCCTTGTGGCTGCTCCCGAAGTTCTGGTCGACGCGCGCCAGAAAAGTATTCTGCTTCGTCGTTCTCGTTGGAGTGGATTGGAAGTTGTTGTAGATGCCCTGCACACCCTGCGTGTTCGGCAGAGGATAGTACTTCAGCACATTCTGGACGATCGGGTTGGTGATGCGGCTGGCTGGAATAATGTTTCCCGGAAACGGCTGCCTCGTCCATGTATTTGTCGACCCCGGAACCAGCGATGTGGTACTCGGGTCGTAGAGGGTAATCCGGTTTCCGCTCTGATCCACCAGCCCAGAGAAGTCTCCGGTCCTCATCGCTGCCGTCGGCACGCTTGCCGTAATCAGAGAGGGCGTGCTCTGCGGATCCCACTCGAGATTCGTGAAGAAGAAGGTCTTGTTGCGGCCATCGTATAGCTTCGGAAAAATCACCGGGCCGCCGATGCTGAAACCGTAGTTGTTCTCGCGGTATGTGCTCCTCTTCTGCCCCACGTGGTTGGGATACCATCCGTTGGCGTTGAAGACCGTGTTCCGCACATACTCATAGGCACTGCCGTGATACGCGTTGGTTCCCGCCTCAGAGGCCGCGGTGACTACGCCGCCGCCCGACATTCCATATTCGGCCGAATAGTTGTTCGTAATCAGCTTCAGCTCGCCCACAGACTCCAGAGGAGGAGTATAGGCAAGATCGCCCGAAGAGCTGTTCACCTGTGTGGCTCCATCCAGCAGAACGTTGCTCGTGTTGGCCATGCCGCCATTGATCTGCGCCTGGATTCCAGCGTTGTTGTACACAGGGAGCACACCGGGCTGCAACGCCAGAAGGTTGTAGGGATTTCTTCCCAGCTGTGGAAGCTCGATGATCTGGTCGCGCGATGCGGTACCACCCAGCTCGGAGTTCTCGGTCTCCAGCTGAATCTCGTTTGCCTGGACGATCACGCTTTGTGTAACGGCTCCAACCTTCAGGGTCAGGTTCACGCTGGTGGAAAGATTCACCGTAATGTGGACATTCAAAACTGTCGACAACGAGAATCCGCTCGACTCCGCGGTCACGTTATAAGTGCCCGGGTTGAGATACGGGATCGTATAGTAGCCGTCTGTGCCGGAGACCGTAGAGCTGGAGACGTTTGTGGCAACGTTGGTCGCCTTCACACTGGCACCAGCCACAACCGCTCCGCTCGAATCTCTGACGATTCCGGTAATCGTTCCCTGCTCGGCCTGGCCAAAGGCCTTTGGATCGACTCCGCCGAAATACATCGTCAGCAAAAAAAGAATCGAGCAGATCCATGCCACCGGAAGAGACGAGTCTTTCTCTCTAAAAGGTTTCGTTTTCATAGTGCCTCCGCAAATCCTGCTCATTTCGTTCATTTCTCTTTTTTCGCCTTTTTCAGGCACATAGAACTTATTTGGAGGCAACCAGGTTTTTGCAAGGTTAGATGAGGCTGTAACGGGAGATATAAGTCTATATAAATGAATTACTTATAGTGGGAATCACGACTGAAACGGTAGCTACCGCGCTCAGCCTGGCCAACGAGGTTCATCCTGAGCTAACCGCCTGTCACAGAGGTATTTAAAAGCGATTGGGACGAAACAGGTGCAGAAAGAATGGGCGAACGCCTGTTCCATCCCTTCGTTTCCACAACCGTTCGCGATTTCCAAAACCTCGGGGCATGACGATTGCCCATCTCTCGCCTGCGCATTCGCTGCCTCATGGCTTGAATCTTTATCTCTCTGTATCTAAATGAAAATAAACACATTACCCGAATGAACGAACTTTCAACTAACAGGTAGCTACGCCGCTCGACGGCAAAAACCCTCTTTTTCCACCGAAAGTTCCTTCAGGAAACCGAGTGCTAGAATTTCTTTCCGGCACTTTCATGTCCTCTACACGTCCGAGCAACAGTCATACTGTCGAATTCGCGAAGATCGCCGAGACGGAAGAAGATCTGGCTCTCCTCAGGCGGCACGTAAAGGACATCGTTGAAGGCGCTGCCTTCAAAGGAAGCCACCGCAGCGGGCAGTTCCTCCAATACATCATCGATCAGGGCCTCGCCGGGCACTTCGACTCCCTCAAAGAACGTGTGATCGGGGTCGAGCTCTTCGGGCGTTCCCCTACCTATGACACCGGCGAGGACGCAATCGTCCGGGTCACGGCGAGCGATGTCCGAAAACGCCTGCTGCAGCATTATGGCCGCTACGGAAACGAATCTCCATTCCGCATCAGTCTTCCGCTCGGCTCCTATATCCCGGAGATCGTTCGCGACACAAATTCCGCCCCCAGCCTGGGGCAGGCGGCGTCGGCGCCAGGTAAAGTTGCCCTTCCATCCTCAAACGGACTGCCGATTATCGCCGCAGTAGAAACTCCGACGCACGAGCCCTCCTCCACCCCCGAGCCCCAATCCATCGCCTCAGTGGAAGAACAGCCGTCCCGTCGACCGACCCGCCGGTGGCTCTATGCCGCTCTCACGCTGATCCTCCTTAATATAGGAGTGTGGATTTTCTTCTGGGTCCGGTATGTCCACCCCGCCCAGAATCCTCGCCAGATTCTTCCCTGGTCTGCCCTTCTGGCTGCCCCGCGCCCTTTGCAGCTCATCACCAGCGATCCCGATATCGCGGAGATTCAAGGATATACGGGTCAGGTCATCACGATCTCCGATTATGCGAATCACAACTACATTCCTCACCCGGAGCAGCTGACGCCCGAGATTACCCAGATCTGCCGCATCCTTCTGGGCGGAAACAAGGCGGCACTGGTCGATACCCCCATCGCCGTTGGAGTCGCAGAGCTCGCGCAGGCCAGTTCGCGCCGCGTAGAGGTTCATTCGGCAAGAAGCATCCAGCTCTCGAATCTCCAGACCGATGACAGCTTCGTCCTGCTTGGAAGTCCTCGATCGAACCCGTGGACGGCACTCTTCAACGACCAGATGAGTTTCCGCTTCTCCTACGACAAGGCCTCCTCGCAGGAGATCATCCTCAACATCCATCCGGGACCGCACGAAAAATCTCAATATGTGCCGACTGCCCTCGGATGGGCCACCGGCCAGTCGTACGCCATCATCGCGATGGTTCGTAATCCTGACCAGAACGGCAATGTTCTCCTTCTGAGCGGAGCAAATGCAGAAGGGACCGAAGCCGCGGGAAAACTCGTCACCGACCTGTCCCGCATGACCGCAGCGCTCAAGACCTGCGGCATCACGCCCGGAAGATCTGTACGCCACTTCGAGCTTCTGCTGCGATTGAATATGATGGCCGGCTCTCCAACGAACGTAAACGTAGAAGCCTGCCACCTCCTGCCCGAAGCTGACGACCACTAGTTGCAGAGCTAGTCGCTCGAGGCTAGTCATCGAAGAAGTGCTTAGGCAAAAAATCCGGGGTCCTGGTAAGACCCCGGTGGGAGGTTCAACTAGAATCTCAATCGAGCGTAATACCCTCGCGCAGCAGATCCTGGAAGCCGGGTTGAGTAACAAGGATCTTATACGTCCCTGGAGTCAGAGCATTCACCTCATAGTAGCCGGTACCGTTAGTCACTCTCTCCCGCGAAACTCCCGTTGCCATATTGGTAACCGTAAGCTTCGCTCCGGGAACAACCGCCGCGGAAGGATCGGTAACGACGCCGGCTGAACTCAGCCAGAGCCCGCTCTGTGTACACGGCGGAAACGAGTGGTCCGACTACGGTGTCGCCGCCACCGCAGGATAATCGACCTGCACAGTGACGATCTCGTAAGGATGAACCGGAACACGCACCGTGTTTCCTCCCTCGACGGAGATAGACGAGCCAGTAGGCTGCTCCATCAGGTTATCCACCTAGGCCTTCAACGCCCCGGGAGGAACCTGAATCCGGACATCCCCTTCCTTTCCGCTCCACTCATACAGCCGGAAGATGAGGGCATTGCTGTCCTCGGCTTTCTTCACCGCCGTCAGGACTACATTCTGCGCGTCCGAAGCGACGAAGGAGTGCGTGGCCGGCAGAGAGCCAGCATGTGCCTGGACCTGCATCGCCTCCAACTTGTAGTTGAATTCGTATCCCCGGCGTACCGTCAGCGCCTGCTTCCAGTCTCCACTATGTGGATAAAGGGCATAGCTGAAGTGGTGATGGCCACGGTCGGCGTTGGGGTCCGGCTCGGTCGGCGAACGAAGCAGAGAGATCCGAAGCGTGTGACCGGCAGCGTCATAGCCGTACTTTGACTCGTTGATCAGGCTAAATCCATGCTGCTGGTCACCCAGATCGGCCCAGCGAATCGCCGGAACCTCAAACCTCGCCTTCTCCCAGCTGTTATTCCGCGTAGTCGGACAGCCGATCCATCACCGTCTGCGAGGTCGACGAGAGGTTCTTCAGCGCGGCCTCGGTCTGAGCCGTAGCGGAATAGGTCACGCCGATCTGCTGTGCGGACGCCGCAGCACACAATGCAGTCATCGTGACCAGCCATCCCATCTTCCTCAATGCTCTCTGTCCTCTTCCCACAGACATATCCTCTCCAATCTTTCATTCGATCCAATGCAGAGCGATCATGACCCGTTATCCAGTCCGATCCTCACACGGCCCAGCCTCCTGGCTGAACGCGCGCGTTCTCCCGTTATCTGTGCAAAACGTTGTTCGGTCGTGCGGGCTGCATGACGTTCCATCAAATAACGTCCACCCGCAATCGCGTGGAAACTGAGCACTGAGCCCGCATCCGCCTTCACAACCTTCCGCCTAGTAGCTCCAAGCACTACATCGACTGGCTCGCCGGGCCAGGGATTTCTGACCCGCATCCTTTGCGGAATACCTGTCTCGATCACCGCAGTCGTTACAACTCCATCTCGAGTCTGTACGTTCACCTTCGTCTTTCCTCGAACGAAGACGCTGCCATCAACATCCCACCCGGGAGGAACGGCAGGGGCGATCCGCAGCAGGCCGTCATACTGCTGCGCCAGCATCTTCTGCAGTGTCAGTGCGACTACGCCAACCTGCTCAACATAAAATTCTCCATACTGTTTGTCCCAGTTCGCCATGCCGTTGGGGCTATGCTGCGAACGTTCCGTGATCTTCACCAGCGTGTCCTTCACCTCAGAACCCAGCCCCAGTCGCGCGGCCTGCACCGGATCGAAGCTCCAATCGGCGACTCCCGAAAAAGGACGGTGCTCATAAGTGCGCCGCGCCAGAGCGAACAGCGGCGAAGTGTCCCCGATCAGGTTGTAGGGCCACACCGGCTCCAGACCGATGTCCTCCGCATTCTGCTTCTTCGCCTCGGGCAGGTACGATTCGGCGATCATGTCCTGGCCGTCGGCACCATCCGTCGCGGCCAACAACGTTCGGTCGCCCGATACCCGAGTACGCGGAAAGGGGGGAATCTTCGGCAGCGCCGCCTGAAGCCGACTCACAAGGTCCGCATCTCTTCCCAGCAGCTTTGCCGCCTGAATCGTCACAGGATAAAGAGCACGCGCGGCGGCAATGTCCGTCGTTGGGTCGTTCACGTCCCACTGCGTCTCATGGGCGTTCGAAGGAGAGGTGTGCAACAGCCCATCCGGCCCAGGTTTCTGATACGCCAGAAGGAATCGCGCCGAGGCGGCCATCACAGGATAATTGCCGGCTAAAAACGCACGATCGTTCGTAGCCAGATACTGCTCCCAGATCCACAGAGAAATCTCCGCACCCGTACTTAGCGTCCGCGAGTTGTAGTACGGCTTGAACTCAATCCCGCAGTCGTAGCCTATGCTCACCGGCTTCCAGCTTGCCTCGTACTCGATGCCGCGGCCGTTGAACCGCATCGTCTCCGGAACACATGCGCCGGGTCGCCCTTGCATGTGCTGCTTTGTCCACCGCTCGATGCTCGGAAGGTTCTCACGATAAGGGTTGAAATAAGAGACATTCAGATCCGGGAGTCCCGCGCCCAGATTCGCCGCAACCTGCATCCGCAGGTTCCAGTGCCAGAAAGAGGACGAGTCCCAACGATGCGCGTCACGTGCAGACGACAACATATCGGCAACTCCCGCCTGCGATCCCGGATACTCCGTCCCCTTCTCCGCCGCCGCGGCAAACAGATAGATGTTGCGGAGATTCTCCATGTACTCTCCGCTTCCATCCGCTGACGTAACCCGGATCATGGCGACGCGATTCCAGAACCCGTGCCACCACGTCTGATGCGCGGCAGGATCGCGGTCGACCAGTGCTGCCCGGGCCACCTTCGATGGGCTCAGCCGTCCATCGAAATGCGGAGCGGCCACCACGACGCGGAAGTGGCCATCCGGATAAGGCTTGAAAGAAATCTCGATCGTCCTCGAGTCCTTCACCCTGACCAGGACATCGCGTCCGTCCGCCGTAATCGCAGACAGCGACCCGAAGGCGCGACCCGAAGACTCCGGGCGCTCGTTATCAATCCAGAATTCAGACAGCATCCCTACCCTGCCCTCAATCGCTACCCAGGGAGAGCGCGGCTCCCATAGCCTCAACTCGGCCGTCTGCATCTTCTCCGCGGGAACTCCGCTGACATCGAAGATCATGGTATCGGAGCCAGGCTGTACGTAGGCAGTCACCGCCATTCCACCGCCCCGCTCGCGAAATTCCCTGTTATAAAGGTCCAGCCTGCCGGAGTAATCGCCCGCATGGGTTAGTCCGATCAACCCCGGAATAACCACCTGTCCCGACGAGAGCCGGTCTGGAAGCGTATCGGCACGATTCAGTTGCGCAGTTAGCCCCTCCTGCGACCACACCGCCACACCCACTGTTCCGTTGCCAAGAGACATCGCCTCGCCCGCGTCTTCGTTCGAACGAGACAGAACGATCTCCGACCGGCTCAGCACTCCGGCAACATCGACGTGAAAGCCTCCGCTCTTCCAGGCAGTCGATGTCGTATTCGAACTGGAACCACCGGTTGCCGCATTGGCTCCAAGCGCCAATCCAAAAACAATCGAAGAGACAATGGCTTCTCTTGCCTTCCTCAAACTGCCCCCGTTGAGATCCCGACTTTAGCTTCTTCAGAAGGACGACTCACGCTAATCGACCGAAACACTGTGCCGCAACGTTAGCCTCGCGCTCTAACGTCTTCGTATCTCTCTAAAATCATTTGTTCCGGCCAAATGCAGAGGACCTAACAGTAGATACATCGCGATTTCATATGGAAATTCCGTAACACGAGCCTCGTTGAGACTTAGCTATCTCCTGAATGCTAGAATTGCGCCGCCTCCACTTTTATGTCTGTGCCCTTCACAAACGATATGCGGACGATGAAGATCATCGAGTCCGAAGCGGACATCGCTTTTCTTCAGCAGCATCTGAAAGAGGTGCTTGAGGGCCAGACCTTCCGCGGTAGTCAACGTAGCGCCCAGTTTCTTCGCTACATCGTCGAGCAGGCCCTTGCCGGCCACCTGGGCTCCCTGAAAGAACGTCTGATCGGCGTGAAACTGTTTGGCCGGTCGCCCTCCTATGACACCGGAAACGACGCCATCGTTCGCGTTACCGCAAGCGATGTTCGAAAGCGCCTGCTCCAGCACTACGGTAAATATGCTGCCGCCTCCGATGTCCGAATCTCTCTTCCCCTCGGCTCTTATGTCCCCGAGTTTCACTACGAGCCGGGTATCCACAAGCATCCCGCGAGCGCCCAGATCACCGCTACGCAACCCTGTTCGACGATCCAGACCACCGTTGAAGTCGACAGCGAGCCTGCTACCCCTCCCGCGATGCCTATCGAGAGGGCTCCCGAGCCTCGTCACGCTCATCCAGTCCCATTACGGCTGAGACTTACAAAGATTGCGATTGTGCTGGTCGTGCTTCTGAACCTTCTCGCCTGGGGCTACGTCTGGCACCGCCTTCAGTCGCGTCGAGCAACCATCACTCCCCTGTCGGGATTCTTCAGCTCTCCTCACCCCGTATATCTCGTCACCAGCGATCCGGATATGGCCGAGATCCAGCGGTTCACAGGCACCGAAGTCTCAGTCTCCGACTATGTGAATCACCGCGTCTTCTCTGCTTCCGACGACATGACCCCTGAGATGAGGCGTTTTCGCGACTCCTTCATGAAGGCCGACAAGGCCGCAGCAGTCGACGCCCAGATTGCCGTCCATATTGGCGAGTTGGCCGAGGCCCATGCCAATAGGATTCTGGTGCGCACCGCCCGCAGCATCCAGATGTCCGACCTGCAGAGCGACAACAACTTAATCCTGCTCGGAAGCCCGCGCTCCAACCCATGGTCCTCCCTCTTCAGCGACCAGCTCGATTTCCAGTTCGCCTACGATAAGAACTCCGGACAGGAGATCATTCTCAACGTTCACCCCCACCCGAACGAGGCCGCCCGGTACGTTCCCACCGC
>Ga0255336_101470_pt1 | contig 16670 bp, 11 predicted proteins | sample MeOH1_35cm_T3_17_FD_189102 | JGI IMG/M metagenome (GOLD analysis project Ga0255336, IMG submission 189102) | Sandy soil microbial communities from University of British Columbia, Vancouver, Canada - MeOH1_35cm_T3_179 | ecosystem: Engineered > Artificial ecosystem > Sand microcosm > Unclassified ...
CTAGATTTCTCGACACCGCATACCGGTACGACATTCTTCGCCCCAGCCCGCTCCGCGCTCCAAACGCTTGTTCAGGTCGCGCAGGAGAAGGCTCCGGTCGCTTGATCTGACACGTAGCCTCATAGGTTGTGATTCAGAGCCGAACTGGAACCTCCGCCTAAAAGATCTCCATTGTATTGATTATGCGAGAGGAATAGTCACCGACGTGGGGTCCCGATCGGCGCCGATCGGGACCCCACCCGAATCTAAATTTGTAAGAAAAATCGGATAGGTGGATGAAAATCGAGAGGGATCCTGGTTCAGTGCTAAAACACATGGATCGACTTCCCAGTGCTCGGTGTGCAGTCTGGCATCTCTGGAGTCGAGATCGTCGAATGCCTATCTCACCTTACGGCATTCAGTCTCGATGACGTATTGAGCGGTGGCACGGCGGGGCAGCTTCGCCGAACAATTTTGGAAGCTCGTCCATAAAAAATCGGGTAGATGGAAGAAAGTCAGCCTTTCTAAAAAGCAATGGTCTGCGCTGATTGAGGTGGACAAAGGATTTTCAGCATCCATCTTTTGACCTTGATCCTGAAAACGATGCTTGGTTCGGGGGTAGTAGCCGCGACCTATTCGAGGATTGGCTAAAAGGTGCTTGTCGCCTTTCATTGTCGGTGCTGCGAGAGCCGCTATTTTCTCACTGCAACCGGATCGGCTGGTCAAGGCGGCGTCGGGTATACGGCATTCGCTATTTGAACTGGATAGTTATCTCGCTTCGCTGAGGGGCACGGTGCTCGGTGCGATTGTCTACCAAGCCAGTCTTCACCGTCGCCCGGCTCAAATTGGTAGTACTTGCACCCGCGGCGACAATTTAACCGGCGCCTTCGTTTAGGCGCGATGCGGAACAGTTAGCGGTGCCAGTTTGCGACAATGTTTCATGGTCGCACAAATGCGTTACGGTCGTAGCGATCGGCTGTCTTTGGATAGATGTCGCGGGAACGGGATAGCCTTGGTCGAAGGATCATGGAGAATGAAGTCTCCGGGCAAATGCAGCTGCAGTGCGGATCCATCATCGCGATCAGTGGAATTCCAGTTCCCATGAACACCGTCTCTGACATCATCGAATGGTTGGCAAGCGACTATAGCCATGATCTCGATATGGCAGGGTTGCTTGAAGGTTTGGGATCTCGGCTGACCAAAGCCGGGATCCCATTGGATCGGCTCGTTTTGCATCTCCTGACAATTGATCCGGAATTCATCGCCCGCGTTATCGCTTGGGCGCCTGGCGAACCGGTCGGGACTGTGACCCGGTTGCACGGATATAATGAGAGCGCGTTTGGCCACAAAAATCCTGTCCGTTACGCCTTGGACGCCGGTACTTGGCTTAAAATCCGCTCGGATCAGCCAGATACCGGTCGGTGGCCTTTGCACGACGTCTATGAAGGTCGCGGGCTGGTCGAACGTATTTTTGTGCCGCTGCTCAGCAGATCGACGCCGGTCGGTGTCGTCAGTTTTTCGACCTGTCGGCAGAATGGTTTTGCCGCTGAGCATCTTGCGTTGCTTCGCCGAATTGAATCCGCGTTCCGAAATGTGGCCGAATTGAAGGCTTTGCAAGAGCTGAGCACAAATCTCTTGGACACCTATATCGGTACAGAAACCGGTCGACGCGTTAGGGCCGGTCGTATCCGCCGTGGCGACGTCGAGACCATCAAGGCAGCTTTGATGATTTGCGATCTGCGCGACTTCACGGAGTTGTCGAACCGGCTACCTAGCGACCGTGTCCTCTACCTCCTCAACAGCTATTTTGATCAGATCGTGCCGGCCATTAAGGAGAATAACGGCGAGGTCTTGAAGTTCGTCGGCGATGCCGTGCTCGCCTTCTTTCATATCAGCGATGATCCCGCCCGAAATTGCCTGGCCGCGTTGCAAGCCGCGCGATCCGCCCTGGTCCGCATGGGAGAACTCTCGGAACCGGACGCCGAATTGTCGACTGGCGTCGCGCTGCATTACGGCGCCGTCAGCTATGGTAATATTGGCTCGGGTCATCGGCTAGATTTCACCGTCATCGGTCGGGACGTCAACCTGACAAGTCGCATCCAGGCGGTTTGCGGTTTGACCGGAAAGCCACTTCTGATGTCGGAACGGTTCGCCAGCTTGTTGCCGAGCATGCACATTCGCTCCGTCGGCTGGCACGACTTGAAAGGTTTTGTCGAGAAGTTCGAACTCTTCACACTTACAACTCTTTCCTGATGCTCGTTACGACCGGATAGCTCGGTCAGCTTGACGTGCGGTGTCACTTGCTCGGCGGTCGGCTGGCTGATGGGAATAACGGCGTCGGTGATTGAATCCGCCTAAACAGTTGGGTCTGTCATAGACGGGGTCAAGACATCCTATCCATCTTGATCTCCTGAGGTCGAGTTATACCGTTTGTGCACAAACAGTAAAATCGCTGAATGGAAAGCTGGTGGAGTCCCTCAGCTTTCAGGGAGAAATCTGTGTCAGCAAAAGTGACACCACATTTGACTGCGAAAAGTGCAGATCGGCAGTACGAGCTCGAAGCGCAAATCGGCTTCGTGCTGCGGCGTGCGCATCAGCGCCATGTGGCCATCTTTGTTGATTGCATGACCGGCCTCGCCTTGACGCCGCAGCAGTTTTCCGCGCTGGCAAAGGTGCAGGAAGAGGGGGCCGTCTCACAGAATCGCCTCGGCCGGCTGACGGCGATGGATCCGGCGACAATTCTCGGCGTGGTCCAGCGATTGGTTCAGCGCGGTCTGGTTGATCGCAGTCCGGACCCGAGTGATCCGCGGTCGACACGCGTAACACTGACCCCCGCCGGAACGGAGCTGATCGCGTCGGCGATCCCAAAAGCGGTAGATGCAACGGAACAGACCTTGACGCGGCTGACACCAGCCCAGCGCAAGGAATTGCTGTATCTGCTCAGTAAATTGGCAGATGGAGAAGATGCATGAGATTGGCCCACTATCGGCGATGCCGAGCCATTGAGTTCCCGAAACGGCCAAATGTCGCAACTTGATCTAGACACAAGATGAATGATGCCGATCAGTCGGCAAACCCAACTGGAGGAATCTATGATCAAAACATTGCTTTTGAGCGCGACGATCTTGACCACCCTTGTGCAACTGTACGCATCGCAAGCACAAGCTGCCGATATCAAAATTGGCGACATCAACAGCTACTCGGCGCTTCCTGCCTTTGCGGAACCGTATCGTAAAGGCTGGCAGATGGCCGTCGACGAGATCAATGTGGCGGGTGGCATTAATGGAGACAAGCTTGTCATCATCTCAAAGGACGATGCCGGCAAGCCAAGCACCGCGGTCACGGCGGCGAACGAACTCATCGCCCAGGATGGAGTGGTCATGCTGATCGGCGGTTATTTTTCCAATGTCGGCCTCGCTATCTCCGACTATGCTCGTCAGAAGAAAGTGATGTATCTCGCCGGCGAACCGCTGACCGATGCCATTACTTGGTCGAAGGGCAATGCATACACCTTCCGGTTAAGGCCATCGAACTATATGCAGGCCTCGATGCTGGCGGAGCAGGCGGCCAAGCTGCCGGCAAAACGCTGGGCGACGATTGCGCCCAATTACGAGTATGGTCAGTCTGCTGTTGCAATTTTTCAGGAGCTCCTGAAGAAGAAGCGACCTGACGTAACCTTCGTTGCCGAACAATGGCCTCCGCAAGGTAAGATCGACGCCGGTTCGGTCGCGGAGGCGATCAATGCCGCCCATCCGGATGCCATCCTCAATGTCGAATTCGCTGCCGATCTGGTGAAGCTCGTACGGGAAGGGTCGGCCCGCAACCTGTTCCAGAACCGTCCTGTGGTGAGTTTCCTGACCGGCGATCCCGAATATCTTGACGCGTTGAAGAGTGACACCCCGTCCGGCTGGATCGTTACCGGCTATCCCTGGGCCGATGTCCATACGCCGGCCAATGATGCTTTTGTGAAGGCCTATGAGGCCAAATACAGCGACTATCCGCGGATCGGCTCCGTGATCGGTTACTCGGAAATCGAGGCAATTGCGGCGATCATGAAGAGAGCCAAGTCGACCGATACGGATAATCTTGTTAAGGCGGCCGAGGGCGCTAGCTTCGATACTCCCTTCGGCACGGTGATGTTCCGCAAGATCGACCATCAATCCACCATGGGCGCCTTCGTCGGCAAAACAGCGGTCGTGGACGGCAAAGGCAAGATGGTCGACTTCCAATATGAGCCAGGTGACAAATTCTTGCCATCGGACAGCGAGGTGAAGACGCTGCGGCCCCAGGGCTGAGACGCAGATGACCTCGAAGGGAGGGGCTGGACCGCTCCTCCCAAGATGACGGATGGAGGCCTTACTGGATGCTTGATCTTGTCGTTGCCCAGGGATTGACGGGTCTAGCCAATGCAGCGTCATTGTTCCTGGTCGCCTCAGGCCTGTCGCTGATCTTCGGTATTACCAGGATCGTCAACTTCGCCCATGGCGCGTTCTACATGCTTGGCGCCTATGTGACAGTCGTGCTGGTGCCCTGGCTCGTCGAGTTCTTGGGCCCCGGCCTCGGTTTCTGGTTTGCGATCTTCATCGGCGCCGCGATCGTGGCGGTGATCGGTGCGCTGACGGAAATCCTTCTATTGCGACGCATCTATCGTGCGTCGAGCTTGTTCCAATTGCTCGCGACTTTCGGCGTCACGCTCATGGTCGAGGACCTTGTCGTGATCGCATTCGGACCGGATGATCTGCTCGGTCCGCGGGCCCCGGGGTTTAGCGGGCCCTTGATCGTGTTCGGTCAGAGTTTTCCAAGTTATGATCTTTTCCTGATGGCGCTTGGACCGGCTGTGTTGGGCCTTCTATGGATCATCCTCCACTGCACGCGCTTCGGTGTGCTGGTGCGTGCTGCGACGCAGGACCGCGACATGGTGGCAGCGCTCGGCGTCAACCAGAAATGGTTGTTCACGACGGTCTTCACGCTTGGCATTTTCCTCGCTGCGCTCGGCGGCGCCTTGCAGATCCCGCGCGACGCCGTCACGCACCAGATGGATCTCTCGATCATTATCGAGGTATTCGCGGTCGTGGTCATCGGCGGGCTCGGCAGCATTGGTGGCGCTTTTCTTGCTTCGATGCTTGTCGCGGAGCTTAATGCCTTCGGTATTTTAGTATTTCCCGGTATCTCGATGGTGCTCGTCTTCCTTGTGATGGCGGTCGTGATGGTGATCCGGCCCTATGGTCTGCGTGGCCAGCCATTCGCGGCAGACCGATCCATCGCGCCCGCCACGCAGCGGCCGTGGCGGGCGCTCCATTGTCGCGAACGAGCCATCGTTGCGCTACTCGTCGTGGTCGCCGCTGCCCTGCCGCTCGTCGCGGGCGCCTATGCGCTCGCCGTCGCCGCCGAAGTGATGATCGCCATCGTCTTCGCAGTCAGCCTGCAGCTTCTGATGTCCGCCGGCGGACTCGATTCGTTCGGCCATGCAGCCTTCTTCGGCCTCGGTGCCTATGGTGCGGCGCTCGCCGTCCAGGACCTGCAGGCGCCGATGGAACTCGCCCTGATCGCGGGCCCGCTTCTGGCGCTCCTGGGCACGCTCGTCGTGGGCCGGTTCTGCATCCGGCTTACCGGCGTCCATTTCTCCATGCTGACACTCGCCTTCGCCCAGATCGCGTGGGCTGTTGCCTTCCAATGGGTCGGCGTTACCGGTGGCGACAACGGCATCCTCAGCATCTTGCCGTCGGTATGGGCGTCGTCTCCCATAATCTATTATTGGCTGACGCTTGCTGCGGCCATCGGCGCGGTGGCACTTGTGCGGTTCATCGTGTTCTCGCCTTTCGGCCTTGGCCTCAGGGCGGTTCGCGATTCCACGCAAAGGGCCGAGGCGATCGGCCTTGACCGGCGGCGCACACATTATGCCGCTTTCGCGATTGCTGGTACCATCGCCGGGCTTGCGGGTGCCTTGTTTGCTTTTCTAAAAGGCAGCATCTTTCCAGATAGCTTCGCCGTTCCCGTATCAATCGACGCCCTGGTAATGGTGCTTCTCGGCGGCGTCGGCACGGTTTCGGGCGCCGCCATCGGCGCGCTTGTCTACAAGACGGCTGAAATCTGGCTGATCTCGATCACCGACCATTCCAAGCTCGTGCTTGGTGCCGTCATCGTGGCGCTGGTGCTTCTCTTCCCGAAAGGTATCGTCGGCTCGGTGGCGGATATTGCCGAGAGATTGCCACGGCTTCTGGCATCCAGGCAGAGGTCGGCACTTATCCCTAAGTCGCGCAGCGGAGCGGCAAACTCATGAGCCGCCCGCCTCTCCTCGAGGTCGCGGGTCTCACCAAGGCTTATCGCGGGGTGCTGGCCGTCGCCGAAGTGAGCTTCAGTCTCAGGGCCGGCGAACTGCTCGCGCTCGTCGGGCCGAATGGTGCCGGCAAGAGCACCTGCTTCAACATGGTGAACGGCCAGATTCCGATCGATGCCGGTCGCGTCCGGATCGCCGGCGTCGATAGTACCGGTCTGTCACCGCGCCGAATCTGGCGGCTCGGCGTCGGCCGCACGTTCCAGATTGCCGCCACATTCCACTCGATGACGGTCAGGGAGAATGTCGAGGTCGCACTCCTCTCCCATGCCGGCTGGCGCCGTACGCTCCTTGGTCGGGCGCATACTTTTGGCGACCAGGCGAACGAGATTCTGGAACGTGTCGGCCTTAGTGCCTTCGCAGAGCGGCCTGCGGGCGTCCTCGCTTACGGCGACGTCAAGCGATTGGAACTTGGGCTGGCGCTCGCCAACCGCCCAAAGCTTCTCCTGATGGATGAGCCCGCGGCCGGCATGGCGCCGAATGAGCGGATGGCTCTAATGCGGCTCGTTACGACAATGGTGCAGGCAGAGAAGATCGGCGTGCTCTTCACCGAGCATGATATGGACTTCGTGTTCGACAACGCCGACCGGGTGATGGTGCTAAACCGGGGTCGGCTGATTGCCAACGGGTCGCCTGCGGAGGTGCGCAACAATCCGGAAGTCCGGGCCGTCTATCTCGGCGAAGGGCTGACCTATAGGGCCGAGGCATGAGCGTCCTTTCTCTCCCTCCTTTGCCCCAACCGACGGCGATGCTCGAGGTCAGATACCTTAACGCCTGGTACGGGCCAGCGCAGGTACTCTTCGACATCACCCTCGACGTGCCACACGGGCAGGTGACGACACTGCTCGGACGTAACGGTGCAGGCAAGTCGACCATTTTCAAATCCCTGATCGGATTTGGTCCGCGCCGCAAGGGCGCCATCCGTTTCGCGGGACGCGATATTTCCCACTTGTCATCTTACGCCATCGCTCGTCTTGGTCTCGGTTATGTGCCTGAGGAGCGGCGAATTTTTACCGATCTGACCGTTGAGGAGAATCTTGCCGTGGGCCGGCAGGCACCGCGGTCCGGCTTCGAGCCATGGACGCCGCAACGGCTCTATGCCTATTTCCCGAACCTCGCCGAGATACGCAAACGTTCTGCCGGACGGATCAGCGGCGGCGAGCAACAGATGCTGACGATCGCGCGGACCCTGATGGGCAATCCGACGCTGCTGCTGCTTGACGAGCCTTCCGAGGGGTTGGCGCCGAAGATTGTCGAAGAAATGGCCGTGGCGATCCTTGCCATGAAGCGCGAGGGGGTGAGCCTGCTCGTCTCCGAGCCGAATCTCCATTTCGCCCGGTTGATCGCCGACCGCGCTATCATTCTGGAAAGCGGCAGGGTGTGCTTTTCGGATACGATGCAGGCGCTCAAGGCCGACAGCGCCACGCACAATGCCTATTTATCTATCTAATCTGCATTTTTGCTTACAGGTGCCGGTTTTATCAGTTTGACCAACTCTATGGAGATCGCTGCCAGGATCGCCTTCATACATGGGCTTTCTGAAACCGCCGTCACCTGGAGCAAGATTTGCCAATTGATTGTGCAGGAGCCGATCGCACTTGCCTTGCCAGGCTTCCGATGTGCTCGTCAGCGGACTTCGCGGCCACAATGGACGATGTAGAGAGGCGCTCATTCCCTCGGTGCGCGCTTCTGGGTCAAGCTTTGCGGACTGATCGGCCAGGAACAGCGACACGGGATGGCCGTCGATGATCCTGGCCGATTGTCGTCAAAGGAGGCAGCGGAATGACCATGCCTGCAGCTAATTTGCCACCCACCGTCCATCGGCTGCATGTCAACGGCTCGGTTCATATCGTTGAAGCGGAAAGTGAAACCGCACTCCTCTACATTCTGCGGAATGATCTGGCGTTGAACGGTCCTAAATATGGCTGTGGGCTCGGCGAATGCGGTGCCTGCACGGTGATCATCGATGGTATGGCTGCACGAAGCTGCGTCCTGTCCCTCGGCTTTGCCGAGGGCCGCAAAATCATCACCCTCGAAGGGCTCGGCACGCTGGACGCCCTTCATCCTGTCCAACAGGCTTTCGTCGATGCCCAGGCAGCTCAGTGCGGCTATTGCCTGAACGGCATGATCATGACGATCAAGGCGTTGTTGGATCGTAATCCAGATCCGGATGAGATCGAAATTCGCAATGAGCTCCGCTTCAATCTTTGCCGTTGTGGCACCCATATTGAGATCCTGCGCGCAGCGATGCTGGCGGTAGAGCTGAGTCGCACGGCAAGGAGCGCCGCAAAATGACAGGACCGTCCCGTCGCGAACTCTTGCAGCGGAGCGGTATTCTTGCTGTTGTCACGCCGCGGCCCGGGGTGGATCCCAGCGCCGATCCCGAGGGCGCATTCGATATTCATGTCTGCCTCACCGATGATGGTGAGATCTATGCTTTCAACGGCCATGTCGATCTCGGCACCGGCATACGCACGGCCTTGGCGCAAATCGTCGCCGAGGAACTCGATGTTTCCTTTGAGGCCGTGACGATGATTCTCGGCGATACCGATAATACGCCGAACCAAGGTCCGACGATTGCCAGCGAGACCATCCAGGTTACCGGCATTCCGCTTCGGGTCGCAGCGGCGCAGGCTCGCCATCATCTCCTCAGTCTTGCCGCCGACGCGCTTTCCCTATCGGTCGGCGAACTTGTGACGCGTGACGGCATGGTACGGTCGCGTGCCGCCGCCGCCGCGATCAATTTCGCGGATCTTCTGTGCAACCAGCGCATCCATTTGCCGCTTGCCGAGAGCGCGGAGCTGAAGCCGGTCGCCGAACACCGCGTCATCGGCAGGCCGGTCGGACGGGTGGATATACCGGCAAAGGCGACGGGCCAATTCGCCTATGTCCACGACGTTCGCATGCTCGGTATGCTCCATGGTCGCGTTGTTCGCCCACCTTATTCCGGCATTGACGGCGGCGAATTCATCGGCCGTAGTCTTATATCGGTGGACCGTCTGTCGGTTGCTCATATACTTGGTATCGCCGCAGTGGTTGTGGAAGGCGATTTTATCGGTGTCGTGGCTGAGCGCGAGGAAAATGCCGCCAAGGCCGCTGCCAGTCTGAAGGTGACGTGGAAACCCTGGGCAACGGGTGTCGATCTCGGAAACCTCGAAAACGCGCTTCGCACACAGCCTGTTCAGTCCCGGCGGCTCGTTGACGAAGGCGACGTCGATGCTGCCTTCGCCGGTGCCGAGAAGCGGCTGGACCGCCTCTATGTCTGGCCCTATCAGATGCATGGCTCGATCGGTCCGTCCTGTGCCGTTGCGGATGTACGGGCGGACAGCGTCACGGTTTGGGCGGGAACACAGAACCCCTATCCGCTGCGCACGGATATCGCGGTCCTTCTCGGTGTGCCGGAGACGAGCATCGACATCATTCGCGTCGAAGCCGCCGGCTGCTATGGTCGCAATTGTGCCGACGATGTGGCTGCGGATGCCGTTCTCTTGTCGCGCGCTGTTGGCTGCCCTGTGCGTGTGCAATTGACCCGGGAACAGGAGCATCTGTGGGAGCCCAAGGGCGCCGGTCAGCTTATTGATGTGTCAGGTGCCCTTGGCCCGAACGAAACGCTGCTCGCATATGATTTTCAGACACGTTATCCATCCAATGCCGCGCCGACGCTAGCCCTGCTTCTCACCGGCCGCATATCCCCTGAACCAGCCATATTGCAGATGGGCGATCGCACGGCGATTCCGTCTTATGACTACGAAAATCTGCGGATCACGGTGCACGATATGGCACCCATTGTACGGGCCTCCTGGCTGCGTGGTGTCTCGGCCCTTCCAAATGTTTTTGCGCATGAGAGCTTTATCGACGAGTTGGCGGAGGAGGCGGGCGCCGATCCGGTGGAGTTTCGACTGCGCCACCTTACCGATGACCGTGCGGCAGATCTTGTCAGGGCCACTGCCGAACGTGCTGGATGGAAAACGCGCGTCGGTCCGACGCCGCATGGCGAAGACGTAGAGGTTGTGACGGGGAGGGGGTTTGCGCAGGCTCGCTATGTTCATGGCAAATGGCCCGGTACGGGCGCTGCCTGGTCGGCATGGGTTGCCGATGTCGCCGTCAATCGCTCGACGGGCGAGATAAGTGTCACGCGTGTCGTCGTTGGCCAGGACACAGGCCAAATGATCAACCCGGCCGGCGTCCGTCATCAGATCCAGGGCAATGTTATCCAATCCACAAGCAGGGTGCTGAGAGAGGAGGTAGGCTTTACGGAAACGATGGCGGTGGCAAACCGGGAATGGGGTACTTATCCCATCCTCACCTTTCCGGATCTGCCGGCGATCGATGTCCTGATGATGGATCGCCAGCATGAACCGCCCATGGGCTCGGGTGAGTCTGCCTCGGTTCCCAGCGCCGCCGCCATCGTGAATGCAGTCTATGACGCCACGGGGGTGCGTTTTCGCGAACTGCCGTTGACGCCGGAACGGGTGCTGGCAGGACTCGGCAAGCTTCCCGCACGGCGCCCCGAAGCGAAGAAGCGTCGCCGCTTCGCCCTTTTCGGTGGCTTATGGGCCTTGCTGGCAGGACTGACAGGCTTTGCGGCCGTGTCTCTACCCATTCACCCGTCGATTTCGCCCATCCCGAGGCCGGACCCTTCGACCTATTCGGCTGCGACCATCGAGCGAGGGCGCGTACTCGCTTCCCTCGGCGCCTGCGCCGTCTGCCACACGGGGCCAAACGGCACCGCCTATGCCGGTGGCCTGGCACTTGAGACGCCCTTTGGAATGGTGATGACGACGAACATCACACCGGATGTCGAAACCGGCATCGGCGCGTGGTCCTATCCGGCGTTCGAGCGTGCGATGCGAGACGGCATCCATCGCGACGGACGCCATCTCTACCCGGCTTTCCCATACCCCAGCTTCACCAAAACGAGTGAGGCTGACCTCCAGGCGCTCTATGCCTTTCTCATGTCGCAGCCGGCGGTTTCGAAGGCGAATGTTGAGAGCCGTCTCGCATTCCCCTTCAACATTCGGCCTCTGCTGGCAGGTTGGAACCTGCTCTTCAACCGATCTGGCGAGCAACAGGCTGATCCATCGCGATCTGCCCTTTGGAATCGGGGGCGTTATCTTGTCGACGGATTAGGTCATTGCGGTGCATGTCACACGCCCCGCAACGCCTTTGGCGCCGAACGGCAAGGTATCTCCTATCTTGCCGGAGGTGTCGCCGAAGGCTGGGATGCACCATCGCTGACGGGCCTTACCAACACACCCATTTCCTGGAGCAAAGACGAGCTGTTCGCCTATCTGCGCACAGGTATCTCCCAGCTTCATGGCGCCGCCGCCGGACCGATGGCGCCGGTAATTCAGCAACTCAAGGCTCTGCCAGAAACGGATATTCGAGCCATGGCAATCTATCTGGCGAGTTTGGGGAATCCTCTGCCTGGTGAGGAGGCTGAGGCACGTGCCGCGGAGATCGTCGCATCCACCGCATCGGCGGCACATCCGGCCACGAGTGTTGCTGCGCGACTTTATGAAGGAGCCTGTGCCGTCTGTCATGAGGCGGGCCGTGGGGCGCTGACCGTCAATCTTGGTCCGTCACTCGGCCTCAACACCAATCTTCATGCCGACCGGCCTGACAATTTTCTGCGTGTTGTGCTCGATGGCATCGAGGCGTCCACACATGGCGCCATGCCGGGCTTCCGGGCTGTTCTGGACGATAAACAGATTGCCGCTCTCGCCGATTATGCCCGCACCCGGTTTGCTCCGGACAAGCCAGCCTGGAGCAATTTGGAAGAAACCGTAACGCGCCTGCGCGGCGTGCCTCATCGATGATCTACTGACGTTAGATTGCAATCGCGTGCCGGATTCTTCGGCTATGCCTACGGTTCTATGAAACAGATTTCTCTGACAGCATCCAGTCAGCATGATCGGCCACCGTATGGCATTACCGTTTGTATACAAACAGTATAACTTGGCGTCTGGAGGTCGATAGTGCTCTTTACCTCGGTTTTGCCGGCGGTAACTGCATTAATTCGACTATCGCAGAGGTTTGGCCACTTCCGGCACCATATCCGCGGAGGATAACGATTGGACGCACTTGCCACGCTCCGTCAGGAAGCCCGCCGACTCGACGCATTCACGGTCTTTACGAGCAACGATGTGCGAGATGTGCGCGACAAGGTGGCGCACTCCATCTGCCCTCTCAAACTTGAGGTGACCGGTGGTTCGATTGACGCCTCTCTCCAACGCGCGACAATTGGCGACCTATCCCTTTTCCTTCTTCATTACGGTGCGGAAGTCGCTGTGCGACCCATGGCGCTAAATAACACGGTATTGCTTAGCTTCGTACTATCCGGCGAGTTGGAGATTACATCCAACAACGCTCAGATCGTTTGTCATGCGGGCGACGCGCTGATCTCTGAGCCGCTCGAAGGAAGGCGGTTGGCTTGGTCTACCGACTGCGAGCAACTTATCATACCTTTAAACCGTACCGCATTTGTCCAGGCAGCGGAGCTGATAACTGGCGATGTGGCGCCCCGCAATTTCGGGCTCACCCCGTTCTTTCCCCTCCAGGGTGTGGCTGGTGACTCGCTGACAAAGCTCATGCAGTACACGCTATTGCAGGCGACCTCTGGAGCAACCGGTATAGCGGCGCTGGAAGCTCCTGTTAGTAGCCTCTTGGCACATCATCTGTTGCTCAATCATTCAGATGCGGTGCGGAAAAAACGCACGATTTTCTCCTCCAGGGTGCCCTATTACGTGCGACAGGCAGAGCTCTTCATGGCAGAGAATTTGGAGGAGGATCTCTCGCTTAAGATGATTGCAGAGCATGCACGGGTCAGCGCACGAACGCTTATTGCTGGATTCCGCCAGTGTCGTGCGATGAGCCCGATTGCAAAGCTGCGCGATATTCGCCTGGAGCGAGCGCGGGCGCAACTACTTGCCACGCATGGATGCTCGGTTACCGAGGTGGCGCTGCGCTTCGGCTTCAATCACCTCGGTCGCTTTGCTTCAATCTATCGTAAGAGATTCGGTGAAAGTCCCAGCGCTACTATCGCCAGGGTACGCAATGAGGCCTCGTTCACTCGATCCATCCCAGGAGAAGCGCAAACCGAGCTTCTGACGGCCCGCCCAGCTTTCATGCCCGAACATGGTGATCCTAGATAGCTGGCGAGTATGGTATTCGGCAGGCTGGGAAGTAGAATGATCGCAAGGCTTGCCGAGCGAGGACGCCTCCTCTTCAATGGTTGCACCACAGCTATTCTGGCACACCGATGCCGCCGAGGGGGCGTCCACCCCATCGGTTACGCATCAAACTCGGCCTGACGCCCTGCTGCCGCTGGCCAGCACCGCCATCAGCGCGGCCAGGCTGAATCCCGCCGCCACCCAGCCGAGCCGCCCCACCGCTGCGCCATCGGCGATGACCAGCGCGCCCACTGCCGCACCCGTCGCGCTGCCGAAATAGATGGCCGAGGAGTTCAGTGAGAGGCTGACCGGCGCCAGGGCCGGAGCCAGCGCAACCAGCCGCGCCTGCTGCGCCGTCATCAGCCCCCAGCTGGCTAGGCCCCAAAGCAGGATGGCCGGCAGCAGGACCGGCATCGCTCGCACAGGCCCGAGCGCCGCGGTGAGTGAGAGGGTAAAGTAGGCCAGCAGGGCAAGGCCGCCACCAAGGATCACTGTAGGGCGCGCGCCCCAGCGGTCCGCCGCGCTGCCGCCGAGCCGGGTCCCGACCGCACTGGCCAGGCCGAAGCCTAGCAGCGCCAGCGCCAGCCCGTGCGGGCCGAGGCCGGCAACGCCGGCCAGGAAGACGCCGAGATAAGTATAGACCGTGAAGGTGCCGGCCACGGTCAGCACGCTGGTCGCCAGTACCGCCAGCATATCGCAGCGCTTGGCCAGCGCCAGGCGCTCACCGAGACTGGCCGTGGCGCCAGGCGGCTGGCGCGGCAGCCGAGCGAGGATCCCGAGCAGCGAGAGCGCCGCCAGCCCCGCCACGCCGAGGAAGGTGACGCGCCAGCCGAAGCCCTCACCCACCAGCACGCCGAGCGGCACGCCGGCGATGATCGCCAAAGTCAGCCCGTTGGTGACCATGGACAGAGCGCGGCCACACCGCTCCGGCCCACCCAGTGCGGCGGCATATCCGCTGGCCGCCGGCATGAAGCTGGCGGCGGACAGGGCCAGCAGCAGCCGCGCGGCCAACAGCCCGGCATAGCCCGGCGCCAACGCGGCGAGCAGGTTGGCGAGGGTGAAGCCGCCCATGGCGACGGCCAGCAGGCGGCGCCGCTCCAGCCCAGCCGTCAGCACGGCCATGACCGGAGCGCCGATGGCATAGGCGAGGGAGAAGGCGGTGACCAGATGACCGGCGGCGGGCAGGCCGACGTTCAGGTCTCGCGCTAAGGTGGGCAGCAACCCGGCGATCATAAAGCCCTCGGTGCCGATGGCGAAGGCGCCGAGTGTTAGCCAGATGAGGCAGGTTAGCGATCCAGGCATGGTAACCTATAGTTCAATAGATGTTGGACTATAGGACGCTACCGCTCGTCCAGATTTGACGGAGATAAACGCCCACGACCGACTCAGCTTCGCCAGGGAGTGTTGCGGATGCGATCGCACACATTTGGCTGTCGGAATGTCGGATCACAGCATTCGATGTATCCGACGTTAACTGTACCGAACGTCGTCTGAGGTTTCTTCAAGGCCGAGCAAGTCTGAACCTGAATGAACTCATCCTTGAAATCACCGCGCGGGAAGGCAGCGATAACCTGGTCGCGTTGCTCTGGTGTATATTCATCATATCCAACTCCGACAACGTCCATTATAACGCCCGCGTTTGTGAGAGCGATTTCGGGCCGCATGTATGCGGGAATGCCGGGCGTGCTATGTAGGGCGATCGCTTCCCAAACCAAATCCGCTTTGGGCTCGGGGATGCCATGGCTTCTGAGAAATTCGCGCGCGGCGTCAGCGCCATCGACTTCAAACCGCTTCGTGTCAGTATGGTAAGCATCGACAAGGCCTATGTCATGAAACAGCGCCGCGACATAGAGTAATTCAGAGTCAAATTTTAGATTCAGACGAATTCCCTTCATCGCACCGAACACATAGGCGCGAACCGAGTGATTGAATAATATCTCGCTCTCGTGGTGCCGCACGAGTTCGGCGGCTTCGCGCGCTATCTTGCTATCGGGGATCTGAATGCCAGAAATCACGTCGCTCATTGTATCGTACTCCTATCTCCGTATCTGCGATCTTGCCGGACGCATCGCGCGCCGGTCGCCGGTTGTAGTGAAAAGATGCGCCCCGCCCCGGTCATAAAACAGTAGCTAGATTGGTAATTCCGAATGTACCATCGAGCGATGACTAACCTCCCCATCAACCTCGATCGTGTCAGAAGGACACCGCTGGCTGCACAGATCTACCGGGCGATCCGAGAGGCCATCGAGACAGGGCGGCTTGCCTCGGGCGCGAAGCTGCCTTCCTGGCGGGATTTGGCAGCGCAGCTGGGCGTCTCCCGCGGTACCGTGCGAGTGGCTTACGAACGTCTGATCGACGAGCAAGTTGCGATTGGCCTGGGGGCGGCGGGCACGCGCGTAGCCGAACGCCCGTCTCTATTCTCAACCCCCGACAGGTCGCTGGAAGCGTCGCCTCTGCCGGACCTCTTTCATAGCTTCGGAACTGCGCCCTTAGCGTTCCAGATGGGTGTGCCTTCTCAAGACGCTTTCCCCTTCAAGCTGTGGTCGCGCATCCTGACCGGTGGAGCCCGGTGGGCTGCGGCGGCGCCAATGGGGTATCCGGATCCGCGTGGTGATCCGGATCTGCGAAAGGAGGTCGCGGCCTACTTAGGCATAGCTCGCGGCATTCGGTGCAACCCTTCTCAGGTGCTCGTAACGGTCGGATATTCGGGTGCGCTCGGTCTCGCGATCCGTGGGCTTCAGCTTGAGAGGATGGGAGCGTGGATGGAGGATCCGGGCTTTCCGCTCACGCGCACTGCGCTCGGCTTGGCTGGCATGACTGTGACAGCTGTCCCGGTCGACGCGGAAGGGCTGGATATTACCGCCGGTGTTCGGAGTGCTGCCGGCGCGGCACTGGCGGTTGTAACACCAGGCCAGCAGGCGCCGCTCGGGATGACGATGTCGCTCCCGCGACGACTTGCACTGCTCGCATGGGCTCGGCGGAATGACGCCTGGATCATTGAGGACGATTACTTAAGCGAGCTGCAGCTAAAAGGACGGGCGGCGCCGGCTCTTACATCCCTCGATCATGGGGGACGGGTGCTGCACATCGGCAGTTTCAGCAAGACCATCAGCCCGGCGCTGCGCCTCGGCTTCCTGGTGGTGCCGCCGGAAATGGCTCGTCGGTTCGGCGACCTCGCTGCTTGC
>Ga0255336_101471_pt1 | contig 16662 bp, 15 predicted proteins | sample MeOH1_35cm_T3_17_FD_189102 | JGI IMG/M metagenome (GOLD analysis project Ga0255336, IMG submission 189102) | Sandy soil microbial communities from University of British Columbia, Vancouver, Canada - MeOH1_35cm_T3_179 | ecosystem: Engineered > Artificial ecosystem > Sand microcosm > Unclassified ...
CGGCGCATCGTGCTGGGCACGCTGCCCTATGTGTTCATCATGGCGATGGTGCTGGGGTTGATCGGCGTTTTTCCGCAACTGACTACGATGCTGTTGGGGGCGTCATGACGAAGGCGGATCGGTTATCTGTCGATACGTGCATGCGCCATTTACAGCGGCGCCAGTTAACCGGGCGGACGATCCTTCGAATCCAGTGCCTCCGCGCTTCAAGCCGCCCACCCCGTCCGCCTGTATTCGCTCGGCGACACACTGGACATCCGCTTGAACGCGCTGCTGAATGCGCTTTCGGATGAGTAACCCAACCTTGCCGCGAGAACGGCAATCGGTATTTTCTCGTCGATCAACGCCTGCCTTGCCATACGCATGCGCCACTGCGTGAGCCATGTGAGCGGAGCCATGCCCGCGACAGACCTGAAATGCACGCAGAACGACGTGCGCGACATGGCCGCTGCGCTCGCGAGTTCGTCGAGCCGCCACGCCCGGCCGGGATCGGCATGCATCAGTCTTAGCGCGGGCGCAAGCCGTTTGTCGCCAATCGCGCGCAGCCATCCGTTGGGGATTTCCGCGCCGGAGTCGAGATGGACGCGCAGCATTTCGACGAACATCAGTTGCGCAAGGTACGTCGAAGCGAGGCCGCTGCCCGGCAAACCCGACGCGAATTCCTTGACGAGGCGGGCCAGCAGCCATTGAAGGACGGCCGCCTGCTCGCAGTCCGCACGGATGTGTATCAGCGACGGCAGGGCGTCGACCAGCAGCGTGTCGTTGGACGGCGCGAGTCTGACGTGTCCTCCGATCTGCGTGCAACCGTTGCCGTCGCCGATCGTCGCGCTCCGGGCCGCGTTGCCGGAGAATAGGGTGGCCGCGTCGACCGGTGCCGCGTCCGGGTCGCTCGCGAGGACAAAGGAGCGTTCGCCGGTCAGCAGAAACACGTCGCCTTCGCCGACCGCGACCGGCCCCGTTTGCGCGTCGACGGAAAGCCAGCAACTGCCCTTGACCAGCGCGAAGAACTTGATCTTTTTCGGTTGCGGAAAGCGGATCGCCCATGTGCCGCCGGCGGAGAAACCGCCTGCCACGACGGGCTGGGCACCGAGCAGCCGGAGGAAATCCGAAAGCGGGTCATCCTCGATTTTTGAACTCATGCGACAGTATTCCGGATTCTGGATTATTCATCGTACCGGAATTCACGCTCACACTGCGTACATCATTCTTCGTCCAGGGAAACGCCATGATGACGCCGCAAAAGCCGCTCGGTTCAGGTTTCGGAGCCGCCACCACCGCCGACGAGGTGATTGCCGGCATCGATCTTTCCGGCAAGACAGCGATCGTGACCGGGGGCTACTCCGGCCTCGGGCGCGAAACCGCGCGGGTGCTTCGCGCCGCCGGCGCGCGCGTGATCGTTCCCGCCCGCGACATGCACCGCGCCCGCGAGGCGCTGGTCGGCATCGACGTGGAAATCGCGCCGATGGACCTGCTCGATCCGGCTTCGATCGACGCTTTCGCAGCGTCGTTTCTCGAATCGACGCCGGTGCTGCACATGCTGATCAATAGCGCCGCCATCATGGCCGTGCCGGAATTGACGCGCGACCCGCGAGGGTACGAGTATCAGTTCGCGACCAACCATCTCGGCCACTTTCAGCTGACCATGCGGCTCCTGTCTGCGCTGCGCAATGCGGGGGGCGCTCGCGTGGTGTCGGTGTCGTCGATCGGTCATCGCTATTCGCCGGTGGTGTTCGACGATCCGAATTTCGAGCGTCGCCAGTACACGCCGTGGGCAGGGTATGGACAGTCGAAGACGGCCAACATCCTCTTTGCCGTCGCGCTCGACCAGCGCGAGAAGGCCCACGGGATCCGCGCGTTTTCGCTGCATCCGGGCGCTATTGCCGATACCGGCTTGGGGAAACACATTCCGCGCGAACAGCTGATCGCGGCAGGTGTCCTTGATGAACAAGGCAAGCCAGTGCGCGATCCGGCAAGGCATCTCAAGACCATCGGGCAGGGCGCGGCCACTCAGGTCTGGTGTGCGACGAGCCCGCAATTGAACGGCTTGGGCGGTGTGTATTGCGAAAACGTCGACGTGGCCGCGGTCATGGCGCAGCAGCCGGAAAAAATGGATATGGCGGATGCGATGAGGCTTACGGGCGTAGTGCCCTATGCCATCGACCCTGCATTCGCCGATGAGCTTTGGGGGCTCAGCGAGCGCCTTCTCAACTTCTAGTGGAAGCCGCTACTTGCCCGATTTCGGCGGCTGCGAAATTTACCGCCCGTTCGCCATAGAAGGCTGGATCTTTTTGTCAGAAGGGATGGCTGCCCGCGTGGCGCGCATAGGCGCTATACGGCAGTCGCGGCTTGGGACCGTTGAACCTGGGAGCAACGTTGGGCGTGGGGCTGGACTTCCTGTCCCGGAAGCGGCCGTTCGGATCGACGGGCACGGCCGAAGGTGATCACATGGGGCAGGAATTCAACCTGGGCGGCGAGGCATGCCTCCCGATGCTGTTCGGCGAAATGAGCGTCACGCCGCGTATCGGCCTGCGCTACGCGTACTTTCATGCGAACGGCTTCGGCGAAAGTGGCGCGGGCGGGCAGGATCTGAACCTCGGCACGGATAACGTGCGCAGTCTGCAGCCGTACGTGGGCGTGACGATCGACAGGGCATTCGGCGATGCACTGAAGCCTGTAAATGCGGAGCTTCGCATCCGGTTATGCGCCGTACGCGCAAGCTGGTCGAGCGCTTCTTCAATCGCATCAAGCATCACCCGTTTTGCGGATCGTCTACTTCGCCTGCTCGAACGCCGGCTCCGAGAAGCGCTCGATCCAGACTGCCAGGCGGTCGGCCGCAAAACTGGCTGCGCGTGTGCCGGCGCGGCAGACGATGGTGTCACCTTCACGCACAAACTGCAGCGCGCCGCCGGCTTCTTCCAGCCACAGTAGGCCAGCCAGCCAGCCAGCGTGCTCGGCCGATACGGCCTGCCCCACCGGCCGGGCAAGGAACTCGCTCAGCGTGGCCGGCGAAGTCCAGATCAGCGCATCGCCATCGCCGCGTACTGCGGCGCCGAGGACTTCAGTGAGAACCTGCACCGCATCAGCAGCGCTGCGCCCCGCATTCTGCGCACGCAGCTCCGCGAGGCGCGTGCCGACCGCGTGTCCGAAGCTGCCGCTGCATTCGCTCTCGGCATGCACCAGGTCGGCGTAGTCCATACGCTGCCAGTCAGGTTCCACATTGCGGGCACCCGCCAGTTCGGTGCCGGCCAGATAAGTTTCCACCGGCTGGAAGCGGCCGGGGCCGATCAGGCTGGCGCACAGCGTGTGCACTGTGCCAATGCGGGTGGCCACGGTCTGCGTCTGCAGCACCCCCAGCTTCTCGCGCACGAGTTGGTCGCGTTCCTTGCGCAGTCCCGCCAGCTCCAGCGCCTGCTTCATCTCCATGCGCAGCGCGCTGATGTCCCACGGCTTCTTGATATAGCGATGTATCTGGCCTTGATTGACGGCCTCGACGGTCTGGTCCAGCTCCGAATAGGCCGTCGTCAGGATCCGGACGATATGGGGATAGCGCTCGCGCGCGTAGCGCAGAAGTTCGTTGCCATATTCGCCCGGCATGCGCTGGTCGGACACCAGCACGGCCAGGCTGGCGGCGTGAGCATCCAGCATGGCCTTGCCTTCCTCCACGGAGGCGCCCGTCACCACCGGCGCGATCGCGCCGATGGCGCGTTCGAAGTATTTGGCCGCGGTGGCCTCGTCATCAACGAACAGAATCGCCGGGAGCGGTGTCTGGTTGGCAATCGTATTGCTCATTGGTAACTCCTGTGCATTCGATCCTTGAAATTTGGGAATTCCAGCGTCGCGGTCATGCCGGCGCCGGACGCGGATGAGATCCTGATACTGCCGCGAAAGAACTGCGTGACGCGGTTGCAGAAAATCATGCCGAAACCGCTAACGCCGGCGTGCGTGATGACCAGGGCAGCCAGCAAGCTCTGCATCACTTCGGGCGCAATACGGCGGCCGTGGTCGCTGATGCCAGCACCTCGCGGACCCTGCCGACGCCTAGCGGTTTCTCCAGGATTTGAAACACCTCGCCAGAATTGACGGCTTCCAGCAGCGCGTTTTTGTCCGCGTAGGCTGTCACCAGGATACGCACGATATGCGGATACTCCTGCGAGACCAGCCGCAGCAGGTCGCCGCCGTGCCGGCCCGGCATGCGGAAGTCGGTCACCAGGACCACCACCCGTGCACCTTCGCAGCGCAGGATCGTCATGGCCTCGTCCGCGCCGTCGGCGAGCAGCACTTCATAGTCGCTGCCGGCTGCGCGTGCAAAGTACTTGCGGGCCAGCTCCTCATCGTCCACATAGACGACAGTGTGCCGCGCTTGCTGGGTTTCTTTCATCTCGACATCACTCGACACGCGGCAGGTCAAAATTGAACGCGGTCCACTGGCCCAACTGGCTTTCCGCAAACAGTGTGCCGCCGTGCCGTTCGACCACTGCATAGCTGATGGACAGGCCGAGGCCAAGGCCCTGGCCGACGTCGCGGGTAGTAAAGAATGGTTCGAACACCCGCGCCAGATTCTCGGCGGCGATCCCCGGCCCGTTGTCGCGCACGGTCACGTGCAGCCGGTCATCGCGCCATTGCGCCGTGACATGGACCTGCGGCGAGACGGTGCCGGCCTTGTGCATGGCCAGAGCGGCATTCGAGAACAGGTTGATGAGCACGCCGATGATGGCGGCTTCGTCGCCCAGCACGAGCGTGTCGGTGGACAGCTCGCGCGTGACCTTCACGCCGCGCAGTTCATGCGCGCTCAGCCGGATCGATGCGTCAAGCGCCTTCTCGAACAGGAACGGCACGTTCTCTGCCGTCGCACCGGGTTTGCGGTAGGCAAAGGTCTTCAGGTCCGACACGATATGCTGTATGCGGAGCATGCCCTGCTTGACGTCCGTCAGGCACTCCTGCAGCGACGGGCTGTCCTTGGCCTGCGGTTCTTCCATCGCCACTTCGATGGCCATCAGGCAGAAGTTCACCGGGTTGTTGACCTCGTGGAGCAGCCCCGCGGACAACGTACCGATTGCAGCCATCTTCTCCTGCTGCAGCAACTGGCCCTTGATCTGCGCGAGGCTGTCATTGGTGCGCGCGAGCTGGTCGTTTTTGTGCGCCACCTCATCTTTTAGCCGGAAAAGCTGGAAGCGGCCCTTCTCGTTGAAGTAGGTGTAAATGGAGCTGGCCAGCGCGCAGAAGAAAATCAGGATTAGCTGGAATTGAAACTTGCTTGGGTTCTGTATGCCGCCCGGGTGTGCGGCGCAGGCAATGTAGTAGAGCAGAACCGTAACCAGGCCGAATGCCAGCGTCTGCCAGTAGCCCGAGGGAAACAGGATCCCGACCGCAAAGATTGTCAGCGTGAGCCCGGCATAGAACAGCGACTCCCCGCCCTGCGTGACATAAATCATCCAGGAGATCATTGCCTGCGGCAGCAGCAGCCAGAAAAAGGTGATGACCTGCACGTGGCGTTTGCCTGCTTCAGTGCAAAGCGAGAGCAAGGCGAGGCCGATGGCTGCGCTGGTCAGCACCCGAACGATAGCAAAGCGCTTCTGCTCGGCCGGATACACGACATAGTCCAGCGCCACGCCCATCAGCACCAGCACGATTACGGTCAGGCCGCCCGCCTTGCTGCACAGCAACCGGTAGTCGCGCAGCTCTTCACGATAGTTCGAATGCAGCCCAGCCAGGGACGTTGTCATCTCAGGCTACTTGCTGCTGGCCGATCATCACCTCGGCAAACACATTGACGCCGGTCGAGTCCGTGTACAGGCGCGGCTCGCCGCAACTGTCCGGCATGATTTCAGCCATCTGTGCCTCGTTGCGATAGATCAGGTACCACTCCAGCACGTGCTCCATGCTGAAGCGCTCCGGGTTGTCGGCGTGGACATTGGTCACCAGCAGACGGCCGCCCCGTCTGGTGCGGCTGGCGAAATGCTGGTTCAGCCGGGCACAGACCTTGTCCGACAGGTAGTCGAACAGGCCGGCGCAATAGACCGCGTCGAACTCGCGGACATCTGCTGCGTCGGCATCCATCCGGCGCTTGAGCAGGTGATGGACCGAATCATGCGTATAGCTGATGGTCATGCGCCTGCCCGTTTTCTGTGCGATGGATCCCAGGCGGTCGCGCGTCCAGTCCAGTGTCTCCTGGCTGAAGTCGAGCAGTTCGAACGTCAGCCACTCTGGTTCGTCGTATTCGTGCATGAAGCGCTGGATCTCCTGAGCGGGGCCGCAACCCACGTTCAGCACCCGGAACGGCCGCTGCGCGGCGCGCGCTTCATTGGCCAGCCGGGTCAGGTAGTCCACCAGCAGTTCGACGCGATTGCGGTGCGCGCGTGCCACGGCCGTCTGCAGGAAGGCCGCGTTGACGATCTGGAAATACGTGCTCGGACCCTGGCGGGGATCGTCGAGCATCTGGTTGACCATCTGGTAGTCACCGGCATAGCCCAGCGGCTTCGTGAAGGTGCGGAAGACGAAGGGCGAGCGCAGCAGCAGGGGATGTAGCGCGGCCTGGGCAAAGGCACGGTGTGCCGGCGCGAGTTCTTCGTCGACCAGCCGCGCCTCGCCTTCGAATTCGTCGAAGTAGACCTTGGTCCTTTCCATCAGCGGCGATGCCAGTTCGAGGAAGAAGTCCTGGCGCAGGGTTTTGCCTTCCTTCGGCATGGTGTCGACCAGGTCGGCCTGCTCGACCCAGCGCGACATGTCTGAGAGAAAAGCCCGGATCTGGTTGACCGCGATCTGGTAGTCGCGGCGGATCTTGAAACGCTCGGACCAGTCCTGCACGAACCGGCGGGCTTCTTCCCCCACCGCGGGGGCTTCCAGCGCGCCGCCGCTCAGTTCCAGCCACTCGGCGATCAGCGTCACGGAGACAATGGCGGTCAGGCCGGTATTGACCATGCTGATTACGACCGCCTTACCCGAATAGGCGTGTTCCGTGCCCATCTTGACCGACAGGTCGCTCAGCACCTCGCTGACCTGGACAATCGAGTACGGGTTATAGATCTCCATCACCAGGGACTTTCGCTGGAGATTGATGATCGTGCCCCGCACCTGCTCGCCCTGCGAGTTGCGGAAGCTCACTATCGGATCAATTTGTGTTTTGGAATACACAGTATTTCGGCTAGGTAAGTACCACGACAAGTTGGTTTGAAATCTGGTGCCATACCCGGGCCGGTAGGTCGGCCAGTTCAGCGTCGATGGGTTCCCCGGTGCAGGTGACGAAGCGTCGTCAACGGTATTCCAGTTGTCGCCACAGCAACCCGTTCTTTCCGGGCGGCATACCATTTCCTCCCGAACTGTATCGGCCAGACAGGTCATGCACTTGACTTAACCCCGTCATCTCGCGGCAGCACCTGTGCTAATGGCATCACGGTCTTAACGGGACTCCTTTAGCCTGCCGGGCCTGAAGACCGGTTCTGGAACAATCCGGACCTTTGCGATTGCAGCATTCTACTGATAAAAAATGAATGCTGTCGTTTCGCGCGAATTTCAGCAGTGAAACTGCCTGGAGTCACTCGACGAACGGGCACCAAAGAATGACGAGGGCTTGCCCGCTGAGCGCAGGTTCAATCGAGTTCTTTGATGTTGCAATGTGCAATGCCGCTCCCGTGCGTGCGAGGTGCACCGCCGTCCCGCATGGATCAGGCGCGCGAGGATGCCGATCAGGTTAAAGCGATGATGCCGCGCAAGCGGGTCGCCTTCCGACCACCACTTTCGGTAAGGCGCAATCCTCGCACATGATGGAGGCGCGAGCCGAGCGCTGGCGCCGGCTACTTGAGTAGTTTGCGGAAAAACTCCTGCGCCCGCAACGTTCCCGCGCGATCGATCACGTCAGCGGGCGCGCCGCTTTCGACGATCGCGCCGCGATCCATGAATACGAGCGTATCGGCGACTTCACGCGCGAAGCCGATTTCGTGCGTGACGATGATCATCGTTTGCCCTTCGCGAGCAAGCGTCTGCATCACGTCGAGCACCTCGCCGACGAGCTCGGGGTCGAGCGCGGAAGTCGGCTCGTCGAACAGCAGCAGCTTTGGGCGCATCGCGAGCGCACGCGCGATTGCCACGCGCTGCTTCTGGCCGCCCGACAGCTCGCGCGGATACGCCTGCAGCTTGTCGGCGAGGCTGATCCGCGTGAGCAGAGCGCGCGCATGGGCCTCCGCTTCCTTGCGCGACTCGCCGCGCACGTGCATCGGCGCTTCGATCAGGTTCTCCAGCACCGTCATGTGCGGGAACAGATTGAAGTGCTGGAACACCATTGCTGTGTCCGCGCGCGAGCGTCCGGCTTCGCGTTCGCTCAGTTCGTGCAGGCGTCCGTTGCGCAGACGGTAGCCGACGAGCTGACCGTTCACGCGAATGCTGCCGCCATCGATTTTCTCGAGATAGTTGATGCAGCGGATCAGCGTGCTCTTGCCCGCGCCGGACGGTCCGACGATGCAGCATACTTCGCCGGCGGCGACGTTCAGCGTGACGTCCGACAGCACCTCGTGCGCGCCGAAGCGCTTGCACACGGCGTCCATCTGCACCATCGGCTGGCTTGCCATGTCCATGTCATGCGCTCCGTGCCGAACGTGCGGAATCGCCGCGGCGTAGCAGAAACTGCGGTTTGAGCGTGGCGACGACGCGGCTCAGGCCGTCGGTAGGCGGCGCGGAATGCACGCGGCGCAGTTTGCGTTCAAGCGTCATCTGCAGCGCCGTCAGCAATGTCGATGCGAGCAGATACCAGAGACTCGCGACGATCAGAAGCGGAATCGTTTCAAACGTGCGGCTATAGATGCCCTGCGCCGAATACAGCAGATCGCCGATCGCGAGCGTGCTGACCAGCGACGTCGCCTTCAGCATTCCGACGATCTCGTTCCCGGTCGGCGGAACGATTACGCGTAGTGCCTGCGGAAGGATGATGCGGCGGATCGTGCGCGCCGGCGACAGCCCGAGTGAATACGCGGCTTCGCGCTGCCCCGGATCGACCGAAAGCAGCCCGCTGCGCACGATCTCGGCCATATACGCGCCTTCGTTAAGCCCGAGGCCGAGCAGCGCCGCGACGATCGGCGTGACGATCGAATTGGTCTGCAAACTCGCGATTGGCGCGAAGAACGGCAAGCCCAGGTCGATCTGCGGATATAGCGCGGCGAGGTTGTACCAGAAGATCAGTTGGACCAGCAGCGGCGTGCCACGAAAGATCCAGATGTACAGCGCGGCGAATGCGGACACGATCGGATTCGACGATTGCCGCATCAGCGCCGCGATTACGCCGAGAATCATGCCGATTGCCATCGACGCGGCGGTCAAACCGAGCGTCCACAGAAAGCCGGTGAGGATCGTCTGGAACGTCAGGTACTTCCACACGACCGGCCATCCGTAACCGGGGTTGGTTGCGACCGAATGGCCGAACCATGCGAGGATCAGCACGCTGACCACCGCCAGCGCCCAGCGCCCCCGATGCCGCGCCTTGACGATCGGCAGCGCGGGCGTCAAGGCTTCGGCGTTCGCGCGAGTGTCATGCGCGTGGCTCAACGGATCCGGAAGGGCGCCGTGCGACTTAGCCATGTCGTTCTCCGTAGACTTCGTCGACGGATGCATTCCAGATTTCGAGCGCCTTGTCGATCTCGTCGCGGTTGATCGTCAACGCGGGGATCATCCGCACGATGTGTCCTTGCGGGCCGCAGGTCAGCAGGATCATTGCGCGGCGCAGCGCAGCGGCGACGACCGCTTTCGACGCGGCCGGGTCGGGCGCGCCGTCGGCGGTGACGAATTCACTCGCCTGCATGAGACCCAGACCGCGCACATTGCCGATGCCCGCATGACGCGACGCCGTGCGCTCCAGCCCGTCGCGCAGCCGTTGACCCATTTCGCGGGCGTTGGCGACGAGGCCTTCTTTTTCGATCACGTCGAGCGTCGCGACCGCCGCGGCGCACGCCACCGCATTCGCCGAAAACGTGCCGCCCTGCGATCCGGGCGCGGCCTTCTGCATCAGTTCGCGGCACGCGGCGATGCCCGACAGCGGAAAGCCGCTCGCTATGCCCTTTGCGAACACGACGATATCCGGGCGCACGTCGAAGTGCTCGTGCGCCCAGAATTTGCCGGTGCGCGCGACGCCCGCCTGAACTTCGTCGGCGATGAGCAGGATGCCGTGCTCGTCGGCGCGTTTGCGCAGCCCCGCGAAGAATTCCGCCGACGCCGGCTGATAACCGGCTTCGCCTTGCACCGGCTCGATCAGGATCGCGGCGATCTCCGTCGGTGCGGAAAGCGTCGCAAGGATGTGATCGAGTTCGCGCAGACAGAAACGGTTAGTCGCCGCAAGATCCCAGCCGTAACGATACGGCGTCGGAAACGGCGCGACGACGACGCCCGGCGGCAACGGCCCCGACGCCGTCGCGCGAAATCGGGCGCCCGAGGTCGTCAATGCGGCCGCGCCGATCGTGCGCCCATGAAACGAGCCCTGAAATACCAGTACGTTCTGTCGTCCAGTGGCATTGCGAGCGAGCCGCACCGATGCCTCGACCGCCTCGGCGCCGGAGTTCGCGAAGAAGAACGCGTCCATGTCCGACGGCATGCGCGCGCCCAGCTTCTCCATCAATTCGAGCAGCGGCTCGTGTTTGACGATGCCGTATTGCCCGTGGATCAGCGTCTCCACCTGCTTGCGCGCGGCGGCGACGATGTCCGGGTGACAATGTCCCGTCGAGGTCACGCCGATGCCGGATGTCAGATCGAGGTACGCGCGTCCATCGCGATCGTAAAGATAGAGCCCCTGGCCGCGCGTCGCGACGATCGGCGTGGCCTGGACGAGGGCGGGTGAGAGTTGTGCCATACCGCAAATGCCTCGCAAAAAAAGGAAGAAGCGCGTTACTGCTTGAGCGGCTGGTTTTTCAACGGTGCGTTGAGAGCGCCATCGGCGAGGCCGTATTTGTTCAGGATCTGCAGATAGACGCCCGAATCCATCACGACCTTCATCGCCTTCATCAGCGGATCGACGAGCGGCGAATTCTTCGGCACCGCGATGCCGTAATACGGGCGGTCGCCGTATACGGTCTGACCGCCGTTGACGATTTTCAGCGACGGATTGCTCGCCGAATAACCATTGGTTGCCGAATCGCCGGAGACAGACTGGATGCGCCCGGAGGTGAGCGCGAGAATCGCCGCGCTTTGCGTCGGATACGCGTTCACCGTGACAGCGGGCTTGCCGTGTAACGTGCAGTAGTCGCTCGTCGATTTCGCCTGCGTTTCCGACGACGTGCCCTTCAGCACGCCGACTATCGTGCCGCACACGTCGTCCATGCTCTTCGGGCCTTTGGCGCCCTGCTTCGTGAGGAAGGACGTGCCGCCCTGGTAGTAGTCGACGAAATCCATCGTCGACTCGCGCGACGTGTAATCACCGATCGACGAGATGCCGACGTCGAAACGTCCGGCCTGAATGCCCGGGATGATCGCGGAGAAGTCGGTGTTGACGTTCCTGATCGGCACGCCGAGCACCTGGCCGAGCGCGTGAGATAGTTCGATGTCGGCGCCGGTCAACTGGTTCTTGTCGTCGAGGAAATCGAACGGCGGGTAATCGGATTCGGTCGCGGCGTTGACGACGCCCGCGTCCTTGATCTTTTGCGGCAACGACGCGTAAATCGCGTCGTCTTTCTTCAATTTCGAAAAATCGATCGTGGCCGTTGCCGCGTGCGCGGATGTGGCGGTGAATGCAGCGGTGATCAGCGCGAGCTTGATCGATCGCGCGTGCTGCTTCAGGTGGTGAGATGCTAGCGTGTTCATGTTGGTTGTTCTCCGTATGACGTGCAATCGAAAAGCGACGAACTCAAAATAGCACCGCAAAAACACCAGCAAAATCATTTCGACGACCGATGTTTCAATTGTTGATCGCGCGTAGCCCGTAAATCTTTTCGACAACGACGAGCAGCACGATCGCGATCAGCATCTGCACGGTGCTGATTGCCGCGATCGACGGATCGAACTGGTTTTGCAGGTACGAAAGCATCACGACCGGCAGCGTCGTCGTGGTTGCGCTCCCGAAGAAATACGACACGCCGAGGTTGTCGAGCGATATCAGCACGGAGAACAGCGCGCCCGCGAAAACGCCCGGCGAGATCAGCGGCAACGTGACGTGCGCAAAGCGCTGCCACGCGCTCGCGCCGAGCACCGACGCCGCCTCGCCGAAGCGCGGATCGAGGTTGCGGCACGCGGCGATCGTCGTGCGTAGTACGTACGGCACCGACACGCATGTGTGCGTGATCAGCAGCGCGACGAACGAGTTACCGATGCCGAGTTCCGACAGGTAATACAGCGACGACAGCCCGACGACGAGCGGCGGCACCGCGATCGGCGAGAGCAGGAATGACGTGACCGCGTTGGCGAGGCGCGAGCGCGACGTCGCGATGCCGAGCGCCGCCGGCACGGCGAACAGGATCGCGAACACCGTCGCGAGCGCGGCGATCATGAGCGACGTGATCAGCGAATCGGTGAACGGCCGGTACTCGAGAAAGCGCCGATACCAGCGCAGCGACATGCCATCGAGCGACACGGCGACGGTCTCGCCCGGCGTGAACGATGTCATCACGACGATCACGATCGGCGCCAGCAGAAAGATCACGAAGAGCGCGATATAGACGGCGAGTGCGGCGTCGCTCACCCGTTCCGCCAGACGCGAGCCGCCTTCGGGCTCGTTGACGAGCGTGCTCATGCGCGTGTCTCCGCGTGGTGGCCGGTGAGGCGGCCTTGCACATACAGACAGATCAGCACGACGATCAGGAGCAGATTGCCCATCGCGCTCGCGAAGCCCATGTCCTGTGCCTGACTGAACTGCTGGAAGATCAGCAGCGGCAACGTGACGACGCTGCCGCCGCCGAGCAGCAGCGCGCCGATGAAACTGCCGTTGATGATCATGAACACGATCAGACAGCCGGTGATGATCCCATCGACTGACAGCGGCAAGGTCACCAGCAGGAACGCGCGCAATGCGCCCGCGCCGAGCGCGCGCGCCGATTCTTCGAGCCGTGGATCGACCGAGCGCAGCACCGGAATGATCGACAGCACCATGAACGACACCATCACGTGAACGTTGCCGACATAGACGATCGCCGGGCCTTGCGTCATGCGCAGCGGCTGTTCGATCGCGCCGAGCAGCATCAGCGCATTGTTGACGAGACCGTGACGGCCGAGCAGCACGCTCCAGCCGAACGTGCGCATGATGATCGATGTGAGGAGCGGCATGATGAGCACGAAGAGCAGCGGCCCGGCCATGCGTCCCGCGCGGCGCACCATGAAATACGCGACCGGATATCCGGCGATCAGACACCAGAACGTCGTCCAGATGCTCATTTTCAGCGTTTCGAAAATGATGCCGACGTAGTAGGGATCGGTGAACAGCTTGTGGTAGTACGAGAGCGTGAACGCCGAATGCGCGCCCGGGATCGCTGAAATGCCGACGCTGCGCAGCGCGTTCTCATACAGCGGCATGCCGAAGAACAGCGCCAGCACGATCAGCGCCGGTGCGCACAGCACGACGCGCGGCGAGATCCAGAAGCGCCGACGCGGCGCCGCGCGCAGCGGGTTCGCGAGCGTGTTCATCGCGTGGCTCCGTCGCGTTCGTTCGGCTCCGCTTCGAGTACGACCAGATCGTCCTGGCCGATCGACACGCTGACCGCGTGGCCGGGCTCCAAGGCCGCCGTCGAATTCGACTGTTCGTACACGCTGAAGGTCTGCTTCAGCGACGGCACATCGACGCGGTACGCGTGCTGCGAGCCGCGAAACACGCGCGCCTGGATCACGCCGTCGAATGCGATCTCGCCATCGCGTGGCGCGCCGAAGCGCAGTTTCTCCGGCCGGACCGCAAGCTCGCCCGACGCGCCCGCTCCGAGCGGGGCGGGCAGCGCATGCGCCACGCGGCAAGTCACGCGTGCGTCGCCATGAGGCGCACCGACCGCGATATCGAGCCAGCCCTGTTCGCCGCGCGCGACCGAAAACGGCAGGATGTTCGCCGCGCCGAGAAATTCCGCGACAAAGCGCGTGCGCGGCCGGTCGTAGACGTCGCGCGGGGTGCCCGATTGCAGGATGCGTCCTTGATTCATCACGACGACGCGATCGCTCATCGTCAGCGCTTCTTCCTGGTCGTGCGTCACCATCACGCTCGTGATGCCGAGCTTATGCTGCAGCGACTTCAACTCGAACTGCATGCCTTCGCGCAGATTCTTGTCGAGCGCGCCCAGCGGTTCGTCGAGCAGCAGTACCGACGGATTCGTGACGATCGCGCGCGCCAGCGCGACGCGCTGCTGCTGGCCGCCCGACATCTGCGCGATGCGGCGATCGCCGAAACCGGGCAGGCGGATCAGATCGAGCATGCGCGCCACGTGCGGTGCGCGGTCGCGCTTCGGCACGCCCGCCATGCGCAGCCCGAACGCGATGTTTTCCGCGACCGTCAGGTGCGGAAACAGGCTGTAGTTCTGGAACACCATGCCGAGCCCGCGCTTGTTCGACGGCACGTTCGTCACGTCGCGCCCAGCGATGCGGATCGCGCCGGTGTCGGGATAGTCGAATCCGGCGATCAGACGCAGCGTGGTGGTCTTGCCGCACCCTGACGGCCCGAGCAGCGCGACGAGTTCGCCGGCCCGCACGTCGAGCGACAGGCTTTCGAGCGCGGTGATGGTGCCGAAGCGTTTGCTGACGCCTTCGAGCGACAACGGTTGCGAGCGCAGCGGCGTGGCGGGCGCGTCGGCGCCGGCCGCCGCGCCGGAGATCGAATTCGCGGATTGGAACATCGCGTGCCTCTTCTTCCAGTTTGTGAGCTTGCCGAACTTCATTACCGATCCCACCGCGCCGACTTCAAATCGAGGCGCAGTGCTGGATGCCGTGCCTCGCGCCTTCGTCACGCGTGCGCCGCCCGCTGCGTATCGAGCAGCTGCGGATACTGCGTCACGACGGCTTCGAAGATGTCGCGGATCGCTTTGCCGCCAGGCGCGAGGCGGCCTTCGGCTTCCCATGCGTCGAACGCATCGAAGATCTTGTGCTTCAGGAAGTGCCGCCACACCACCGGCGCATCGGTGAGAATCCGCGTCAGCACCTCATAGCGCTCGCGCGTCCAGCGCGCTTCGTACGCGGTGCGTGCGGCGCCGTAGTCGAAGTGCGGGGGGGGTGTGCCCGGTGCGTCGGCGCACAGTTCGGCGCGTCGTACGCGGGTCGCGTTCACGTCGACTCCGCCATCGCGCAGCGCGACGCCGTACAGCGCGAGCGCATCGCTTTCGCTCAGGTAGCCGCGATGCACGTCGGTCGCGACCATCTGCGGATCGCGTTCGTACGGATTGCCATAGCCGCCGCCGCCGCAGCCTTCGAGACGGATCACGTCGCCGGGGCCGCAGACGACGAGATCGGTGACGCCGAGGTTTTCTTCGCTCGCCGTGCCCGGATTGCGCGTGAAGCGCGACACCGCGCCCGCCTTGCCGCCCAGCACGCCCCACGACGCGAAGCGCGAGCGGTCGCGGTTGCGCGCGGTGACGAGCGTCCCCGGCGAGAACACGCGGAACTCCATCACCGTGCCGAGTCCGCCGCGATAGCGACCGGCGCCCGCGCTGCCCGGCACCACGCCGTACTTGAGGATGCGGATCGGCACTTCGGCTTCGTTGATCTCGACCGGCGTGTTGCGCAGGAATGCGACGTTGGCGCCCGACGCGTCGGAGCCGTCGCCGTGCGGCATGCCGCCCGCACCGCCGCCGACCGGACCAATCGCCGCGATCACCGTGCGGCCGTCGCTATCGACGGTGCGCACGTTGAGGATCGACATGCCGCCGGCGGGACACGCGGGCAGGCGATCCGGACACACCATCGAGAACGCGCCGAACGTCACCATCTGCGCGACCTTGCACGTCAGGCTGCGCATGCCGACCGCTGCGGGCGGCACGCAGTTCATGATCGTGCCCTCGGGCAGAATGCAGCGCGCCACTTTCAGCATGCCGATGTTCAGCAGCAGATCGGGCTGCAGCGAATAGAGCACGTAGTTCAGCCCGACCAGCGCCAGCACGTGGCGCTCCTTGCCGCCGGTCGGCATGTTCAGCGACGAATTGAGCTGTGGATCGCTGCCGGTGAAATCGAGCACCAGCGATTCGCCTTCGACCTTCAGCGTCAGCGCGACGCGCAGCGGCTTGCCGTTGACTGAATCCTCGTCGGCGAATTCGGCGAAAAAATACTCGCCGTCGGGCATGCCCGCGACGATCGCGCGCGCCTGCTCTTCCGAGTAGTCAATCATCGCGTGCATGCCGGCCTTGAAGTCGTCGATGCCGAAGCGCTCGATGATCTCCAGCACACGGCGTTCGCCGGTCATCAGCATCGCGATCTGCGCTTTCAGGTCGCCGCGGTTCTGCTCGGCGGCGCGCACGTTGATCGCCATGTGATCGAGCAGCGCTTCGTCGAGCACGCCCGCGCGCACGATCTTGGTCGGCGCCCAGCGGATGCCTTCCTGATAGATCTCGGTCAACGAGCGCGACAGCGACGCCGGCACCGCGCCGCCCATGTCGGTGTTGTGAATGTGGCCGCCGACGTAGCAGACGATTTCGGTTTCGTAGAACACCGGCTTCCACATCATCACGTCGGGTGTGTGCGTGGCGACGTAGCCACTGTACGCGTCGTTGGTCATGCCGATGTCGCCGGGCTCGTAGT
>Ga0255336_101472_pt1 | contig 16662 bp, 12 predicted proteins | sample MeOH1_35cm_T3_17_FD_189102 | JGI IMG/M metagenome (GOLD analysis project Ga0255336, IMG submission 189102) | Sandy soil microbial communities from University of British Columbia, Vancouver, Canada - MeOH1_35cm_T3_179 | ecosystem: Engineered > Artificial ecosystem > Sand microcosm > Unclassified ...
GGAGTCCGTGACCGAGTCCGCCTGTATTCACCGTGACCCAATTTGGAAGTTTCTGCCTGACAGGGTGGCCCGGAAGGCGCGAATCGTCTTTCAGGTACGTGAGAAGTTCGCGGTCCTGCAGCCAGCCAAGTTCAGCAAAACATGCATACAGTCCACCAACGCCGTGGCCTTTGCTGAGGATGAACTGATCGAGCCACTGGACCGATGCGTCCGCCTTCACTTCATAGCGAAGCACGTGGAAATAGAGCGCCGCGAGGATGTCTGCTTCGGACATGTCGCCGCCGGTGTGGCCGCTCCTGGCTGCGGAGTTCATGACGCAAATCTTCTTGCGGATTTCCTGAGCCCTCCGGTGCAATGCTTCGCCGGATTGCCGGTACGGATTTTCCATTCATCGCTCCTTGAACTTCTCTTTTGCTTGTTTTAAGTTTCTTTTACTTTCTATAGAAAGTCAACAGAAAAAATCGAAGATTGGGAAAACACTGATCCTGGCGTCCGGACTGGAGGGATCAGGCACAATGGGCAAGTCGACGCAGCGCGCGTCTCAGGACGGCTTCGCAGGGAAAGCGGAAATGGATCAGAGGACTAGAACAGAAAAAATTTTCGAGATGGTGCAAGCCATGAAGCTGGTGAAACTGTCGGAGCTTTCCAGTGAATTGGGTGTCTCGATGCCGACGATCCGCAAGGATGTCGACGAATTGCAAAAAGGCGGCCGCGTCGAGCGCGTGCATGGCAACGTGCGTCTGGCGTCGCACCGGCCCAAGGCCTTATTGGATGCTTATGACGCGGGCATCCTGCCAACCAGCGAAGAGAAGGCGCGGATTGGCCGCAAGGCGGCAGGTTTTATATCGAACGGCGACTCTGTCATTCTCGATTGCGGCGCCACGACCACGGAACTGGCAAGAACCTTGTCGGAACGGCAGAACCTGCGCATTGTCACGAACGCGCTCAACATTGCCATCATCCTCGGCGGCGAACCGACTAACCGGGTCATGCTGACAGGCGGCATTTTCAAGGCGGAGACCATTGCGGTGTCGGGCGAGAAAGCATCGGCGTTCTTCGAAGGCATGTTCGTCGACAAGCTGTTTCTGGCGGCCGGTGGTGTCTCGATGGAAGCAGGCATTTCATATCCGGATTTCATCGACCTGCACGTGAAGCGCGCGATGATCGACGCGGCCAAGTCGGTCTATCTGCTTGCCGATTCGAAGAAGTTCGGCAAGCGGGAGTTCGCCACGTTCGGCGCTATCGACAAGATCGATTACCTGATCACCGATACCGGACTGGAGCAGAAATATGCCGACTGGATCACAGCGAGTGGCATCGAGATTATTTATGCTTGACGCTGCGAAGGCGTGAACAGCGAAGCGCCGGGACGCTGACGTCTATCCACGCGTTTCCCAACAAACCTGAACGTAAGCGCAAGATCCGGGGCGCACCACACGGCCCCACGCACGATGATGACCGGGACACCTCCCAAGGAGCCCGGAGTCATGCCCCCCTCTTCAAACCAGCGCGTCACTCTCCCACCGGCATTCCGCCGTCTGGCCTGGTCGAATCTGCTGGCGCAATCCGCCGAGCAAATCAGTCTCGCTGCCGCGCCGCTCGTTGCAGTGTTCGTGCTGGGCGCAAGCGCCGCGCAGACCGGCCTGTTGCAAACGGCTCAGACCTTGCCGTTCCTGCTGCTCTCACTGCCGATGGGTGTCTATGCCGACCGCCACTCGCGGCGCGGACTGATGGCAAGCTCGGAAGCCGTTCGCGTACTGGCAATGATCGCGATCCTCGTGCTCATCGAAGCCCATCTGCTCACGTTGCCGTCGCTTGCCGTCTGCGGTTTCATCGGCGCGGCGGGCACGGTCGCTTACAGCGTCGCAGCACCGTCGCTCGTTCCTTCACTGGTGCCTCGCGCGGCGCTACCCGCGGCGAACAGCCGTATCGAACTGGCAAGAAGCGTTGCGTACTCCGCAGGGCCTGCGCTCGGCGGGGTGATAGTCGGGTACGTGGGCGCGGGTTGGGCGTACGCGCTGGCGATCATCCTGTCGGCCCTCGCCGTCGCGCTGCTGCGTGCCTTGCCAGTCTCGGCGCATCTACCCAGGACCGACCGGCATTTCCTCGCCGAGGTGCGCGAGGGCGCCGCCTTTGTATTTCGCGACCCGTTGCTTCGCCCCATACTTCTGACCGCGGTTTTCTTCAATCTCGGCTATTTCGTCTTGCAGGCGGTCTATGTGGCTTACGCGGCACATCATCTGCACATGTCGTCGGCTGTGATCGGCGTGAGTATGGCGGCCTATGGCGCGGGCATGGTGGCCGGCGCGCTGGCGGGACCAGAAGTGTCGCGGCGAATCTGCTTCGGCCGGACACTCGTGATCGGCCCGCTATGTGGCCTCCTGGCCTCGGTGCTGATGAACGCAACACTATTCTTTCCCCACGTATGGCTGGCTTGCATGAGCTTCTTCTTGCTTGGCGCCGGGCCAGTACTTTGGACGATCGGATCAACAACGCTGCGCCAGGCGATCACGCCCCACACCATGCTCGGCAGAGTGTCTGCCATCATGAGCACCGCAACCTATGGAGCGCGTCCCGTTGGCGCGTTGCTTGGCGCAGCCCTCGCAACACAGGCCGGCGTGAGCGCGTGCCTGCTGATGTCGACCGTGGCTTTTGCCATCCAGTTAGTGGTTATTGTCATCTCTCCGGTCACGCAACTTGCGGCGGTGCCTGAAGGTGCGGCGTAAATGCGCCATCACAGCAAAGCATGATTGACCTGCCCGGACATCGGGCGTTGCTGCTTGCTGAATGAAGCGGCCGTTCAGGTTCGTTATCCATTAACATCTAGTTTCCGTTTTCATGCTTGGTCCCGACTGCTTTCGGGACTGCTTTGCCACCGATCATTCGATGAACCATCCAGGACGCTCGCGACGCCGTTTGCTCATCAACGCCGCCCTTTTCAGCGCGGCTGGCATTACCGGACGCCTGGCGTATGCCGCATCCGTCACGCCTGAGATTCCATCGCTCTCGCGCGAAGCCCTCAAGCGGGAGCCACCGGTCATTACTCCAATGATGTTCGGCGCCAAAGCCGACGGCAAGACCGACGACACCGACGCGTTCAACAACATGTACGCCTACATGCGCGACCCGAGAACCGTGCGCAAGACGACCAGTAGCACCGTATTTCTCCGCGGTCGTCGATACTGTGCGAACGGCAGCATCTATGCGCGCGACGTCTCGACCATCGGTGAAGGCGCAACATTGATCAGTACCGTGAACGGTGAGCACGGCACCAGTTGCGCTTTCGAATGGGGCGGCCCGGATACGTTCGTGACAGGGCTCGTCTTCGAACTGCACAACATCGGAAAGACTACGATGCACGGTATTCTCAACACGTGCGACAACGCCTCCAATCAGCGCTTCTTTGGCAATCGAGTCACGGCGCGCACGACCGAACCGTCAAAGCTGCAGTCGAACATCTTCGGGCTGTGGGTCCTCGGCACAGGTCTGAACGGCCTCTACGTGCTGGACAATCAGTTCGAGCAGTGCTCGTACGGCGTCCAGGTCAACAACCAGGACGGTATGGACGAGAGCGTCCGCCAGAAGCCGCTCGGAAAGCCTTCGCAACACATTCATATCCGCGGCAACACGTGTATCGATGCAACGATCGGCGTGAATACGCCGCACATCATGTGCTCAAACGTGGTGATAGAAGGCAACACGATCACGCCGCAGCGCCTGCATCTCGATCTGCCGCTCAACGTGGCGCATGTGACAGAACTGGTGGTGTACGGAAATACGGTGACGTCGAATACGGCGAGCGCGAACGGGACACTTCATATTGAGGACGCCAGCGGTGCGGTGACGGTGAGCGCGAACGTCGTAACTGTGCTCGCCGCCAACAACGGCATTCAGTTCGGCGTCGATCCGAGCGTAAGCCACGATGCACGGCCCGCCATGCGCGCCGTCATCATGGCCAATCATGTGCAGGGATCGATTACGCATGGCGAGACGATCGGCATCTTGCTGCCGGACCCCGGCACCACCAACACCACGGTCACAGGCAACTATGTGGCAGGCTTCGCGCAGGGTATCAATGCGGTGGCGGCATCTACCGTGTTCGGCAACACGATCGCAAACTGCCCCGCTCCACTGCGCCTGTCGAAGGACAGCGTAGCGGGCCAGAACGTAGTCAAGTGATCAGCGGGTCAGGAGTTCACCACTGGCGGCGAAGACAACGGGTTGTCCACCGATTGATGGGCGACACCTGAGGGCGCAAACAGGTTGACCGATTCCCGAAAGCCGCGAAAACCGGCTATTCTGCGCGGCATCTTCATCTTGCGTCGCGGGATCATCTGCGGCACGAACACCATACCGATTACGTACATCATCGGCGCGCCCGCAATCGGCTGTGAGATCAGCGCGGTGATCAATAACGGGGCACATGCTGCGACCTTCTTCCAGTTCATGCCAGGTCCAAGCCTCAAGCCGGACAACAAAAGCACCTGACAGGCGAATCCAAACAAGCCGATCATGCCCAATTCGGCGACCAAGCAAATGCCGTCGTTCTTGGCAAGGCTCGAGTAGAGCCCGTTGCCAAACGGATTTTGACGCACATCTTCGAGGCCCCGTTTGATCGACTCCGAGCGGTCGGACAACGACGCTCCATGTGTAACGGCCTTATCCTCCAGACCAATGTAGGGCGTGTACATGGAGACGGGATAAACAAGGCCGATCATCACCGCGGTCAGCACCACGCGCCATGCACGAACGCGCGTGCCTGAGAACAGGGCGATGGCGCCCACGGTCATCACGAGCAAAACGATCCCTAGCGATGAGAACGCGCAGATCGTCCCACCGGCGAGACCGAACATAATAATCTTCGAACGCCGCGTGAAGGCTTCATACGCGAGACAAAAGCAGGCCACTGCCTGATAGATGCCCGCCTCACGAAAGAACCCGCAATAGCGGTCGAGTTTCATCGAGCCTGAAACAAAGTCCCCATAAAGCATGGAGAACGGGAAATAAATAGCGCCGGTGGTGGTCTGCTGATGCAGCGTGACTTCGGTGTAGCCCTTCACCGCGACCGTGAACAAGAACAGCGATTCCTTGCTCCCAAGTATCGTCGAGAGCACGACGGTAACCACGCTGGATAGTCCGAGGACGGCTATGACCGTACACAACGTCCTGAAAAATGTGCGGTTAGCTTCCTCATCCATGAGGAAGGCACCATAAGCCAGCGCGACTACAATCGTCGCCATGAACTCCTTGAACATCCAGTCAAGCTCTGACATCTCGAAGACGATCGAGATTGGACAAATGTACAGCCAGTAGACGCCAAGCAAGCCGAGCAGTGTCGCGACGTCCCAGCGGATAGCCGGGTTGGAGTACCGCGTTTTCCTCATATTGTGCAGCACATGCAAACCGGTGAGTGGCAACGCGAGCGCTATGCCTATCGACGTGTAGGTTTCACCGAGCGCAGCCGGGCGCATCAAAAATAGATTGAGAACCAGCCCTAGACTCACCAGGCCGGTAACGCTGGGGGCTTTTAAAGAAAGATGTCGCATCTGCATGCTTGTTTGCCACCTTGTTAAGCGGTGAAAGGATCCTGTCCGTGATGCCGTTCGAGTCTTCGGTACAAATAGGCGAGGCGTCCTTCACAGCGGGACGCATGTCGATCACGGCAGTGCCGGGGCGGTTGTTCGCACAGGGTCATGCTCATCGAAAAATCCTCTGAAGCAGAAGTTGCACGTGCGAGCCATCACACCCTCCGTGAGAACCATGGCGGCGGTCGCGCCGTCGATCCCCGACATGTTTACGGGCGAGAAACGCCGCACCAATACTTGACAAAGACGCGCTGATATAGACGATCGACAAGCCGGCAAGCTTGTTGACCGTGGCAAGCAAGATCAAGCCAACCTGGTAGGACCTTGAGAGTGCGGTAACAACCATGAGAAGATTGAAGAACCCGGGGATGCAGGCAACCGCCCCGTATGTCCGCCACTGGATCAAGAACGGACCCATGAAAGAGAGCACCGTCGCGCCGCATGACGAAGCCACGGTGCCGCAGCAATATAGTTCGCGCATGGTCTTGTCGGCCTTATCTCCGTATTGCCTGGAAAATTCCGGCCAGAGCACTCGACTGAGCATGTTGATGAACTGAAAGGCGATTCTCGACAGCGTGCGATAAGCGTTGACACGGCGAGCACACGCGTTGCAAACACGGCTCCGGCCGGGATCACCATCCCCTGGACGCTGGGCGCGTTTTCCGCCGGCAACACCACGAAGGACAAGTCCGGAGCAACCATGCTGACTAGTTCGGCTGTGCTCGCACCATTGAAACTCAACGAACTCAACCACTACAGCGGGTAGCGGTCACATAGGTGAAACACTGCTTCGAACCGTCCCGTGTAAATACCACTACTGAGCGCTAGCGCAAGGTCGCGTCCTTGCAAGCACTCGCGTTCACACCATTCGAATCCTTTGGGCTCGTTTGACGCTTCCGATGATACGCACCCGAATTAATGACGCAATCGGCTTGACCGATGCGGACAAGATGTTGGCGCGTGAGGAACAGCCGCTACCATTTGTCATCTCAATGACAAGTCCTCGTGGTCAACTTTGATTCGTCATGCTTAGTCATTTACGACACCTGCCCAGCGAAAATCCTGAGCTGCCCACGACGAAAACGTAATCGCCGATGCCGCCTATAAGGGAGTTCTCGATCTGATCAACATCGGTGGGCTACGCACCACTCTTGATATCGATGGACTGGACATCGGGCGAGGAGGCTTCGATAAACAAGTTACGCCAAGCGCAGCAGTGCGACGCGACTACCAACCCGGCATCTAACACTCATGCTGCGTTCGATGCATCGCCTGTACGGTCTTCGGAACATCACCGGCGTCGGTGGCGGTGAGATGTGGACGTGAAACGTTTGCGTCGGGCGTGGACTGGTTTGCACTGTCGCGTGCTTTGTCTGCCTGATGACCCATCCGACAAGTCGCAGTTTTCTTATGACGTCTCTTGCGACAAGTTCGGCATCCCGATCTTTTGCATGTGCCCTGACATTTCAGGTAAATTTCAATATTTCTAAGTTCATATCTTTATCTCTTCGCAAATCATATTAAGATTATGTGTCAAAGTCTGAGCAATAATTGGGTTATCCGCCGCTAAAAATTGTTGTCAAAATCTATTCACTTGCTTAGACAGAATTTTAAAGATGTATTATCAGCACTAATGTCAGGTTGATCGGGACTTGCAGCATTGCCGTCTTTCGTTTGGCGGCGCAGTTGTCCGAACATCGTCGCATCGAACTATCTCAGCGGAACGTCCCAAAGTGTGGATTCGAGGGCGCTTCGCGCTTCCGTAGTGATCGTATGAAACGCAGCAGTGAGAGCGTTGCGGTCCTGACGGCCAGGCTTTTCCGCCATCTCGCACCGGTCGCAGAATCTTGCGGAGTCTAAATGAGTCGTCACGAATACCCATATCGTCGGCTCCAGGCACGCCTGGCAGCCGTTGAAAAAACGCCCTCCACGGGGCCACGATGTTATCGAAGATTGCAGTGCGGAGATCAAAGTTTAATTGAATGTGCGATAGCGCACAGTTGAAAACCAATAAATAGGACCTCCGTTTTTGAAGCCGGATTTGACGACTGCTATCGCTTTCCCAATAACAGTCGCATTGATGACTTCTACATGACGTTTTACCTTGGCAGCAAGCCCTTGTTATTTTTTTATTACCTTGCATCAATTGCAAAGTCGGTGCGGCAGGTCCTCGCCGACACAATGGAAAGCAATCCTGTCAGGAGGCTGTATGGGCGACGCTGAACGCAATCTGTACCTGCTGGGCCTCGGCGAGAGCTGGCAAGACCACAACTGTAACGTTGCGCCCACGCAAGTCGGCATCGTATTCTTCCAGGACTTGGCACATGGCGCTTCGGGCACCGTGCCGGATACGATCACTGGCGTGTTGCATGTGATCAACGAGATGCCGTCGCTAGAGGGTGCAGATGGTCGTATCTATAACGTACGGCTGGTACTTGCACCTCGAACCGGTCCGCACCCTGCGTCCGTCACGCAGTACGGCGTGGAACAACGTAAAGCGCTGGCAAGCGTATCGCCGTTCGCCGGCACCCATTCCAGTTCCGCGGTGGCTCAACCGTGGACATCACGCGTCCAGTTGAATGGCCGTGCCGGGCAGGTTCATCTTGAGTCCCCCATTCCTGGGTCAAGGGGCAGCGGGAAGATTCATGCTTCGGCAGAGTGGCTGACGAAGAACTGCGAGCGCCTGATCTCCGTAGCCGATGCCGCTCAGGCCGTAGCAATGAGCAAGCGCAACTTCTTGCGGCGGTTCCGTGAGGAGATGGGCATGACGCCGTCTGAGTACTTGCTGTGCGCCCGGTTACATCGTACCTGTCAGCTGCTGAGGGAAAGTGACCTGCCGATCGACAAGATCGCCCGTCGCAGTGGCATGGGCAGTGGTGCGCGGCTAGCCAAGGTTTTTCGTAAGCGACTCAACATGTCGCCAACGGCCTTCCGCGCGCGTGCACGTCTTGAAGCCGCCTGAGTGTCTGCGAGCGCGTACCGTGATGAAAGCGCCAAAGTAGCGCATCGAGCGCTGCGAATCGAACCACCATGTTCGCGGATATGCGGAAGCAGAGGGGCATGTCACTCATCGCAGCGATGACCTCGGATACCCGCGCGCTGGGCACGTCGTATCCAACAGCCACGGAGGTTATGTGGACGAGAAAGTGCGGCAACTGATGGCGCAAATAAACGTACTGGAAGATGAACTGAGAGCCGTTTTGCATCGGGCTGAAGTGCCATTGTTCTACCACCTTGACGGTAAGCGGATCAAATTCGACCACACCGTCAGGGAAGCACACCGGCGATCGAAGACGGGACTGCTGCGCTGGCTCGTCAAGAGCCGTCCGCCCACCGTCGCGGTCGCGCCGGTCATCTATGGACTGATCTTGCCGTTGTTGTTGCTCGACCTCGGCTTGACGGTGTATCAAGCCATCTGCTTTCCCGTGTACAGGATCAACAAGGTCAACCGTTCGGACTACATCGTGATGGACCGGTGGCACCTGAGCTACCTGAACTTCATGGAGAAGTTCAATTGCGCGTACTGCGCGTATGCCAACGGCCTGCTTGCTTATGGAACCGAGATTGCCGCGCGTACCGAGCAATACTGGTCCCATCAAGCATGCTCGGAAAATACTGGGCGCCCCAGCGCGGGTTCAAGGGTTTCTTGCCTACGGCGATGGCGAAAACTACCAGCAGCGCTTGTCCGGGTTCCGCAACGCGCTGGCCGCGGATACCGCCACACAGGATGCCCCGAGCGATCCTCCTCCACCATGAGCTTTGCGGGCCTTCACGAACAAGATGTTTAGCGCTCGCCCGGCTGGTGCGCTCACTTTTTTATTGCTGGTGCTGCATGAAGGGGCGCCGACAAGCCTTTCCCGCCAGCAGCTCTCTTTGCCGGCAGCAGTCGTTTACGCCGTTCCTTCCAGACCACGTTTTCTGCGAGACTGATCCACGCGCCTGACCTTAGTGACCGGCCCTGTTGCGGATCAGGCTGATCGCTCCATTGCGTTCCAGCGTAGCCACTCAGCTGCGCCGCAAGCGAGTACGACTCAGCGTTAGTTGTGGACAGGATCGTTAAGACCGGCTTGATTGATCAGCAGGTCCACATCGATTGCCGATCACGCCGAGGCGGGAAAGAAGCCGAGATAATCGAACGCCGGCGCATCTGCCTTCACATAGTGGACACCTGTTGCGCCTATCGACGTAAGTGTGTCCACCGTTTCGCGCCGGTTCGACACGACCTTCCACTGCAGTGTGTCGTCGCTCTCATCACCCTGCTCACGAGCACGTTTCAACGCGGCTATCGCCAAAGCGACAGGCGGTGAATAAATCACCAGGCCCTCGTTAGCCAGCGCAGCAGCATCGATTTCCAGATTCGCGCATGCGCGCGCTTTAATGCCGGCGTCGCTAACATCCGCCGCCCGCGATTTTGCAATCAGGGCGAAGGTCCCGGCGTCTACTACCTGCTGCGCCCTCATCAGCAGCGGCTTGTCTGCCGACCACGCTTCCGGCGGACATTCCTTTTGCTCCGGCTTCAATTCGATGAACGGGTTGATTTCCGCAGGATAGATCCGGCAGACAGTCGGGCGCTGCTCGTACACGCCACAACTCATATTCGCTTGCAAATGCGGACACGCGCCCTCGAACGACGCGGCCAGAACCACCACGACCCGGACCGGCATGTCGCCGCTTGACGCGGCGAACGACCGACGCCGCTTATGCTGCGCCTGCAGATTGTCCGCCGCGGGTTCCTCGGGCCACGGCACAGCGTCGCAGAGAAACTGGACATCGCCGCCGCGCGCAAGCCATACCAGTGCTTCGTCAACGCTCAGCGGTAGCTTGAGATCGTGGCAGCACTTGCCGCACATCGTGCATTCAAAGTTGATATCCATCTCTTGACGCTTTTATTGGAAAGGCATTTGTAAAAAACGTCGGACGCTGACGCGATGCCGGATGATAACGGGGGACCCACATGCTAGTTCGGCGACTTCACGCAACGGGTTACATAACCCCGAGTTTTTTTAGGCGATGGCAGAAGGATTGATCGTTCGCGCGGCTTTATCGATCGGGGCGGGCTTGCGTCAAGCGAAGTCGACACCGCAGTTGCGGCCGGCAGGCAAGAAAAGATTCCCTCCTGCGCTGCCTTAAGCTTAAGCATTAGGCTTAGTGCAGACTTAGCGTCGATCACGTCATGCAATGCGCGATCACCTGAAGAGATCGCCAGGTTTGCCCAGCGGGTTTGCCTAACGGGTTCGCCTAACGTCAAGCCGCTCCCGTTACGATTATTCGCAACTTAGCAAATATCTATTCGTTTGACCGGCATTTATCCGAAGCTGAAGTTTGATTACCTTTGGCGTGCGGCGGAGTGATGGCTTCGTTGCGTTCTTCTAAACAACCATCCCCGTTGAGATAAACATTTTCACCCGTGGGGGAAAATCCTCCCCCGGCCTCCACGGCCAGCTCCGGATTTGCCCAAGAGATCCGGGGCTTTTTACATTTTTTTAAGCACGATAAATGCAAAGAACATGACGACCGCTGCGTAAGACAAAGTGCCGGCTAAACCGGCTACGCAGTCAATTTGACATTGGAGGAGACGTGAACAAGCTCAAGGCCGTTGCGCTGGCATCCCTGCTGGCAGCCGGCGCAGGGAACGCACGCGCTCAAAGCAGCGTGACGCTGTATGGGCGTATAGATGCCGGCGTGGAGTATATGACGGGCGTACCCACAGGACAGAACCCCGTGACGGGAGCATCGACGGGTAGCAGTCACCGCTTCAAGGCGGAAAGCGGAGATTGGGGAACGAGTCTCTGGGGCATAAAGGGCGTCGAGGATATTGGTGGAGGCAACAAGGTCGTATTCCACCTCGAAGGCGCATTCAACACCATGACCGGGCAAGGCCCCTCAAACAACGGCTTGTTCGACCGGTATGCCACGGTGGGAATTGCCAATGACCGCTTTGGTACCGTGCTGCTTGGCAAAGAGCTTTTCCTGTCAAACGGTGTCTGGGACTTCGACCCCTTTGGTCAAAGCAACTGGTCATCCGCGTCGCTGGTTCGCGGCCGGAACTGGAATCACACAAGCAACAACATCTCGTACCAGTCGCCTACCTTCGCGGGTTTTGATGTCAGCGGGCAATACGCGCTGTCTAACGCGACCAACTGGAACGGCAATGGCTCTACGGGACAAGGCCGCGCGGACGCGATCCAGTTGACCTACACGCAGCCTGTTTTCCAGATCCGCGCGATCTACGACGAATGGCGCGACGCCGCTAATGGAACACTGGACGACGTATTCAATTTTTCCCGCGAATACTTCGGTGGCGTTAATGTGTTCTTGGGGAAACTCAAGATCCAGGCGGTCTATCAGCAATCGCATTCGAGTTCAGGGGCCAAGTCCGGCGGCATCACGACCACGCAGCAAGAATGGGGCGGCGTGACATGGCAAGCCACGCCTGCGGCCGCACTTATAGGCGCGGTGTATCACGTCAATGCAAACAATGGCGGCGGGAATGCGACCATCTATACGATCGGTGGCACCTACAACCTGACCAAACGTACATTGCTCGACTTCCAGATTGCGACCGCACGGAACAGCGCTCATGCAAACTTCGGCTTGAACGCCAACTCCTTTGGCGACGCGACCAGCACCGACAACCCGCTTCCAGGCCATAGTCAGTCGGGTGCGTACGCCGGGATTCAGCATCTTTTCTAAGCTTGCGGATGGCCGCCTCTTCAGTAATCGGCTAAGGGATGTAGGTTGGTTTTTCGCTCGCGCCGGTGGACGGATTTTGGGAGCTGCCGGTGTGAGTGGTGTTGGGTTGGTGCCTCCCGACCACTAACCACAGATTCGTGTACGATCCGGTTTTAAATCCGCTTGGTTTGCCATGCTCGCGCTAAAGCTGACGCTGGTCCCGTTCTTCCTTCTCGTTGTTTCGATGTCGGGTAAATGGTGGGGTCCCGCCATCGCCGGCTGGCTTGCCGGATTGCCCTTTGTTGCCGGACCGATCCTGTTCCTTCTGGTCCTGGACCACGGGCCGGCTTTCGGAGCACACGCGGCTACCTTGTCGCTGTCCGCCATACTGGCCTCCGAGGCGTTCAACTTCGCTTATGCATGGACTTGCCGATCCCGGCAATGGCCATTCGCCCTGGCGGCTGGATTGGGAGGCTGGCTTGTCGCAGCTCTAGGACTCGCTTCAATGCCGGCGTCGCCGGCGTGGGCCATCGCGGCTGCACTCATTGCAGTCGCGTTTGGACAAACGTTTCTTCCCCGCAGCAATGCCGTTGCCAGGATTGCTGCGCTTAGCCGTAACGATCTCCTTGGACGCATGTTTGCCGGTGCGGCGCTAACGGTCGCAGTCACCACGCTGTCGTCTGCGCTAGGCGCGAAATGGAGCGGGCTTCTCGCGGTGTTTCCGTTACTGGGGATTGTGCTTTCTGCCTCCTCTCACCGCGCGCACGGCCCCGACTTCGTGGTGTCGCTTTTGCGAGGCATGGTCCTCGGCCGGTTCTCATTCGCCGCTTTCTGTCTCTGCCTCATCTTTACACTGCCCAGACAAGCGACTCTTTTAGCATTCGTCGAAGCAGCAGTCCTGGCAATGACAGTGCAATGGACCACTAAGCGCCTGGCGCACGCACAACATGCGCTTAACGGAAAGGCGCTTGCAGTCCCTGCATCACGAGAATGAGCGGCGAAGAAGCCCTCGCTGCGAATGGTTAGCTATGGTTTTTCAATAGACAAACAGCATCGCTCATCTCATGGAAAACCCCGGTCTTTTTCATCGTCCTAGGACATCGGTTTGCGATCACACTGGACGGTATCTTGAATCGGCAGTAGCACTCGATGCATCCACTGCCCGCAATTCCGGATGAAGACAATGAGCTACGCACAGCCATCGGCAAGACATACAGCTCGACACAACCCACGCAATCTCCTGCGGCGGGTTATCGCTGCAGGTCCGGGTGCGAGGGTTCGCTTGGCGATCGATGGCAGCGGACGCTGGCAAGCGGTCATTTCAGGAGGAGAGTTTTATCATGCGTATCGGTCTGCCGAAAGAAATCAAGAACCACGAATATCGGGTCGGGCTGACGCCTGCGGGCGTTCGCGAACTGGTGTCTCACGGGCATGAGATTGTCGTCGAGACAGCGGCGGGAGCGGAGATCGGTTTGTCGGACGATGCCTACAAGGCTGCGGGCGCCGCTGTAGTCGACACGCCGCAAGAGGTCTTTGCGGGCGCCGAGATGATCATCAAGGTCAAGGAACCGCAGCCCGCCGAATGCGCGATGTTGCGCGCGGGCCAGATCCTCTACACGTACCTGCATTTGGCGCCGGACCCGGCGCAGACACGAGCCTTGATCGACTCTAAGGCAGTCTGCATTGCTTACGAAACGATCACCGGCCCGGGCGGCGGCTTGCCGTTGCTTGCGCCGATGAGCGAAGTCGCGGGCCGCATGTCGATCCAGGCAGGCGCGGCGCATCTGGAAAAATCGAAGGGAGGAATGGCCTTGCTGCTCGGCGGTGTTCCCGGTGTGGCGCCGGCACACGTGGTAATCATCGGTGCCGGCGTGGTCGGGACGAACGCGTTGCAGATCGCGGTGGGCATGGGGGCGCGTGTCACGATCATCGACAAGAACCTCGATCGTCTGCGCGCACTGGATCTGATCTATGGCAACCGCGTCACCACGCTATGCTCGAACGCGCAGACGATCGAGGACTCGGCGCTTGCTGCCGATCTTCTGATTGGCGGTGTGCTCATCCCCGGTGCCGCCGCGCCGAAGCTCGTTACCCGCGACATGATTTCGCATATGAAGCCGGGCGCCGTTGTTGTCGATGTCGCAATCGATCAGGGTGGCTGCTTCGCGACCTCGCGGCCCACGACGCATACGGATCCGACTTTCGTCGTGGACAATGTCGTGCACTACTGCGTTGCCAACATGCCTGGTGCGGTTGCGCGAACATCGACGTTCGCACTCACGAATGCGACTATCGGTCATGCCTTGGCGATCGCGGATAAAGGCTGGCGGCGTGCGCTGTCCCAAGATCCCCATCTGCGGGCCGGCTTGAACGTGTGCGAGGGACAGGTCACTTACAAGGCCGTCGCACGGGCCCTCGGTTATAGCTACGTGCCGGCCGAAAGTGTGCTTGCGTAACGTACGCAATACATAAACGAATGCCTCGCGTTTGACCGCGAGGCATTCGTTGTCTTGTTGACGCGCCGCTTCCATCAGCGGCGCGTCAAGCAGCCAGAGTGTTACTGACCCGTGTACCCGACCGGCACCGTCGCGTTGGACTTGGCGACCGTCGCATTGCTCGAGACGATGTATTGCGGCACCTCGGTGAGTGTCAGCGTCACTTTCCCGTTGGTATAGGGAAGCGTGCTGACGTTGCCGTAACCATCGATCTTCGTCACGTTGCCCGATGCGCCGGCAGTGTCCACCTGAAGCGAGTAGCTGGTCGAGTAGGTCTGGCTATAGAGCCCCCCTGATGCCGGCCACTGCGCATTGCTGTGTGTCCACGCGGCCGTCACCACCTTGCCGTTGCCGAGTTGCTGGAACGCATAGGCGAATGTTCCGGCGGGAGTACCCGTTACGCGGCCAAGCGTATTGGTGCCGTCAAGCGCCCGGGTCATCGTGGCGAACGCGAGTGCTTCAGGCTTTGGTGACAGGTTCGATGCACCGAACGCACCCTGAGCATCGTTCAGGTCGAAGAACGTGCCGTAGCCAGTCTCGCCGGGATAGTCCGAACCGTAGAAGAGCGTGGTCACCTGCGCGCCGCCACCGATCATGATGATGTGGGAGCGCACGCCGACGGCAGCTTGAGCAAACAACTGATTCTGCGACGGCGACGTAGGTCCGTAGTTGATGCCCGGATCGTAGCTGGTACCCGCCTCGGTGGCGAACAACTTCATGTTCGGCTTGCCGGCTTGCATCATGGCACGCAACTGAATCAACTGGTTGTCGAGCGCATTGGCCTGGTTCGCCGGGTCCGGGTCCGAGTCCTGCAATTCAGGCGGGTGGGCCGGATAGGTACCGGCATTCCAGTAACCGTGTGTCGCTACCGCGTCGATGTAGTTCCACAAACCGAGCGCGCCGTAGGTCTGCAGGTAGCCCGTCGAGCAAGCAGTGGTGCAATTGGCCGGGAAGGGGTTGGCAGGGCCCATCACGATCGCGTTCGGATCGGTCGAGTGCAAGCCCTGATAAGCGGCCTTGTACATCGCGACGAAATTCGCCGCGCTGTCCGCCCATCCGTTGCTTGGCTCCCAGGTCACCTGGTAGTAGTTGCTCTGCTGGTTCGGATAATTGGCGGCACGGATCAGGCTCGTGTCGGTACCCACCCTACCCATGAAGTTCTGGAATTCAGTCATGTTCGACGGCGCATAGAAGCTGTCGTTGAACTGACCCGTCTTCGAATCCCATGCCGGCAGTCCGTCAAGACGCACAATGCGCATCTGGTCAGGATTGGACTTGTAGAACGGGTCCAGGTCGCTAACGCTCGGTGTATAGGTGTTGGGGCCGTTCGGCTCCATGGCCGACACTTCGCGGTCGTCGATGGTCCAGGAAATTCCCAGAGCGTGCAACGCGGCGATGTTGCCGTTGAAACCCTGCATGCCGAACCGATGCTGGTCCTGGTGCGCATACGTCACCGTGCCGAGGACGGATGACAGGTTGGGCAACACGCCGAACGTTGCAATACCCGTCGGGCGCGTGCCCATGTTCGGCAACGTGCCGCCTTTGGATTGCAACGTGGCAGTGATCGCGCCGTAGCCGGACCATGTCGACGTGCATGACATCGTGCTGGTCTGCACACCGGACTTCACGGCGAAGCTACCCTGTGTCTTGATCGCGCCGTTCGCATCGGCAACCGACCAGATGACAGTGTCCGCGCCCGGTGCGTTGGTCGTAACCGCTACTTTGAACGGTGTGTTATTCGCGAAAATGCGCGTGCCGTCAGTTGTCAGCGTGTCGGCGCTGATCAATCCATTGGCCGTGCCGCCTGACGCTTGTGTCGGCGAGCCGCATGAGATGGCCGAGGTCGGCGTGGTGGTGGTCGGCGTCGTCGTAGTGGTCGGCGTCGTAGTGGTCGGCGTGGTGGTGGTCGG
>Ga0255336_101473_pt1 | contig 16634 bp, 19 predicted proteins | sample MeOH1_35cm_T3_17_FD_189102 | JGI IMG/M metagenome (GOLD analysis project Ga0255336, IMG submission 189102) | Sandy soil microbial communities from University of British Columbia, Vancouver, Canada - MeOH1_35cm_T3_179 | ecosystem: Engineered > Artificial ecosystem > Sand microcosm > Unclassified ...
CACCCTCCTCCAGCGCCGCCGCGGCAAGACTGCCGGCCTCGGCGACCTTCACGAACGTCTCAATCTGCCTGAAGCGGTCCATTTCCGTGTCTCCGTTCCATACTTTTTGTATTGGATAAAACGACTGTGACTAATCTTATCAACACTCCGGCATACGCATAAAGTCCCCTAAACGACGTTCCGCAACGGCGGAACGCAGCAGAACACAATGGAAGGAGACAGAGATGACAAAAATGCGAGCAGTTGACGCCGCCGTTCTCGTGCTGGAAAAAGAAGGAATCGAAATGGCGTTCGGCGTTCCGGGCGCGGCGATCAACCCGTTCTACTCCGCCTTGCAGCGCGCCGGCAGCATCGGCCACGTGCTGGCACGCCATGTGGAAGGCGCGTCGCACATGGCCGAAGGATATACGCGGGCAGCGCCAGGCAATATCGGCGTGTGCATCGGTACGTCGGGACCGGCGGGAACGGACATGATCACCGGGCTGTATTCCGCCCAGGCCGACTCCATCCCGATTCTCGCGATCACGGGCCAGGCGCCGCGTTCACGGCTCTATAAGGAAGACTTCCAGGCGGTCGACATCGAATCGATCGCCAAGCCGGTGACCAAGTGGGCGGTGACCGTGCGTGAACCGGCGCTCGTGCCGCGCGTGTTTCAGCAGGCATTCCACCTGATGCGCTCGGGCCGTCCGGGGCCGGTGCTGGTCGATCTGCCGATCGACGTGCAGCTCGCGGAAATCGAATTCGATATCGATACGTACGAACCCCTGCCCGTCTACAAGCCCAAAGCGACGCGCGCTCAGGTCGAAAAGGCTTTGGCGATGCTGACGGCATCTGACCGGCCGTTGATCGTGTCGGGTGGCGGCGTGCTGAATGCGGCAGCCGAGGATCTGCTTGTCGAATTCGCCGAGCTCATGAATGTGCCGGTTATCCCTACGCTGATGAGCTGGGGCGCCATTCCCGACGACCATCCGCTGATGGCCGGCATGTGCGGTTTGCAAACCGCGCATCGATACGGCAACGCCACGATGCTTGCGTCCGACTTCGTGCTGGGTATCGGCAATCGCTGGGCGAATCGTCACACGGGCAGCGTCGAGGTCTATACGAAGGGCCGCACCTTCGTCCACGTGGATATCGAACCGACGCAAATCGGCCGCGTGTTTGGACCGGACCTCGGCATTGTCTCGGATGCAAAGTTCGCGCTCGAATTGTTCGTCGAAGTGGCGCGCGAGTGGAAGGCGGCAGGCAAGCTGAAGGATCGCGGCGCGTGGGTCGGCGAGTGCCAGGAACGCAAGCGCACGATGCATCGCAAGACGCACTTCGACAACGTGCCAATGAAACCGCAACGCGTCTACGAAGAGATGAACAAGGTCTTCGGCCGCGACACCTGCTACGTCTCAACCATCGGTCTTTCGCAGATCGCCGGCGCGCAGTTCCTGCATGTGTACAAGGCGCGTAACTGGATCAATTGCGGTCAGGCCGGCCCGCTCGGCTGGACGATTCCGGCGGCGCTCGGCGTGCGCGCTGCGGACCCGCAACGGCCAATCGTCGCGCTCTCCGGCGACTACGACTTCCAGTTCATGATCGAAGAGCTTGCGGTCGGCGCGCAATTCCAGTTGCCGTACATCCATGTGGTGGTGAACAACTCGTACCTCGGCCTGATCCGTCAGGCACAACGCGGCTTCGACATGGATTATTGCGTCCAGCTCGCCTTCGAGAACATCAACGCACCCGATCTGAACGGTTATGGCGTCGATCACGTCGCGGTGGCCGAAGGGCTTGGTTGCAAGGCGGTGCGCGTATTCAACCCGGACGAACTCGCGCCCGCTCTTCGCAAGGCGCAGGGAATGCTCGCGGAATTCGGCGTGCCGATCATCGTGGAAGTGATCCTCGAGCGCGTGACGAACATCGCGATGGGCGCGGAGATCGATGCGATCAATGAATTCGAGCCGCTCGCCGAAACCGAGCAAGACGCGCCGACGGCCATTGCGCACCACGCCTGAGAGAGAACTAAACCATGCCGAAATTTGCTGCAAACCTGACGATGCTGTTCAACGAAGTGCCGTTCCTCGACCGCTTTGCGGCGGCATCGGAAGCGGGCTTCGAAGCGGTGGAGTTCCTGTTCCCGTATCCGTACCCGGCCACGGACCTTCGTCAGCGTCTCGACGCCAACAATCTCCAGCTCGTACTGCATAACCTGCCGGCAGGAAATTGGGAGGGCGGTGAGCGTGGCATCGCGTGCCTGCCCGACCGGAAAGAGGAATTTCGTGAGGGTGTGACGCGGGCTATCGAGTACGCGAAAACGCTGAACGTGCCGCAGCTGAATTGTCTCGTCGGCATTCCCCCTGCTTCGGTGAGCCTCAAGGAAGCGCGGGCGACTATTGTAGAAAACCTGAAATTTGCGGCCGATGCGTTGAAGAAAGAAGGCATCCGGTTGCTGGTCGAACCGTGTAATTACTTCGATATCCCCGGCTTCGCGTTGAACCGGTCGCAGGAAGGACTGGATGTGATTCGTGACGTCGGCTCGGACAATCTGTTCCTGCAATACGACATTTATCACATGCAGCGCATGGAAGGCGAACTGGCCGCCACAATCAAGCGCAACCTGCCGTCGATCGCGCATATCCAGCTGGCAGACAATCCCGGCCGCAACGAACCGGGTACGGGCGAGATCAACTATCCGTTCCTGTTCTCGCTGCTGGACTCACTCGGCTACGACGGCTGGATCGGGTGCGAGTACAAACCGCGCGGCACGACTGACGCCGGCCTTGGCTGGCTGCAGGAAATCGCTGGCTGGAAGACTGCGCGAGCAGCGGCATAACTGGAGGAGACGAACGTAATGGCAACAATCGGTTTTATCGGCCTTGGCATCATGGGCGCGCACATGGCGCGCAATCTGAAGAAAGCTGGCCACGCGCTGGTGTTGAACGGCGCGTATCCCGTGCCGGACGACCTGCGCTCGCTGGGCAAGGTGGTTGCCAGCTCGACCGAAGTCGCTCGGGCAAGCGAAATCATCATCACGATGGTACCCGACACGCCGGATGTCGCGAACGCTCTCTTCGCCGAGGACGGTGTTGCGCATGGCCTTGAAAAAGGCCAGCTTGTCATCGACATGAGCTCCATCTCGCCGCTCGAAACGCAAGCGTTCGCGAAGAAAATCAACGCGCTCGGCTGCGATTATCTCGATGCGCCGGTGTCAGGTGGCGAAGTGGGCGCACGCGAAGCGACGCTCACGATCATGGTCGGCGGTCCCGAAGCGGCGTTCGAACGCGCAAAGCCGCTCTTCGAAGTGATGGGCAAGAACGTGACGCTCATCGGCGATAACGGCGCGGGACAGACGTGCAAGGTCGCGAACCAGATCATCGTGGCGTTGAACATTGAAGCGGTGGCCGAGGCGCTGCTGTTCGCTTCAAAATCCGGTGCGGATCCCGAGCGCGTACGGCGTGCATTGATGGGTGGGTTCGCGGCATCGAGGATTCTGGAAGTTCATGGCGAGCGCATGACGAAGCGCACGTTCAATCCGGGCTTCAGGATCGAACTGCATCAGAAGGATCTGAATCTCGCGCTGGAAAGCGCGAAGAAGCTGGGTCTGGCGTTGCCGCATACGGCGAGTGCACAGCAACTGTTCAGCGTGTGCGTGGCGAACGGCGGACGCGAATGGGATCACTCGGGAATGGTGAAGGCGCTGGAACTGATGTCGAATCATCAGGTTACCGAATGAACTGCTTGAAAATCGGCTGATGCATATGCATAGCCGGTTGCATAAAGTGCAATAAAAGCTGGGTCCGTCGAGCGGCGCCCGGTGATGACGTGGAAGCCTTGGTCGGTCAGACGTCATTGCCGGGTGTCCGCCTGCCGGATCTTTTTTTGTTTGAGCGCCTGATTGTGGGCCTGATGCCGGTTCATCCACACAGTATTACAACTCCATCGGTGAAATCCGAAAACTATCGCTTAGTTCTCGCGACTGAACGGCTCAGCTCTATTGGGCCGATCTACCGGGTCATTACAGGAGTTGCAACATGGGCATTTTCAGTTTCATCAAGGACGCAGGCGAAAAGTTATTCGGCGCCGTATCGACGACAGCAAAAGCAGCGCCTGCTGGCACCGCACCGGCGCCCGATATCGCAGCGTTGAACAAAACAGCCGGCGACGCCATTGCTACCTACGTTCGTTCGCAAGGATTGAACGCCGACAACCTCCAAATCAGCTTCGACGGTGCGTCGCATACGGTCACGGCCAGCGGCCAGGCAGCCGATCAGGCGACCAAGGAAAGATCCTCGTGGCAGCAGGTAATGTGCAACACGTGGACAAGGCCGACGATCAACTAACCGTGCTGAACCCCACGCCCGTTTCGCAATGCCATAACCTCTTGAAGATCGCGGACAAGTACTACGGCAACGGCGCGCAGAACGACGTGATCTTCGAAGCCAACAAGCCGATGCTCAAGAGCCCGGACAAGATTTATCCGGGACAGGTCCTGCGGATTCCCGCAGTGGCTTGAAGACCGGTTGAATGGTTGAACTGTTGAATAAAATACGCGACCCGAGGGTCGCGTTTTTAATTGCGTTGGGTTTCGAAGGGTTTGACGTGCCCTGGGTCGACCGACGATTCGCGCGTGGCTCCCCGCAAACGATCCTCGCTGGCTCTTTTAGGCGTTGCGAAGGCACTCTATGATCTCCTGGACTATTTCGCACTATCCCAATCACACTCGCCAGGAAAAGCACGACCATGACATCAACAACCCCTCTTCAGATCAGATCGGTGGCCGTTGCTGATTTTGATGCGTGGCTGACGCTATGGCGCGGCTATCAGGCCTTCTACAAGACCGACATCCCGATGGAGACCACGCTGCGCACGTGGGTGCGAATGCTCGATCCGGCAGAACCCGTGTTCGGCGTGGTAGCGGTCATGGACGGGCGTGCGGTCGGCATGGTGCACTGGATCATGCACCGGTCATGCTGGACCACCGGCGACTACTGTTATCTGCAGGACCTGTTCGTGGAAAGCGATACTCGCGGAGCCGGGATTGGACGCAAGCTCATCGAGCATGTCTACGCCAAGGCCGCAGAAGCGGAATGTTCGCGGGTCTGGTGGCTGACCCACGAGACCAATACCGATGCGATGCAGTTGTATGACCGCATCGCGGACCGGTCGGGGTTCGTGCAGTATCGGAAGATGCTGGGGTGAACCGTAGGTAGGGCCCAGCGTTTCTCTACCGTCAGTACGTGTCGAACACGTGTTGCAAGTCCGCCGGTGCGGTGCCCGCCGCCAGCGCCAACATCAGCAGCACGCGCGCCTTGTACGGATTCAAAGCGCCCGCCGTAATCGAGCCAAGCGCATCGTCAGGCGCAGCGCCGTTGCGCATCACGTGACCTGCTCCCACCCGTGACGACCGCACCACCGCCACGCCTTGCTTGACGGCGTCGGCAACGGCTTGCTGCAACGTCGAATGGATCGAGCCGTTGCCCGTCCCTGCGATCACCAGGCCTTTGACACCGGCAGCGACCAACGCATCAATAGCCACTCGCGACGCCCCCGCGTAACTCGTGACGATCTCGACCGCGGGCAGTTCGGCGCGTATCTGGAATGGGCTCTGCAGCGTGTGCGGCCTCACCACCGAACGCTGGAATTCCACCTGCCCGTCCTGCACCCAGCCGAGCGCACCGCCTTCGGGTGACCGGAAGGCATCGACGGCATAGGTGCTCGTCTTGGTTACGTCGCGTCCACAGTGGATCTGGTTATTGAAAGCGACCAGCACGCCCTGCTTCCACGATGCCCGGCTCACCGCCACCGTCACCGCGTTGAGGAGATTCAGCGGGCCGTCGGCGGATAAAGCCGTCGCCGGGCGCATGGCGGCCGTCAGTACGACCGGCTTCTCGCTTTTAACCGTCAGATGCAGCAGGTAGGCCGTTTCCTCGAGCGTATCCGTGCCGTGCGTGATGACGACTCCATCGATATTGTCCTGCGCCAGCAGCGCGTTCACGCGCGTGCACAACGCGGCCCACAGCACCGGCGTCATGTCCTTGCTGTCGATGCTCGCGACCTGCTCCGAGTGAATCCGCGCGACTTGCGACAGCGAGGGCACGGCCTCGAGCAGTTTATCGACGCCAACTACGCCGGCCTTGTAGCCCGAAGTTTTCGCGGCATCGCCGGCCTCGCCCGCGATGGTTCCGCCGGTGGCCAGCACCGCGATCCGCGGCAATGAAGTGTGTGAGGAGTTCATGGCCGCAATTGTAGCGGAGCGGCGGCTGGCCGGTCTCTAAGCTGCTTCCCGCAACTGCGCTGCGATCTGCGCTTCATCGAGTTGCGGCGCGAACATCTCGATCAGCCTGTACGCATACGCCCTGAGGAATGCGCCCTTTCGCAAGCCCACGCGCGTGGTGCTGGCCTCGAACAGATGCTGTGTATCGAGCGCGACGAGTTCGGTATCGCGTTTCTCGTCGAAGGCCATCGCCGCCACGATACCGATGCCCATGCCCAATTCCACGTACGTCTTGATCACGTCGGCGTCGATAGCGGTCAGCACCACGTCCGGCAGTGCGCCCACTTTCGCGAACGCCTGGTCGACGTGCGAACGGCCAGTGAAATCGTGATCGTAGGTGACGATCGGATATTCTGCGATTTCATCGAGCGTGAGGTTTTCACGGCCGACCAGCGGATGCCCTTTCGGCACAACCACCGTGTGATGCCACGAATAGCAAGGGAACGTGACGATATCCGGATAACGGTCAAGCGCCTCTGTCGAGATGCCGATATCCGCCTCGCCATTGATGATCATCTGCGCGATCTGTTGCGGACTGCCTTGGCGCAGTGCGAGATGAACTTTTGGGAACACCTCGGTGAATTGGCGGATCACCTTGGGCAACGCATAACGTGCCTGCGTGTGAGTCGTTGCCACGACCAGATGGCCGTTGTCCTGATCGGCGAACTGGCGGGCTACGCGGCGCAGATTCTCGGCGTCGAGCAACATGCGCTCGATCACCTGATGCACTTCCTTGCCCGGCTCGGTCAGGCCTGTCAAGCGCTTGCCACGTCGAATGAAAATGTCGACGCCAAGTTCGTCCTCGAGATCCTTGATCTGCTTCGATACACCCGACTGCGACGTATAAAGCACGTTCGCGACCTCGGTCAGATTCATGTTCTGCCGGACGGCTTCACGCACGAAACGTAATTGCTGGAAGTTCATGTCAGCCTCTCTTTTTGAGTATTCTTAATGTGCCGGAAACACGCGTAGAACGCGCGGTACGGCAGTCACGCCATCGCCGATATTCAGGTTCAATCCACGCCAGGTTTCGCGATCCAGTTCTGCTTCGAGCACATTGCCTTCAGCGCCTTCCAGATCCACGCGCACCGAACCGCCCAGCGTCACGACGCGCCGTACATCGACCACGATGCCATCGCGATGACCCGTAGCCGTTGGGAACAGCGTGAGGTCGTGCGGCCGTACGTAGGCCACTGCCGGGCCCGTGAAATTCGCTTCGGTGGCGATCGGTTGCGCCGCGCCCTGAGCCACGAAACCGTTCGCATCCACGCTGCCTTTGAGCCGATTTGCCGCGCCCAGAAACTCGTACACAAACGATGTCTGCGGATGATCGTAGACATCTTGCGGGCTGCCAACTTGCTCCACATGTCCACGATTGAGCACCACGATCCGGTCCGCAACTTCAAGCGCTTCTTCCTGATCGTGGGTCACAAAAATAGTTGAGATATGCAAATCGTCGTGCAGACGCCGCAACCAGCTACGCAGTTCCTTGCGGACCTTGGCATCGAGTGCGCCGAACGGTTCGTCGAGCAGCAGCACTTTCGGTTCGACAGCCAGCGCCCGGGCCAATGCGATCCGCTGCCGCTGTCCACCCGAGAGTTCCGACGGGAACCGTTGCGCCAGCCAGTCGAGTTGCACGAGCTTCAGCAATTCATGCACTTTCTCGCGGATCACCGCTTCGGACGGCCGCTCCTTGCGCGGTTTCACGCGCAAGCCGAACGCGACGTTCTCGAACACGGTCATGTGACGGAACAGCGCGTAGTGCTGGAACACGAAACCGACCTGCCTTTCGCGAGCGCCCACGGCCGCCACGTCCTCGCCGTTCAGCACGACCGAACCGGCGTCCGCGTATTCCAGCCCCGCGATCACGCGCAGCAGCGTGGTCTTCCCGCAGCCCGACGGCCCGAGCAGCGCGACGAGCTCACCCGCCGGAAAATCGAGCGAGACGTTGTCCAGCGCGACGAAATCGCCGAAGCGCTTCTGCAAATTGCGAACGATGATGCTCATGGTGATCTTCGCCTTCTAGTTCTGGATTGACACGACGGGCACATCGGCGGGTCGCGCCTGCACTACTTCAATCGATTGCGACATGCGGCGTTCGGCGAGCAGCTTGAGGGCCAGCGTCACGAGCGCGAGCAGCGCCAGCAGCGAGGCCACGGCGAACGCCGCCGAAAAGTTGTACTCGTTGTAGAGGATCTCTACGTGCAGCGGCATGGTGTCGGTTTGTCCGCGAATATGGCCCGACACCACCGATACCGCGCCAAACTCGCCCATCGCACGCGCGTTGCAAAGAATCACGCCGTACAGCAAACCCCACTTCACGTTCGGCAGCGTCACGCGGCGAAAGATCTGCCAGCCCGATGCGCCAAGGACGTGCGCAGCCTCTTCCTCGTCGTTGCCCTGCGCCTGCATCAGCGGGATCAGCTCGCGCGCGACGAACGGGAACGTGACGAAGATCGTCGCCAGCACGATGCCGGGCACGGCGAAGATGATCTGTACGTTGTGGTCGATAAGCCACGGACCGAACCAGCCCTGTGCGCCGAACATCAGCACATAGATGAGGCCAGAGACGACCGGCGAGACCGAGAACGGCAAATCGATCAGCGTCGTGAGGAAAGCTTTGCCGCGAAATTCAAATTTCGCGATGGACCACGACGCCGTCAACCCGAAGACCACGTTCAACGGCACCGCGATTACGGCAACGATCAGCGTGAGTTTGATAGCAGACCACGCGTCCGGGTCTTTCAGCGAGTCGAAGTAATAATCGACACCCTTAGCGAACGCCTGTGCAAACACAGCAACGAGTGGCACCACGAGAAACAGTGCGAGGAAAATCAGCGCAATGGTGGTCAGGATCCAGCGCACGGTGCGCGGTTCGGTAACCGGATCAAGCTTATGTTCGATCGCACGCGGCAGCGCGACGTCGACCGCTTTCTGGTTGGCCGTGCTCATGCTTTCGCCCCATCGATATGCAACGCACCGGCCGAAGCGGGCGCGGGCCCTGCCCCGCTGCGGCTCGTGCGCCGTTGCAGGAACCATTGCAGCGTATTGATCAGCAGCAGCATCAGGAACGACACGCACAGCATCACCACGGCGATTGCGGTGGCCCCGGCGTAGTCATATTGTTCGAGCTTCGTGATGATCAGCAACGACGTGATTTCGGACTTCATCGGCACATTGCCCGCGATGAAAATCACCGACCCATATTCGCCGAGCGCACGCGCAAACGCGAGCGCGAAACCCGTCAAAAGCGCGGGAAATAACGACGGCAACACTACGCGGCGAAACGTCAGCCAGCGCGTGGCGCCAAGGCATGCGGCCGCTTCTTCCTGCTCGCGCTCGAAATCTTCCAGCACCGGCTGCACGGTGCGCACGACGAACGGCAAGCCGATGAACGTCAGCGCCACGAGCACCCCAAGCGGCGTGAACGCCACCTTGAGCCCAAGCGGTGCGAGAAACTGGCCGATCCAGCCGTTTGGCGCATATACGGCCGCGAGCGCGATGCCAGCAACGGAAGTCGGCAAGGCAAACGGCAGATCGACGACAGCATCGACCACGCGCTTGAACGGGAACGTGTAGCGCACCAGCACCCATGCCACCAAAAAACCGAACACCGCGTTGATCAGCGCGCCGCCGAGCGCAGCAGTAAACGTCAGCCGATACGACGCCAGCACGCGCGGCGCCGTGACCGCGCGCACGAACGTCGCCCAGTCGAGCGTGGCCGTCTTGGCGAACGTCGCGGCGAGCGGGATCAGCACCACGAGGCTCAAATACGCCACCGTGATGCCGAGCGTCAGGCCGAAGCCCGGCAGTGCGCTGGGCTTGCGGAAAGTGAAAGTCGTCATGCGTGAATCATCCAGTTCCGTGGCGCCGCGGGGACGGTGCTTCGGGGTCAATCTTCGGGTTGGTTTTCTGGCCGTCTGACGCGACCGTGGTGTTACTTCAAGCTTCTTTACGACTACAGCACCGCGAGCGCTTCGGCGCTGGCGATGCTGTCTTTCATGCCGCGGTGCTTACTGCGGCTGATAGATCGAATCGAATACACCGCCATCGGCGAAATGCGTCTTTTGCGCCTTGGTCCAGCCACCGAATGAATCGTCGATGGTGTAAAGCTTGATCTTCGGGAACTGCTTCGTCAGTGCAGCGGGCACCGCCGTCGAACGCGGCCGATAGAAGTTGCGCGCCGCGATTTCCTGACCTTCCTCGCTATACAAATACTTGAGATACGCCTCGGCCAACTTGCGGGTGCCATGGCGATCGACCACCTTGTCGACGACCGCAACCGGCGGCTCAGCCAGGATGCTCACCGACGGCACCACAATCTCGAACTTGTCCGATCCGAATTCCTTCAGCGACAAAAACGCCTCGTTTTCCCACGCGATCAGCACATCGCCCTGACCACGCTGCACGAAACTCGTCGTAGCGCCCCGCGCGCCCGAATCCAGCACGCCGGCATTCTTATAGAGCTTGGTCACGAAGTCCTTCGCGGTCGTCGCATTGCCGCCCGGCAGATGTTCCGCATACGCCCATGCCGCGAGGTAATTCCAGCGCGCGCCGCCCGATGTCTTCGGATTCGGCGTCACAATGGACACGCCCGGCTTAAGCAGGTCCGGCCAGTCCTTGATCTGCTTCGGGTTACCTTTTCGCACGAGGAACACGATCGTCGATGTGTACGGCGACGCGTTGTCCGGCAAGCGCTTCTGCCAGTCCTGATCTACCAGTCCCTTAGCTGCCAGCGCATCGATGTCATAGGCCAGCGCCAACGTCACCACATCGGCCTGCAAGCCATCCAGGACCGACCGTGCCTGACCGCCCGAGCCGCCGTGCGACTGTTTGAACGTGACGGTTTCGCCAGTCTCAGCCTTCCATTTCTTGCCGAACGCCTGATTGAATTCTTGATACAACTCACGCGTCGGGTCGTACGACACGTTGAGGAACGACGTGTCGGCGTGCGCTTGTGCGATCAAACCCACCCCCGATGCCGCCCCGATCACGGCCATCGCGAATAGCTTCCTTGCGCGTGCGCCCCACCCCGAATTCCGACTCCGCATTCCCCGTTCTCCGTCTTATGTGTTTGAGGAGCCGAGTCTATCGACGGGTCTTCATTATTAAAAATAATTGTTATTCATTCTTTTAGATGAAAAAGTGCTAATGACCGCTGGAAGCGGCGTTGCGGCCATCAAACAGGCGCTGAAGCGCCCTGTTTGCCCCTTCTGTGGGGTTCCGACGACGTCGAACTTAAAGTAAAGCTTGAAAAGCGTCGAATACTGTATAAAACTACAGGCATCTGTTCATCCATACAGTGGACGACCGGCCATATAAGGGGCAAAAGCACGTGACCAAAATGAGCAAACTGACTGCGCGGCAGCAAGAGGTTTTCGAACTGATCCAGCGCGCCATAGAACGCACGGGATTTCCGCCCACGCGCGCCGAGATCGCAGCGGAACTCGGTTTCAGCTCCGCCAATTCGGCCGAAGAGCATCTTCGGGCGCTGGCGCGCAAAGGGGTGATCGAACTGGCCCCGGGTTCATCGCGTGGCATTCGCCTGTTGAGCCAGGGTGGCCCTGATGATGGACCCCATCAGTTCACGTTGCCGCATGCCAGCATCATGCAACTGTCCTTGCCGCTGGTCGGGCGTGTGGCGGCGGGTAGCCCGATCCTCGCGCAGGAACATATCTCTCATCATTACGCTTGCGATCCGGCATTGTTCTCCAGCAAACCGGACTATCTATTGAAGGTGCGTGGTCTTTCCATGCGCGACGCGGGTATCTTCGACGGCGATTTGCTCGCCGTGCAGAAGAAAAACGAGGCGAAGGACGGGCAGATCGTCGTGGCACGGCTTGGCGACGACGTCACGGTGAAACGCTGGAAACGTCGTCCGGACGGTGTTGAACTGATCGCTGAAAATCCTGACTACGAGAACATCTTCGTGGCATCAGGCAGTGACGACTTTGCGCTGGAAGGCATTGCGGTTGGGTTGATTCGTTCCGGCGAGCTTTGATTTCCGCGAGGTTTTCGGTTTCTGTTTTGATTTCTGTTTGCTGATTCTTCTGAGATGCAGGGCGGCGGCGGGCGTTCCCGCTTCCAGCCGCGCTGCAATTGAATTCCGGTCCTATAAAGCGTGACGGACATCGCAGCCGCGATGAACCGGCGCGCGTCGTATTGTCTTCGGAGAAACATCATGGAACGATTCGCCCGCCTGTTTTCTGCCTCGTTTTTAACGGCATCTTTCGCACCGGCTGCACGCTCGCCCCTGTCGTTTCGACAATTTCGCGAGTTCGGCCGGTTGCGGCATCTGCGCTCGTTGATCTCCTGCAAGACGCAACAGCCGGCTGACACCCGCGATCTCTTCGACGAACTCCCGGTCCTGCCCTCGCAGCAGCCGGCGTTCGCCCGGGTGTCACTGAACGCGTCGGTACATACACAGGCCGAGCAACGCGCGCCGGTGCGGGTTTATCGCGGGGAATCGCGGGTGATCATGGTCGGCAATATCAACGCCGTGTCGCGCATGATCGACCGGTGTATCGACGAAGAATGTGCAGGAGTTGAAGGCGGATTGCTCGCCTGATTTTCAATATCGCTGAGTTTCGCAGGGATAATTTTGGCGCAGTTGCGGTCCATCCGGAGAGGCGAGCTGTTTCTACTCTCGCATTCGAGCCGCATCCATCTCATCAGCCAGGAGGCGCCCTAGCGTATGTCCCGCACCAGCAAGTCTATTGTAATCACGCTGATCGTCGTCGTTGTCGTAGCGGTACTCGGTTTGATCTATGCGTCGCCGTATATCGCGCTCGACCGGTTGAAACGCGCCGCCGACGCACGCGACGCGCAAACCGTGAATCAGTACGTCGACTTTCCGTCGCTGCGTGAAAGTCTGAAAGACCAGGTTGGGCAGTTGCTCACGCGGAAAATCGACACGCAAAAGAGCGGCAATCCGCTCGCGATGATCGGCGCCATGATTGGTGCAGCGTTGATTGGCCCGCTTGTGGATTCATACGCGACGCCCGACGGCGTGGCGGCGCTCCTCAACGGCATACCGCCGCGAGGCGATCCGGGCGAGAAACCGCCGGTTCCGTCCGAGGCGAACAGCGCTGCTGGCGCTGCTCCGGGAACCGCGCCAGCGCCTCAACCAGCCATGCCCGCGCAACCTGCGCCTACCGCGGCAGCACCGTCTGCGCCATCCGCACCGAAGCCCCCGCCGCAAACCACGGCGGGGTATCGGAGTTTCGATACTTTCGCGGTGAACTACCAGCATGGCGCCGGCGACGCCCGCTATTCAGCTATTCTCCGGCGCTACGGACTGTTCTCGTGGAAGCTCGTCGCGGTGGAGTTGAACGGCTGAGCGAATAGTCAACTCGGCCTGCAGCAACGGGACTATCCGCCCCGTTGCAACCTATTTGCGAATCCGGCTGAGCAACCCACCGCGCTCAGCCGCATCAGACATTCGCCTCGGCTTTCGCGGGCATTGCCGCGTGCGCTGCGTCTTCCTGCTCGGCCGATGTGCCCGTTGGCGACACCGCCACCAAAATGCTGCATGACACCCGGTCCATCAGTGGCGTGTTGCCTGCGCCCATCCACCAGCGCGCGAGACCCGTGCGGCACCGGTGCCCCACCACTACCAGATCGACCTGCAAGCTTTGGGCAAGCCCGGCAATTTCATCGATAGGATGGCCGAACGCAAAGTGACCCTCCGCCTTTACGCCCCGCTCGGTCAGCCATTCCACGCCTTCGCGCAGAATGTCCCGGGCGGCGTCCTCGAAACGACCGCATGCCATATCGGTGAGAAGGCCTGCACTTTGGGCAATGCTGGAGCGCATGTCGACGACAGCCAGCACGTGCGTTTCGGCTTTCAGGTCGAGCGCCAGATTCGCGCCGTCGCGCAACGCCTTACGCCCTTCACGGGAACCGTCGTAACACAACAGGATTTTTCGGTAGCTCGCCATGGTGGTTCTCCGCGCTGCACAGGGGCAGCAAAGGGCATCGAAAAAATGGTCGTCAAGTCTTGCAGATTCTGCCCCGTGGGCCGGGTGGGCGACAAAACCCGGGCCGCGTTGCCTTCATCATGGTGCGTCGCTGAAACGGTGACAACGATGGAAAACGCTAATGCGGTCCCGTCGTTGGCGAAACGCCAAGCGGACACCGTGCCAGGAGCGTCAATCCCTTGATACGCGGGCTTCCCAGCCACCCCACCCGACATAACGAACGCGCCGTGAGACCGCAAAATAACCAACATGCGCACCCGCAGTGCAGCTCGCGCGACGGGACGCGCCTCGTTGGTGCAATCGATTAAACTAGTTAGCTTGTTTTCAGACCCAACTTCCGACCCAACGCCCGAGTGTTTGCGCATGTCAGATGCAGCAGTGTTACCCAGCCACGCGACCCGCATGACAGGCGCGCCGGCAAACCCGGCGATCGAATTTATCGACGTCGAAAAACATTACGGCGACAAGACAGTCGTCAACGGCCTGTCGTTCCACGTCCAGCCCGGCGAGTGTTTCGGCCTGCTTGGCCCCAATGGCGCGGGCAAGACGACCACGCTCAAGATGCTGCTCGGCCTCACCGCGCCGGATGCGGGCACGATCCGCCTTGTCGATGAACCAATTCCTTCTCGCGCCCGTTACGCCCGGCGCCGCGTGGGTGTCGTGCCGCAGTTCGACAACCTCGATCCCGACTTCACCGTGCGCGAAAACCTGCTCGTATTCGGCCGTTATTTCGGCATGAGCGGCAGTGAGATAGAAGCCGTGGTGCCGTCGCTGCTGGAATTCGCGCGGCTGGAAAGCAAGGCGAATGCGCGGGTCGGCGAGTTATCCGGCGGAATGAAACGGCGGCTGACGCTCGCGCGCGCACTCGTGAACGATCCCGACGTGCTGATCATGGACGAACCGACCACCGGGCTCGATCCGCAAGCGCGGCATCTGATTTGGGAACGGCTACGCTCGCTGCTCGCGCGCGGCAAGACGATCCTGCTCACCACGCACTTTATGGAGGAAGCCGAACGGCTTTGCGACCGGCTGTGCGTAATCGAGGAAGGCCGCAAGGTGGCCGAGGGAAAACCGGACGATCTGATCCAGCGGGTGATCGGCTGCGACGTGATCGAGATCTATGGTCCCGATCCGCAAGCCCTTCGCGAGGAGCTGTTGCCGTTCGTCGGCCGGATGGAGATCAGCGGCGAGACGCTGTTTTGTTATGTCGATGACCCCGCGCCCGTGCATCAGCGAGTAAAGGGGCGGCCAGGCGTGCGTTATCTGCATCGGCCGGCGAATCTTGAAGATGTGTTTTTGCGCCTGACCGGGCGCGAGATGGTGGACTGATCCATGTCGAGCGAACCGAATGTGAACACCGTGGAATCGGCACCCCGCGCTCCGCGCTCCGTGCAAAAGCCGGAACACGAGCCGTTTATGGCCGCGATGCCCGCGAACGCGACGAACTGGATGTCGGTCTGGCGACGCAATTATCTCGTCTGGAAAAAGCTCGCGATCGCCTCGATGTTCGGCAATCTCGCCGATCCGATGATCTATCTGTTTGGCCTCGGTCTCGGGCTCGGCCTGATGGTCGGCCACGTGGACGGTGTTCCGTATATCGCGTTTCTCGCGGCAGGCACGGTGGCGTCGAGTGTGATGATGTCGGCGAGTTTCGAGGCCATGTACTCCGGCTTCTCGCGCATGCATGTGCAACGCACGTGGGAGGCGATCATGCATACGCCGCTCACCCTGGGCGATATCGTGCTAGCCGAAATTGTATGGGCTGCGAGTAAGTCAGCGTTGTCGGGCGTGGCGATCATGCTGGTGGCCGGCGTTCTCGGCTACGCGAGTTTTCCATCGATGCTTTATGCATTGCCCGTGATCGTTCTGATCGGTCTGGCGTTTTCGAGCACGGCGATGATCGTGACCGCGGTGGCGCCGAGCTACGACTTTTTCATGTTCTACCAGACGCTCGCGCTCACGCCTATGCTGCTGCTCTCGGGCGTGTTTTTCCCGCTTACGCAGTTGCCGGCAATAGCGCAGCACGTCTCGCTGTTGTTGCCGTTATCGCACGCGGTCGAGCTCATCCGGCCCGCGATGCTCGACCGTCCGGCAGAGCATCTGGTGCTGCATGTGGCGGTGCTTGCGGCCTATGCGATCGTGCCGTTCTTTATCTGCGCGATGCTGTTTCGTCGACGGATGATGCGTTAAGCCAACGGCTGCGACTTGATGCCGCCCGAAGCGCTTATTGACGTCCTCGCCGTCCTCAGCCATCGGCTGCCGCTTACGCGGAAAGGGCGGAGATTTCTCCAGCGAGACGGCCACGTCCGACCGCGAGAATGTTGATGGCGGCGTTGATGTCGCGGTGGTGATACGCACCGCATACCTCACACGCCCATTCTCTTATTCCAAGACCT
>Ga0255336_101474_pt1 | contig 16614 bp, 13 predicted proteins | sample MeOH1_35cm_T3_17_FD_189102 | JGI IMG/M metagenome (GOLD analysis project Ga0255336, IMG submission 189102) | Sandy soil microbial communities from University of British Columbia, Vancouver, Canada - MeOH1_35cm_T3_179 | ecosystem: Engineered > Artificial ecosystem > Sand microcosm > Unclassified ...
TCGGAGCCGCCGCCACTCCACGCTCGGCTATGTATCGCCGGCACAGTACCTCAGGGACTGGACGGCCCCGCCGGGCATGGCGGCTTGACTCCTCACCCTTGGAAGGCGAAAAACAAGGGGAACCTCAAAGCGAATCATGCGAGGGAGTTCGAGGCGTTCTGGGGGAGCCTGATGATTTGGTGAGTGCCCTCACAACCCACAGAGCCGCTCATCTCGCCGCTTCGCCTTTCACAAGTGCCTACGCAAGAACGAATCAGCGGCAGGTAGCGAGACAGGTGGAGGATGCAGACAGAGCGAGGACCCCGGGTTCTCACGGGGGATGCTGAGCACCGCAGTGGATGCGATAGGTGTATCTCAGCATCCGGGGCAGCAAGCAGCAAGTCGCTCATGCCTTAGTGGAGATTCCAGAAAACACCTTTGCTATCGATCCCTCCTTGAGAAGCTGTGTCACAAGTTCAATCATTTTCGGGTCAATCTGGGATGCATCCAGCGCGGCGAACGATGAACTCCTGTCGATGTTCCAATGCTGAAAGACCTCCTTCAGTTCTGACCATCCGGCCTCAGAGCCAAAAACTCGGAGGTAGAACTTGCCAAACTCGATTGCGTGGCGCCGGTCAGCGTTTCGTAGCGATTCGTTCGCGTATGTCTTGCCAAGTGAGAATGCGTATTTGGCCGCGGCCCCCAGTAACGTGATGACAAGGACAGTTCTGATAGCTGAGAACGCAAAATCCACCCAGCCAAGGGACACTTGCGATGGCAAAGAGTGGGCCGCTCCGGAAACGGAAAATGCGATACCAGCGAGGAGGGCGCTGAAGCCCAAAATGTTCCAGCAAGCGCTCCACCGTCCATTGCTTCGCTCAAGCGATGCCAACCGCGTGAGAGCATCGTCAATGTATTGAGGAGCGCTGTTCTCAATCCTCCGGGAGAAGAGCGCGACGGCTTCTTCTTTCGCGGCCTTCCGCCCCACAAACGCGGAAACCGCGCGCTCAATTTGCGAAACTACATATGGAAGGTCCTGATTAGTGGCATTGATCGCTAGCACGTCAGCAACGATTGATGGAATCTCGGTCAAGTCAAGCAGCACGGGGATCACAACCATGCGCCCCGATTCTCCTGCATAGGCGCGCGCCGCTCCCAACTCCGCCATGACTTGGGGTGAGTTCAACGAGCGGGGGGAAAGTAGTACAACGAGAGCCTCGGATTTCTTCAACCCTTCTCCCAGTTTTCCTCTCCATTCATCTCCAGGCGCAAGCGAATCGACATCAACAACGATGTCATGACCGTTCGCTGTCAATGCTTCGGACAAGTTCAAAGCAAAGTCGCGGTCCTGCTGCGTGTAGGAAATAAAGATTCTCGCCATTTGCTAGTTCATCATGAGCCTAAGCAGGTACTAAGGATACAACACCCCGATAGTGTGCCTTTGATGGTCAGATTGGGGGGCGCCAACTGGACTATGTGAGGGAAGGCGATACGCTGGTGGTGCATTCGATGGACCTCCTGGCGCGGAACACTGAAGACCTCCTGCGCATGGTCCGTGAGCTGACCGCCAAGCATGTGAGCGTGGGGTTTGTGAAAGAGCGGCTCACCTTTAGCGGCCAGAGCGATAACCCGATGGCTACCTTGATGATGATCATGCTGGGTGGATTCGCACAATTCGAGCGGTCCTTGATCTGTGGGGAGACCCTGTATCAGTATCTCAGGCAGGCTGAGGGAGCGGTTGCTGGGGAGCTAACGTTTGGGAGAGAATCCTAACGATACGAGCCTGTTCCCCTTCATGGGGACGACGCTAACAGTTCCTGAGCTATAGAGGGCAATTTGATCGGGAGACGCGGCAATGAGAAAGCCCTCAACCGCTGGCTTATTGTCTTGGTCCAAACGGAGGCAAACGGCCTTCCCGGGCTTCTCGCAGCCTCCGGCATACGCCTTTACCGCTTCATCATACGCGAGGTCGGCAGCGGTTTGACCAATGATGGCAGGGACTGCAATAATGAAAATAACTGTCAGCAAGAAGGCGAAAGTGGCGTAGACAGTGAGGCCTGCAATTAGTGCCCCCTTTGCGCCAGCTCGAAGCCAATGCTTTGTTGTCCAAAGGTCGCGCATCTGTTGACGCATCTTGCTGCTCTTTTCAGGTGCCAGGCTTGTGCGCGGCTTGGTGCTGAATATGATAGCCAAGCACATTATGTACAGAACTGAACCAAGCGCCCCAAGCAGCGACAGAAACGGATGGGTATTGAGAGAATGCAGGATGTACGTACTCAGCCTGAAAACGGCGATAGCTCCCATGACGAAATTGCCGGATGCGTCCAGGGGAAATAGTTGATTGTCCAAGTGGAAGCGCGCCAAGTACCGTGAATAGTACATAGTCCCAACAAAATAGCCGCTGATAGTCAACAGCACACCCATAGCCGCGCGCGCGCTTAGCAAGGCTGAAAAAATACGCTGGGCAGTTGGGGGATTCTGGCGCACCGAGACTGGGCTGTCTGCTTCCACTTATGGGCTCCGGAGAAATTTGTAGGGAAACCATGTTAAACCTCGGCAACCGATAGGCCCTGATCCCGGACCATCTTCATTACCTCCAGCTTGACACTGGCATCGAACTTACGGCGTTGTATTGAACTGTCTGAGGAAATTAGACCACTACAACTCTACCCCTCTCCCGCATGCGGGAGAGGGGTAGAGGGCCGGCGGTCCCACGAAGTGATGGCCTTCGCTGTTCGCGAGCGCTTTGCCCTTTCCCCCCGACCCCTCTCCCACTGCGCGGGAGAGGGGAGAACCCAAGCAGCAAGCCGGGTTTGCCAGCAACATGAAGGGCCGCATCTGGCGGCCCTTTTTTCTTTTGCCCGTTCAGATCTGCATCCGCCCCTCGCCGCCCACCATCCTGTCGAGCTGGTCGATGATGGCGGCCGCGGTGATCTCGCCCTTGGCCTTGTGCAGGGCGGCGTACAGCGGGCCGCGCAGCGCGGCGAGTTCGGCCGTGCCGGCGGCTTTCTCGACCTTGACCTGCAGCATGTAGCCGCGCAGGCCGAGATGATGGCCGATGACGTCCGTGTAGAAGTGATAGAGCTGCTGGTAGGTCGCGGGGCCGGCGTCGTCATTGCCGCCTACGCCGCGCGCGGCGTAGGCCGGGAACACGCTGCCGGCCGCTTCCGGCCCGGCGCGGCGCGCGGCGGCCGGTGCGGCGATGTCCGGCGGCGCGGCGGCGCCCGCGTGGATCAGCCCGGCCTCCAGCAGCGCCTCGATGGCTTCCGGGCCTACGCCCATGCCGCTGGTCTGCGCCAGCAGTTCGCTGCGCCGGCGCTCGCCGTTGACGATCAGCAGCAGCGCGCGCGTCCTGTGGTCGAGCTTGCGCGCGCGCGTGCGGATTTCGTCCTGGCCCTGCTCGGTCTTGTGGAACACCGGGTCGGTCATGTCTGCTCCCTTGTTATGCGCCGGCAGCGGCGAGCGGCGCGCTGTTCCCGGATTCGGCTCATGCTCGGCCGATTATCGCCACGTTGTTCGGGTGGCTGGCGCACCGCAAAAAAACGAGGCGCCAAACCGCTCTACAATGTGGAGCACCATAAAAGTAACAAAAATTTTGCAATCGCCTGTTCAACAACTGAAAACTGTGGCCATGCAACAACGAGACAAGCTCTTCATCAACGGTAAGTGGGTCGTGCCCCACGGCACCGGCCAGATCGACGTCATCCACTCCACCACCGAAGCCGTCATGGGCCGCATCCCCGAAGGGCATGCGCGCGACGCCGAGGACGCCATCCAGGCCGCCCGCGCCGCCTTCGACGCCTGGTCGGCCACGCCGCCGGCAGTGCGCGCCAGTTATATCCGCAAGATCGCGGACGGGCTCAAGGAGCGCAGCGAGGAGCTGGCGCAACTGATCGCCGGCGAAGTCGGCATGCCGATCAAGCTCGCCCGCGCCATCCAGGTCGGCGGCCCGGTCTACAACTGGGCGCAGGCGGCCAAGCTGGTGGAGAACTTCACGTTCGAGGAAGAGGTCGGCAATTCGCTGGTGGTGCGCGAGCCGGTGGGCGTGGTGGGCGCCATCACGCCGTGGAACTACCCGCTCAACCAGATCACGCTGAAGGTGGCGCCGGCGCTGGCCGCCGGCTGCACCGTGGTGCTCAAGCCGTCCGAGGTGGCGCCGCTCAACGCCTTCGTGCTGGCCGAGGTGATCGAGGCCGCCGGCCTGCCGCCGGGCGTGTTCAACCTCGTGACCGGCTACGGCCCGGTGGTGGGCGAGGTGCTGGCCAGCCATCCGGAAGTGGACATGGTGTCGTTTACCGGCTCCACGCGCGCCGGCAAGCGCGTCTCCGAGCTGGGCGCGCAGAGCGTCAAGCGCGTGGCGCTGGAGCTCGGCGGCAAGTCCGCCTCGGTGATCCTCGACGACGCGGACCTGCCGGCCGCGGTCAAGGGCACCGTCAGTGCCTGTTTCCTCAACTCCGGGCAGACCTGCTCGGCCCATACCCGCATGCTGGTGCCGCGCGGCCGCTACGAGGAGGCCAAGGCCATCGCCAAGCAGGTGGCCGATGCCTTCACCGTGGGCGACCCGCTGCAGGAAACCACCCGCCTGGGCCCGCTGATCTCCGCCGCGCAGCGCGAGCGCGTGACCAGCTACATCCAGCGCGGCCTGAACGAGGGCGCCGAACTGGTGACGGGCGGCCCGGAAGCGCCCGCGGGGCTGGACAAGGGCTTCTTCGTCAAGCCGACCGTGCTCGGCAACGTCGACCCCCGGGCCACCGTGGCGCAGGAAGAGATCTTCGGCCCGGTGCTGTCGATCATCTGCTACGACACCGAGGAAGACGCCGTGCGCATCGCCAACGACAGCATCTACGGGCTGGGCGGCGGCGTGTGGTCGGGCGACGAAGCGCGCGCCATCCGCGTGGCGCGCCGCATCCGCACCGGCCAGGTCGACATCAACGGCGGGCCGTTCAACATGCAGGCGCCGTTCGGCGGCTACAAGCAGTCCGGCAACGGGCGCGAGGCCGGCAAGTACGGGCTCGAGGAATTCCTCGAGTACAAGGCGCTGCAGCTGAAGAAGCCGGCCGCCTGACGCGCGGCGGGCGTGGCGGCGGCGGGCGGGGTGGATCGTTCCGCGCGCCGCCGCCCGCCGCACCGCGGTCACGCAGGATGCCCGGCAAGCCCGGGCATTTTTCATGCGCGGGCGCTTCGGCGATAATGCGCAATCCCGCCGGCCCGCGCCGCGCGGAACCGGTCCGGCGCGGCGCGGGCCGGCCAGGAGCAAGCAGTACCGAGACAGCAGTACCGAGACAGCAGTGCCGAGACAGCAGTACGGGACAAAAAACAGACAACACCGCGGGCGCATGCCGCCACGCGGGGGAGAGCGATCGATGCGCTGGTTCAAACGGCTGGCCTGGCTGGTACTGACGCTGGTGGCGCTGCTGCTGGCGGGCGCGCTGGGCGGGTATGCGTGGTACCGGCAGGCGTCGCAGCCGCAGACGGCGGGCACGCTGAGCCTGCCGGGGCTGCGCGAGCGCGTCTCCATCGTCCGCGATCGCCACGACGTGCCGCACATCAAGGCGGCCAATCCGCTCGACGCCTATTTCGCGCTTGGCTTCGTGCACGGGCAGGACCGCCTGTGGCAGTTGCAGATGAACAAGCGCATCGCCTCGGGCCGGCTGGCCGAGATCCTCGGGCCGCCGGCGCTCGATACCGACCGCTTCCTGCGCACGCTCGGCGTGCGGCGCAACGCCGAGGCCATCCTGGCGCAGGCCACGCCCGAGACGCGCGCCGCGCTGCAGGCCTACGCGGACGGCGTCAACGCCTACATCGACACGCGCAAGGGCCCGCTGCCGCCCGAGTTCCTGCTCCTGCGCACCAGGCCGGAGCACTGGGAGCCGGCCGATACGCTGGCCTGGCAGACCATGATGGCCTGGGACCTGAGCGCCAACTGGACGCAGGAGACGCTGCGCATGCGGCTGGCGCAGGTGCTGCCGGTGGCGCGCATCAACGAGCTGCTGGCGCCGTATCCGGGCGAGCGCTCGCCGCGCACGATGGACTACGGCAGCCTCTACCGGCATCTCGCCCCGCTGGCCACGGCGATGGCGCGCGTCGACCGGCAGGCGCCGCCCGGCTACGTGGAGGGCATGGGATCGAACAACTGGGTGGTGTCCGGCGCCCGCACGCGCTCGGGCAAGCCGCTGCTGGCCAACGATCCGCACCTGGGCCTGCAGGCGCCGGCGCTCTGGTACTTCGCCCACATGCAGGCGCCCGGGCTGGACGTGGCCGGCGCCTCGCTGCCGGGCATGCCGCTGGTGGTGCTGGGGCACAACCAGCGCATCGCGTGGGGTTTCACCAATACCGCGCCCGACGTGCAGGACCTGTACATCGAGCGCCTGCAGCCGGGCAGCGCGCAGCGCTACCAGACCCCGGACGGCTGGGCCGAGTTCAGGACCCGCAGCGAGACCATCCACGTGAAGGGCGCGCCCGACGTGACCCTGACCGTGCGCGAGACCCGCCACGGCCCGGTGATCTCCGACGCCGCCGAGCCCGTCGCCACGGCCGCCGCGCCGCTCGGCGCGCGGTACGTGGTGGCCTTCCAGTGGACCGCGCTGCGCGCCGACGACCGCACCTTTCAGGCCGGGCTCTTGCTCAACCGCGCCACCGACTGGGCCACGTTCCTGGCGGCCATGCGCGATTTCCACTCGCCCCAGCAGAGCATCGTCTATGCGGACGTGGACGGCAACATCGGCTTCATCGCTCCCGGCCGCGTGCCGCTGCGGCGCGCCGACAACGACCTCAAGGGGCTGGCGCCGGCGCCGGGCTGGGATGCGCGCTACGACTGGAACGGTTTCATCCCGTTCGAGCAGTTGCCGCGCAGCTTCAACCCGCCGGAGGGCGTCATCGCCACCGCCAACCAGAAGATCGTCGGCGACGACTACCCGTATTTCCTGACCAGCGAATGGACCGTGCCGTACCGCTACCAGCGCATCCGCACCTTGCTCGACGCCACCGCGCGGCACACCCCGGACAGCTTCGGCGCGATCCAGAAGGACACGCTCTCGCTGGCCGTGCGCGACGCGCTGCCGCTGCTGCTGGCGGCCCCGGTCGCCAGCGATCCGGCGCTGCCCGAGCGCGAGCGCGCGCTGATCGCCGCGCTGCGCAAGTGGGATGGCGACATGCAGCCCCGGCTGGCCGAGCCGCTGGTGGCGACGGCGTGGCTGCGCGAACTGTCGCGCGTGCTGTTCGAGGACAAGGTGGGCGAGCCGCTGTTTGGCCGCATGTGGGAGCAGCGCAACGTGCAGCAGCCCATGCTCAACGTGCTGCGCAATCCGCGCGGCCTCGGCGCGTTCTGGTGCGACGACAGCACCACGCCGGCGCGGGAAGACTGCGACGACGCCATCGCCACGGCCTGGCGCCGCGCCATTGCCGACCTCGGCCAGCGCTACGGCGACAAGCCGGAGCGCTGGCGCTGGGGCAGCGCCCACGCCGCGCGCATGGAGCACAAGCCGTTCGGCAGGCAGCCCTACCTGGCCAGCCTGTTCAACGTCAAGGTGCCCAGCGGCGGCGACACCTACACCGTCAACGCGGGGCGCCACAACCTGCGCGACGAGGCGGCGCCGTTCGAAAGCGTGCACGCGGCCAGCCTGCGCGCCATCTACGACCTCTCCGACCTGGCCGGCTCGCGCTTCATGGATTCGACCGGGCAGTCGGGCAACGTGATGTCCACGCACTACCGCGACTGGACCGACAAATGGGTCGCGGTGCAGTACATCACCCTGGCGCCGGCGCGCCGCGGGCAGGGCAACGAGGCATTCGACACGCTGGTGCTCAAGCCCGCCGGCGCGCGCTGACGGCGCGCTGACGGTGCGGCGCGGCGCGCGGGATATGTCATGGCGTGACCGTTTGCCCGGCATGCCCGGATGCCAGTAAGATCGAAGCTTTGCATCGACCGGACAGGCCCGCCATGACCCAAGCCAGGTTCACCACCCATGTGATCCAGCACGTTGCGTTCGAGGACGCCGGCGTGCTGGGCGACGTCCTGCGCGAGCGCGGCCACGCGCTGTACGTGCTGCGCGCCGGCATCGACGACCTGAGCGTGGTCGGCGCGCATCCCGCCGACCTGCTGGTCGTGCTCGGCGGCCCGATCGGCGTGTACGAGAACGAGACCTATCCGTGGCTCGACGCCGAGATCGACGTCATCCGCGCGCGGCTCGCGGCGCGCCGGCCGGTGATCGGCGTCTGCCTGGGCGCGCAACTGATCGCCCGCGCCAGCGGCGCGCGCGTCTATCCCGGCACGCGCGAGATCGGCTGGGCGCCGATCCGGCCCACCGAGGCAGGCCGCGCCTCCGCGCTGGCCGAGCTGGAAAGCGCCGACTGGAACGTGCTGCACTGGCACGGCGACACCTTCGACCTGCCCGCCGGCGCGCAACTGCTGGCTTCCACGGCGGCCGTGCCGCACCAGGCCTACGCCATCGACCGCCACGTGCTGGCACTGCAGTTCCATCCCGAGGTGCGTCCGGCCGAGCTGGAAGGCTGGCTGGTCGGGCATACGGTCGAGCTCGGCAAGGCCGGCATCGATCCGCGCGAGATCCGCGCGCGCACGGCGCAGATCGGCACGGCGGTGGCCGCGGCCGGCCGCCGCATGTTCGCGCGCTGGCTGGAGGCGGCCGGGCTGTGAGCAGCGGGTTTGCCACGGCCATCGACAGCGTGCTGCTCGGCGCCGTGCGCCCGTTCGGGCCCGGGGCCGTGCCCAGCGGCATCGACAAGCAGCCGGCGCGCCGCGAGGTGGAGGACATGGAGCGCCGGCTGGCCGGCGGCTGAGCGGCGCGGCCTGTATGGCCAGTGTGGTCGGTGCGGCCGGCTCCGGGGCTACTCCGGGCGGAAGCGCCGCGCCGTGCCCTCGCGCGTGATGCGCTCCCACACCGCCTGCTTTTCCGCGTCGTCCATGAAGACCCAGTTGCTGACCTCCATCGCGGTGCGGCCGCAGCCCTGGCAGATTTCGTCGAACAAGGTCGAGCAGATGCCGATGCAGGGGCTGTCGGGCCGGTCGAACAGGCCTTCGTCGCGCTGGCCCTCGTCGCGCCGCGGCGTGGCGGCGGGGGAGCGCGCGGAAAGCGGGTTGGTGTCTGGCGGGTCTGACAGGTCTGACGGCATGCGGCGGCGAGGCGGGGCGGACGGGCGCACATTATAAACGGCGACCGGCCCGGCCCCGGCCCGCCCGGTGTCTGCGGCGCAACATCGCCGCGCGGAAGTTTGCCGCGCGGAAGTCCGCCGATTACCCGTCAGGTAATTGAGCGCCGGCGGCGCGCGGGTCTACGCTGCTCCTGTTGCCACGATCCCGATCCAGGAGAACACGATGCCGATTCTCGTTGCCGCCTTGTCCGGCGCGGGCGCCGCTGCCGCTGCCGGCTCCCATGCCGCCGCACCCGTCGACCCGCGTATCCGCCAGACCGTCGAGCAGGTCCTGATGGGCTCGCCCGTGGCCCGCGCGCTGGGCATCGCGCTGGACGTGCTGGCGGTGGACCACGTCGAGCTGCTGCTGCCGTTCAGCCCCGCCAACGTCACGGTCGGCGAGATCGTCCACGGCGGCGTGATCGCCACGCTGATCGACGTGGCCGGCGCGGCCGCGGCGGCCTCGGGCTGCGAGGCCGGCAGCATGCGCGGCGGCGCCACCGGTTCGCTCGACATCCAGTATCTCGAAGCGGCCAGGGCGGCCAGCCTGCGCGCGGTGGCCAGCGTGCTCCGGCGCGGGCGCCGGCAGGTGGTGAGCGAGGTGTCGGTCTACGCGGAAAGCGCCGACGAGGCCGAGCTCGTGGCCAGGGCGCTGATGAGCAGCGTGCTGTTCTAGCACGGCGCGCCGGCCGGCCGCGCCGCCTTCAATCCGGCCGCATGAGCGGGAATGCCTTGTAACGCAATTAACGGCCGATCTTTGCCGCCACCAATCCATGTTCCGCCGAGGCCTGGCGGCATGGCGGCCGCATCGGCTTCGAGGACTACCTGGCTTGCAAGGGGAGGGCTGGCATGAAGTGAAAAAACGGCTGGCGAGGTCGCGTGCGGCCAGCCAGCCGCGAGGGCGGGGCGTGCTCCGCCGCCGCCCGGAATGCCCGCGGCTACGCCGCGGCCGTCAGTATTTCCACAGGATCTTCTGCAGTTCCTTGCTGTCGCTGGTCTTGGTCAGCGCCAGCGCCATCAGGATGCGGGCCTTCTGCGGCAGCTGGTCGTCCGTCACCAGCCAGTCGTACTTGTCGTCGGGCTGCTCGGCGTTGCGGATCACCACGCCGCTGCCGGTGCGCGACGCGCGCACGATCTGCACGCCCTTGGCGCGCGCGGCCTTGAGCGGCTCGACCATGTAGTCGCCCACGCTGCCGTTGCCGGTGGCGGCGTAGACGATGGCCTTGGCGCCGTTCTTCACGGCGGCGTCGACCGCGCCCGGGTTCACGTTGCCGTAGGCGTAGACCACCGCCACTTCGGGCAGCTTGTCGAGCTTGTCGATGTCCCACTCGGTCTGCGTGGTATGCGGGCGCGCCGGCAGGCGGAAGTACAGCGTGCGGCCTTCCACCACGTAGCCCAGCGGGCCGAACGGCGAGCGGAAGGTTTCGGTCTTGAAGGTGTTGGTCTTGGTGACGTCGCGGCCGGTGTGGATCTCGTCGTTGAGCACGGCCAGCGTGCCCTTGCCGCGCGATTCGGGGCTGGACGCCACCAGCACCGCGTCGTACAGGTTGAGCGCGCCGTCGGCGCCGAGCGCGGTGCCCGGGCGCATCGAGCCAACCACCACCACGGGCTTGTCGCTCTTGAGCGTGAGGTTGAGGAAATAGCTGGTTTCCTCGATGGTGTCGGTGCCGTGCGTGATCACGATGCCGTCCACGTCCGGCTGCTTGAGCAGTTCGGAGACCCGCTTGCCGAGCTTGAGCAGGCGCTCGTTGTTGAAGCTCTCGGAGCCGATCTGGAACACCTGCTCGCCCTTGACGTTGGCGATCTTCGAGATCTCCGGCACCGAGGCGATGATCTTGTCCACCGGCACCACGGCCGACTGGTAAGCCGCGGTGTTGGTGGCCGCCGCGCCGGCGCCGGCAATGGTGCCGCCGGTGCCGATGATGACGATGTTGGCCTTGCGGGCCTCCGCCGGCGCGCTGGCCTGGGCCGGCGTGGCGGCGGACGGGGCGAGCTGGGCGTGGGCGGCGCCAGTGGTCAGGCTGGCGGCGAGCAGCAGGGTGCTGAGCGTGGTGAGACGGGCGAAACGCTTCATGATGTTCCTCATATAGGCACGACTGGGCAGCCCCTTTTGGGTGGCTGCGTCGTCTATCGGTCTACGCAATCCGCGTGGCGGCGCCTGTCTTACAGGCGAGGCCGCGGCGGACGAGAACTATACGAGAGGGGTCCTGAATGTGTCGACATTTACCGCTTTGGGGTTTTCCCGGGGGGTGTCTGGCGGGGAGGGCCGGCCAGACGGCATTGAGTCATCGCCTCGTTCCTGCCATGACGGCTACCCGCCTTGGCCGCGCGCGCATCGATGACCTCGATGCCTTGCTGCGGCTGCGGCCTTCGAGGGGCCGCGCGCCGGGAAGACGGCCGGCGCCAGCGAATGGCAAAGGCTCTCGCTTCGTGGCGAATCCTGCCTTCTCCCGCAAGCGGTAGAAGGGAGACCACAATCGGCAAGTTGACTCGTTGCCGGCAGCCTTTTGTCATTGATGGTTTGCTCCCCTCTCCCGCGAAGTGGGAGAGGGGCCGGGGGGGGGGCAAGCGCCGGCAAATGGCGAAAGCCGTCCCCTCATCGAGCCCACCGGCGGCAGGCAGGACCTCCATGCCGCCGCAACCGGAACCGAGTTCCGCTGCGTGCCGCCGATGCCTCAGAACGTGTCGCCCGGCACGCGCACCCAGCCTTCCATCAGCACGCGCGCGCTGCGGCTCATGATGGCCTTGGTCACGGCCCATTCGCCGTCGACGAGGTTGGCTTCGGCGCCCACGCGCAGCGTGCCCGAGGGGTGGCCGAAGCGCACCGCGTTGCGTTCGCCGCCGCCGGCGGCGAGGTTGACCAGCGTGCCGGGGATCGCCGCGGCGGTGCCGATGGCCACGGCGGCGGTGCCCATCATGGCGTGGTGCAGCTTGCCCATCGACAGCGCGCGCACCAGCAGGTCGACGTCGCCGGCGCCGACCGGCTTGCCGCTGGAGGCGACGTAGCCGGCCGGCTTCGCCACGAAGGCCACCTTCGGCGTGTGCTGGCGCTTGGCCGCTTCGTCGACGTTCTTGATCAGGCCCATGCGCAGCGCGCCGTAGGCGCGGATGGTCTCGAACCTGGCCAGCGCCGCGGGGTCGCCGTTGATGTCGTCCTGCAGCTCGGTGCCGGTGTAGCCGATCTCTTCCGCGTTGAGGAAGATGGTCGGGATGCCGGCGTTGATCATGGTGGCCTTGAAGGTGCCCACGCCCGGCACCTCGAGGTCGTCGACGAGGTGGCCGGTCGGGAACATGGCGCCGCCGGCGCCTTCTTCCTCGGCGGCCGGGTCCATGAACTCGAGCTGGACCTCGGCGGCGGGGAAGGTCACGCCGTCGAGCTCGAAGTCGCCGGTTTCCTGCACGGCGCCATCGGTGATGGGCACGTGGCCGATGATGGTCTTGCCGATGTTGGCCTGCCAGATGCGCACGGTGGCCACGCCGTTTTGCGGGATGCGGCTCGGGTCGACCAGCCCGGCGCCGATGGCGAACGGGCCGACGGCGGCGGACAGGTTGCCGCAGTTGCCGCTCCAGTCGATGAACGGCTGGTCGATGGAGACCTGGCCGAACAGGTAGTCGACGTCGTGGCCGGGCCGGCTGCTTTTCGAGATGATGACGGTCTTGCTGGTGCTGGACGTTGCCGCGCCCATGCCGTCGATCTGCTTGCCGTAGGGGTCGGGGCTGCCGATCACGCGCATCAGCAGCTTGTCGCGCGCCGCGCCGGGGACCTGCGCGGCCGCGGGCAGGTCCTGCAGGCGGAAGAACACGCCTTTGCTGGTGCCGCCACGCAGGTAGGTGGCGGGAATCTTGATCTGGGGTACGTGGGCCATGAGATTTCGTCCTGGTGAGGCCGGGCGGCATGCCGCCCGGCGCGCGCTTATTGCCTCAGGCCGCGGCCTTAGACGATTCGAGGAAGTCCTGCGCGAAGCGCTGCAGCACGCCGCCGGCGTCGTAGATGGAGACTTCTTCCGCGGTGTCGAGGCGGCAGGTCACGGGCACTTCCACGCGCTCGCCGCTCTTGCGGCGGATGACCAGCGTAAGCTCCGCGCGCGGCTTGCGCGCGCCGATCACGTCGAAGGTCTCGGTGCCGTCGATGCCGAGCGTCAGGCGGTTGGTGCCGGGCTTGAACTCCAGCGGCAGCACGCCCATGCCGATCAGGTTGGTGCGGTGGATGCGCTCGAAGCCTTCGGCCACGATGACTTCCACGCCCGCCAGCCGCACGCCCTTGGCCGCCCAGTCGCGCGAGGAGCCCTGGCCGTAGTCCGCGCCGGCCACGATGATCAGCGGCTGCTTGCGGTCCATGTAGGTCTCGATCGCTTCCCACATGCGCACCACCTTGCCCTCGGGCTCGATGCGCGCCAGCGAACCCTTCTTGACCTTGCCGTCCACCACGGCCATCTCGTTGACCAGCGTGGGGTTGGCGAAGGTGGCGCGCTGCGCGGTGAGGTGGTCGCCGCGGTGCGTGGCGTAGGAGTTGAAGTCTTCCTCGGGCAGGCCCATCCTGGCCAGGTATTCGCCGGCTGCGCTGTCGAGCATGATGGCGTTCGACGGCGACAGGTGGTCGGTGGTGATGTTGTCGCCGAGCACCGCCAGCGGACGCAGGCCCTGGAGCGTGCGCTCGCCGGCCAGCGCGCCTTCCCAGTACGGCGGGCGGCGGATGTAGGTGCTCTGCGGGCGCCAGTCGTACAGCGGGCTGATCTGCTCGCCGCTGTCCACGGCGAAGTTGAACATCGGCTCGTAGACCTTGCGGAACTGCTCGGGCTTGACGCTCCTGGCCACGATGGCGTCGATTTCCTCGTCGCTCGGCCAGATGTCCTTGAGCCGCACCGGCTTGCCGTCGGCGTCGGTGCCCAGCACGTCCTGCTCGATGTCGAAGCGGATGGTGCCGGCGATGGCGTAGGCCACCACCAGCGGCGGCGAGGCCAGGAAGGCCTGCTTGGCGTACGGGTGGATGCGGCCGTCGAAGTTGCGGTTGCCCGAGAGCACGGCGGTGGCGTACAGGTCGCGCTCGATGATCTCCTTCTGGATCACCGGGTCGAGCGCGCCGGACATGCCGTTGCAGGTGGTGCAGGCGAACGCCACGATGCCGAAGCCGAGCCGCTCCAGGTCCGGCAGCAGGCCGGCTTCTTCCAGGTACAGCTGCACGGCCTTGGAGCCGGGCGCGAGCGAGCTCTTCACCCACGGCTTGCGGGTCAGCCCGCGCGCGTTGGCGTTGCGCGCCAGCAGCGCCGCGGCGATCACGTTGCGCGGGTTGCTGGTGTTGGTGCAGCTGGTGATGGCGGCGATGATGACGGCGCCGTCGGGCATCTGGCCCGGCGTGTCTTCCCACTTGCCGGCGATGCCGCGCGCGGCCAGGTCGGAGGTCGGCAGCCGCTTGTGCGGGTTGGACGGGCCGGCCATGTTGCGCACCACGGTGGACAGGTCGAAGCGCAGCACGCGCTCGTATTCGGCGTGCTGCAGCGTGTCGGCCCACAGGCCCGCGGCCTTGGCGTAGGTTTCCACCAGCCTGACCTGCGCGTCGTCGCGGCCGGTCAGCTTCAGGTAGTCGATGGTCTGGCCGTCGATGAAGAACATCGCCGCGGTGGCGCCGTATTCCGGCGCCATGTTGGAGATGGTGGCGCGGTCGCCGAGCGTCAGGCTCGCGGCGCCTTCGCCGCGGAACTCCAGGTAGGCGCCGACCACCTTTTCCTTGCGCAGGAACTCGGTCAGCGCCAGCACGATGTCGGTGGCGGTGATGCCGGGCTGGCGCTTGCCGGAAAGCTCCACGCCGACGATGTCGGGCAGGCGCATCCACGAGGCGCGCCCCAGCATCACGTTCTCGGCTTCCAGCCCGCCCACGCCGACGGCGATCACGCCGAGCGCGTCGACGTGCGGCGTGTGGCTGTCGGTGCCGACCAGCGTGTCGGGGTAGGCCACGCCGTCCACGGCGTGGATCACCGGCGACATCCGCTCCAGGTTGATCTGGTGCATGATGCCGTTGCCCGGCGGGATCACCTCGACGTTCTTGAACGCCTTCTTGGTCCAGTTGATGAAGTCGAAGCGGTCTTCGTTGCGGCGGTCCTCGATGGCGCGGTTCTTGGCGAACGCATCGGGGTCGAAGCCGCCGCATTCCACGGCCAGCGAGTGGTCCACGATCAGTTGCACCGGCACCACCGGGTTGACCTTGGCCGGGTCGCCGCCCTGGGCGGTGATCGCGTCGCGCAGGCCGGCCAGGTCCACCAGCGCGGTCTGGCCGAGGATGTCATGGCAAACCACGCGCGCCGGGAACCACGGGAAATCGAGGTCGCGCCGGCGCTCGATGAGCTGCGCCAGCGAGGCGTCCAGCGTGGCCGGGTCGCAGCGGCGCACCAGGTTCTCGGCCAGCACGCGCGACGTGTACGGCAATTTGTCATAGGCGCCCGGCTGGATCGCCTCGACGGCGGCGCGCGCGTCGAAGAAATCCAGCTTGGTGCCCGGCAGCGGCTTGCGGTTTGCAGTGTTCATTTCGTAGGGAATAGAGAAAGTCATGATCCGGGGGCGGCGGCCGTGCTTTGCGGCCGCCGGCCCCCGCTCCCGCGGGCCGCGCTGCGCGCGGTCCCGGGAGCAGGCCGGCGGGCCGGTATTACTTGCGGTCCTTGATCGGCACGAACTTCAGGTTCTCCGGCCCGGTGTAGTTGGCGCTGGGGCGGATGATCTTGTTGTCGATGCGCTGCTCGATGATGTGCGCGGCCCAGCCGGAGGTACGCGCGATCACGAACAGCGGCGTGAACATGGCCGTGGGCACGCCCATCATGTGGTAGCTCACCGCGCTGAACCAGTCCAGGTTCGGGAACATCTTCTTGGCGTCCCACATGACCGTCTCCAGCCGCTCGGCGATGTCGAACATCTTCAGCGAGCCGGCGTCCTTCGACAGGCGCTTGGCCACGTCCTTGATGACCTGGTTGCGCGGGTCGCCCGTGGTGTACACCGGGTGGCCGAAGCCGATCACCACTTCCTTGTTCTCCACGCGGCGCTTGATGTCGGCCTCGGCCTCGGCCGGGTTGTCGTAGCGCTTCTGGATCTCGAAGGCCACCTCGTTGGCGCCGCCGTGCTTGGGGCCGCGCAGCGCGCCGATGGCGCCGGCGATCGACGAGTACATGTCCGAGCCGGTGCCGGCGATCACGCGCGCGGTGAAGGTCGAGGCGTTGAACTCGTGCTCGGCGTACAGGTTGAGCGAGGTCTGCATGGCGCGCTCCCACAGCGCCGAGGGCTTCTGGCCGTGCAGCAGGTGCAGGAAGTGGGCGCCGATGGAGTCGTCGTCGGTCTCGACCTCGATGCGGCGGCCGTTCTGGCTGTAGTGGTACCAGTACAGCAGCATGGAGCCGAGGCTGGCCATGAGGCGGTCGGCGATGTCGCGCGCGCCCGGGGTGTTGTGGTCGTCCTTCTCGGGCAGCACGGTGCCGAGCACGGACACGCCGGTGCGCATCACGTCCA
>Ga0255336_101476_pt1 | contig 16549 bp, 21 predicted proteins | sample MeOH1_35cm_T3_17_FD_189102 | JGI IMG/M metagenome (GOLD analysis project Ga0255336, IMG submission 189102) | Sandy soil microbial communities from University of British Columbia, Vancouver, Canada - MeOH1_35cm_T3_179 | ecosystem: Engineered > Artificial ecosystem > Sand microcosm > Unclassified ...
TTGTCCACACTCGAAAGCTGACGCGCCCGCGTTGCGGGCTTGCCCCATCTCAAAAAGATTCAGCACAGCAAACACCCATGCGATCGAGGCGCAATCAGTACCTATGACCAGGGTTCTATATCGACGTCGACTTTGAGCATCAGCGCCGGGAAGAGGTCATTCAGTACATCTACAGGAAGTACTCGCGCACACGCGCGGCGCTCGCGGCCGCCGTCACGACCTACCGTCCGCGCTCGGCAATCCGCGACTCCGGCAAGGCGCTCGGCATCGATCCGGTCATCGTTGATCGGGTCGCGAAAGAACATCACTGGTTCGACTCGAGCGCGGACCTGATCCGTCGCTTCGTTGACAGCGGCCTTGACCCTGAGGCGCCGATGATCCAGCAGTGGGCGACGCTCGCCACGCAGCTGCTCGGCTTTCCGCGCCACCTGTCGCAGCACACGGGCGGCTTTGTGATCGCTCGCGGGAAGCTGTCCCGGCTCGTGCCGGTCGAGAACGCGTCGATGCCGGATCGCACCGTCATCCAGTGGGACAAGGACGATCTCGAAGCGCTCGGCTTGCTGAAGATCGATGTGCTCGCACTCGGCATGCTCTCGGCGATCCGCCGCACGCTTGATCTCGTGTCACAGCAGCGCGGCGAGCCGTTCGAAATGCAGGACATCCCGCCCGAGGACGAAGCGACTTACGACATGATCTGCGCGGCCGACACCGTTGGCGTGTTCCAGATTGAATCGCGGGCGCAGATGAGCATGCTGCCGCGCCTGAAACCTCGCGAGTTCTACGATCTGGTGATTGAAGTGGCGATCGTGCGCCCGGGCCCGGTTCAGGGCGGGATGGTCCATCCGTACCTCCGCCGGCGACAGGGGATCGAACCCGTCTCCTATCCGAGCCCCGACGTCGAGCAGGCACTGAAGCGCACGCTGGGCGTGCCGATTTTTCAGGAGCAGGTCATGCAGGTCGCCATGCTCGCCGCGGGCTTCAGCGCCGGCGAGGCCGACCAGCTGCGCCGCGCGATGGCCGCGTGGAAACGCAAGGGCGGACTGCAGCACTATCACGACCGCATCGTGGAAGGCATGCTGCAGCGCGGCTATGACCGGGAATTCGCCGAGTCCATCTTTGCGCAGATACAAGGCTTCGGCGAATACGGCTTTCCGGAGAGCCACGCGGCGAGTTTTGCGCTACTCGTCTACGCGAGCTGCTGGCTGAAGCGCCATGAGCCGGCCGCGTTCCTGTGCGCAATGCTCAACAGCCAGCCGATGGGCTTTTATTCGCCCTCGCAGCTTGTGCAGGACGCGAAACGGCACGGCGTGGGCGTGCTGCCGGTCGATGTGACGATCAGTGGATGGGATTCAACGATGGAAGGCGACGGGAGTATGGCGCCGGTGCGTCTCGGCATGTCCGTGGCGCGCGGCATGCGCGAGGAATCCGCCCGGCGCATTGAAGCCGCACGCGCCGTGAGGCAGTTCCGCGACGTGGCCGACCTCGCCAACCGCGCGCAGCTTGATCGCCACGACCTTCAGGTGCTTGCGGCCGCCAATGCACTGAAGCGGCTCGCCGGCGACCGGCGTCAGGCGCTATGGGCAGCAGTCGCCGCGGTGCCGGAGAAGGATCTGTTGCGGGCCACCGCTCGCGAGGAAGAAGCGCCGACGCTCACCGCACCGACAGAAGGACAGGATCTGATTGCGGACTACCGCTCGACCGGCCTGACGCTCGGCCGGCACCCGCTCGCGCTGCTGCGCGAAAAGCTGCTGGCCATGCGCCTGATGCCAGCCGAAGCGCTGATGCGCTATCGCAATGGGCAGCTCGCGCGTGGCTGCGGCATCGTGACCGTGCGCCAGCGCCCCGGCACGGCAAACGGCGTGATGTTCATGACGCTGGAAGACGAGACCGGGTCGGTCAATGTGATCGTATGGGCGTCCGTGCTCGAGCGGCAGCGGCGCGAGGCGTTGGGATCATCGCTTCTCGCTGTCTATGGCGTTTGGCAATGCGAAGGCGACGTCAGGCATCTGGTCGCGCAGCGGCTCGTCGACGTGTCGCATCTGCTGGGCGAACTGCCGACGGCAAGCCGGAATTTTCATTGAATTCAATAGGAGAGATGTCGATGGCGAACTACAACGTGTTGTTTGATGCGCAGGCGGCCGCCGAGGAAGTCATCCCGCGCGTGATCGAGCGACACCGATCCAAGGGCGTGCTGACCTGGAAGCTGCTTCACCAGATGGAAGAAGAAGTGCTGAGTGAAGTCTCGTCGGGAGGGCGCTTCAGCGACCGTCTGCTACAGATGATCTGCGCTCCGGCTGTCCTGTCCTACCCCAATGATGACCGCCCCGCCTCCTTCGAGGGGCACGACTTTGTGCCGATCGTGTTCGCCGCCCTCGACCGCGCCTGGCGACAGGTTCATTAGGGTGCGAACGCCGAAAATAGCGGCTTGAACGGTCGGGCGCGGGAGAACCGTCCCTTGACATCGGGTTAGCCTACCGTACAAAGCGTAGACCAATCGGCACGGAGAACGCCAGTGACGCATCGCAGACAACCGAAGATTTATGCCACCCTTCGCCGTCGATTTTGCACGGAGGCGCTAAAACGCATGGGCTTTCAGTCCAAAAGCAACAGCGGGGCCACGCTGATCAAGCTCGGGGCCATGCGAACCCCGTACGCCACGGCAAGCCGGGACGGAGAAATGTGGCGGGTAACGCCGCTTGTCTCACCGCGTCTTTGGCGTCCGCGCTGAATGCCTGCGGCGCGTTTCCGCAAACCACCGCAGTTGCGAGCGGGAATCCGTTTTGCTCGACATCTCCTGCCACTATCGGGAGAAATGTCATGTGCTACGGCGAACCCGACCGCCTACTCGAACTCATCATCGGCAAGCGCGAGCTACCGAAGAATGAATTGGGCCACACACCGTTGGACGATTTTGCCCATTTCTGCGCGTATTCAGGCTGCAGCGAGGAGGACCTCGGTAAGCGAGCCTTCGCCTTTGTGAAGTTGGCTTACGTGACGGCTGGTCTGAGCCGGCGGACGTACGCGAGGGCGGCGCTCGACGCTGAACTGCAGGAGCACTGCACAAATATCGGCATGCTCCTTCGCGACCGCCCGCCCGGCACGACCGCCGACATTACAAGCGGCGCGGTGCTGTACTGGGACGGTGGGCGGCTGCAGGGAGCCAGCTTATCTGTCGACGAACCTGGCGTTGTCGATCTTCCCGTGGAACTCGAGGACTTCCTGCCGGAGGTACGGGGCGAGGTCGCAGCGTGGTTGAACCGGCCCACTTTCTCGTTGCGCCCTTCTCTTCTGGAGTGGCTGGATCATTCGTCTTCGGGCTAGACCTGACGCACAGGGCGCCCCGCATGATGATTCACACGTTCACTTACGTCGCCTGTGCCTGCGGTCACCGGGGTTCGATCGTACAGTCATACGATCCAATGTCGCCGGACGGGTGGTACCACGTCTGGCTGCGGGATCTGTCGGGTAACGGCACTTACGAAGGGGGCGACTCTCTGTTCGCCGAGGCGAAACCCGCTTGCCCGAAGTGCGGGAAGAGCCTGACGCCTCTGGATGTCGTCGGGCGCAGCGAACTCGACGAGGCCGCAGAGATCATGTACCCGCGTCGTTGAGCGGGGCATCGCGACGCGCCGGCCGGAGCTGCTCCAGCTCCAGCGGGTCGTCCGGGTCTTTACGCGGAAGGGCCACCAACGGATTGCGGCGGTGACACACTGGACATGTGAAGTAGAGCCCGGAGTCATCGATCTGGGGCTCAGCAACCTCCAGCGTGGTCAGCATCTGACAGCCGTTGCATATCCACATGGCGCCCTCCGGGTGTGAACTTCTCTTTATAGTTCACGCTGGTGGAGTTGCGAAGAACTCCGACCTTAAGCCGCCCGACGGCCGGACCTTACTGATCGCCGCTGCCAAGCTCGCTGTGCTTGTGTGAATGCGTTGCGCCGTGAACGAGCTCGTAATGCGCGCCCTTTCCGGAGCGCGTCGGCGGAAAGTGCTCGCCTTCAACACACGTGACCTCGAATTCCGGCCCGTTACCGCCCTCCTTCACGACCTTATAGATGCCTGACGTCTTAACAATCTCGCCGGGCTTGTGCTGGTCTGCCATTCGGATTCTCCTTTTTACGTGAAAGATGGCAACCACTGAAGCAAGCCTTGCGCCTACTCGGCGGCTGGAACGTCACCTGCTGGTTATCGCCACCGCCGGCGCAAGAACGAGTGCTAAGCTCTTAGCAACGGCCCCGAGGCGCAGATCGCCTCCTTTCTTCTGACATCAGGAGACGTCATGGCTGCCCGTTCGATCGCATCGCTTTCACTATCGTTTGGACTGGTGTCCATCCCCGTGCGCCTGTACTCCGCGACGTCGGCGTCCGAGACCATCAGCTTCAATCTCCTTGCCCCGGACGGCTCGCGCGTCCAGCAACAATATGTGTCGAAAGCCACCGGGAAGGCGGTCGAGCGCGCCGAGATGCAGAAGGGCTACGAGTTCGAGAAAGAGAAGTTCGTCGTCTTCACTAAGGACGAACTGAAGGCGCTCGAAGAAAGCCCGAGTCACATCGTTGAGATTCTGGCCTTTCTGCCCGACCGCTCGATTGACCCGGTCTATTACGACAAGGCGTACTTCATCACACCGGACAAGCGCGGTGGCAAGCCGTATAGCCTCCTCAAAAAGGCGCTTCTCGCGAGTGAACGTTGCGCACTGGCATCGTGGAACTGGAAGGGGAAGACCCACATGGTGCAAGTGCGGGCAACCGACGACGGCCTCATTTTCCAGCAACTGCTATGGGGCGACGCAGTTCGCTCTCTGAAAGACCTGGACATTGAGGACGCATCTGTCACGGACAACGAATTACAGCTTGCCCTGAAGATAATTGAACAGGGCGAGGCAGAAAGCTACGACCCAAGCCAGTACGAGGACAGGGAAAAGAAACGCGTTCTCGAAGCGATCGACGCGAAGATTGCAGGCAAACAGATCGTCACGCCTCAGGAAGAGACAGCAGCCGATGGCGGCCAGGTCATTGACCTGATGGAGGCTCTGCGCGCCAGTCTCGCAAGAAATGCGAAGCGCAGCCCGTCGCCTTCGCGCGCGAAGCCCGCCGCCCCGGTCGCTGAACTTCCTGCCAAACCACGCAAGACCGTGAAACGGGCAGAAAAGGCCGAGGAGCCAGTCGCCGCGCCCACCAGGACCCGGGCGCGGCGGTGACAGACCGCTCTGCCGACCATAAATTTTCGCTCCGGGAAGTGCAGTCGCTTCTCGGGGTCTCGCGGCGCGCCCTCCAAATTCTCATCGACGCCGGGTTTGTGGAGCCCTCACACGGCGCGCGCAACGATTTGCGCTTCACGTTCCGCGAGGTCGTTCTGCTTCGCACCGCACTGAGACTGCGGGGATCCAGGATACCGCCCCGCCGGATTTTGAAAGCCCTCTCGCGTATCAGGGACCAGTTGCCGGATGCCGCGCCCCTTTCCGGCGTGCGCATCACAGCCGTCGGTGACGCGGTAGCCGTCACGACCGGCGATGCGCAGTGGGATGCCGTCTCGGGGCAGCTACTGCTGGACTTCGAGGTTGCGGACATAAAAGGCGAAGTGAGGTTTCTTGATAACGCGCCGGCCAGCCTTAGCGCACGCCGTAAGCTGGCGCAAGACTGGTATTCGCTCGCGGAACAGTTGCAGGCGACCGATCCGGTCGGTGCGGAGGCCGCGTACCGCAAGGCGATCGATCTGTCGCCCGAGCCTGACTTTCACGCTTATAACAATCTAGGCGCGCTGCTTGCCAGCGAGCAGAATCGCTGCGGGCACGCACTCGAGGTGTTCGATGAGGCGCTCCAGCATTTCGCCGATACCGAACTGCTGCATGCAAACCGCGCTGTGCTGCTTGAAGAAGCCGGGCGACTCAAAGAAGCCGCTGACAGCTATCTGCGCTGTGTCGAGATCAACGGGAAGAACGACCAGGCGGCGTTGAATTACGCTGTCCTTCTGGAGGAACTGGGGCGGCTTGACGAGGCTGTGGCAGCCTATGGGCGCTGCCTTGAGATCAACCCGCAGAACGAAGAAGCCTTACGGCACCTGACGCGACTTCACGAGCAGAACGGCGACTCGCAGGCCGTTATCCGCCATCTCAGCGCATGGCGGCGCTCCAACGGCTAAGCGACCGCCGACACTGCGCCGCGGCCAAGGCCCAGCGCATCGGGCGGTAATCGGCCATCAAGAGACGGTCGCGTTCCCGGACTGAGTGGCTGGCATCGCAGCGATTGCTGCCGTTCGCGATCTGCCAGTGGGGGAGTGTCATCGCAGCAGTGGATTTCAGAGGGCTGCCGCAGTCTTTGGCGAGATGTGCCAGGAATACGGATCCCTTTCTGTTTAACAGACTCGGAACGACAATGACTGTATTACGAACGGGCCTGTCAGGCAGATCCAAGAAGTTCGCTGCAAATCGCAACCACGTCTGCCGAAACCATTCTTCAGGAGTGAAGTTTGCTCCCCGCAAGGCAGAAACCAGAACGTGCGTGCAGTTACGAAATAAAGTTAGACACGTCCAATCAGCGGAGCACTATGGAAGGTGCAATTTCGCTTCTTCCACGAGAGTTTCCATGATCAAGGTTGCCCTATCTGATGCCCATAGCGTCGTGCGGGAAGGCTTGCGCGTGACTCTTCAATGCGCCGACGATTTCAGTATCGTTGGGGAAGCTGTTGATGGCGCAAGTACGCTCGTGCTTGCGAGAACCACCGACGCGGACCTCCTGACGCTGGGCCTCGAGATGCCAGGCGTGCACGGCCTCAATCTGATTCCACTCATCAAGATTGAAAATCCCTCCCTACGCATTCTCGTTGTAACAATCCACGCGGAGGAATCCTTCGCGGCCCGTGCATTCAAGGCGGGAGCATCCGGGTACATCACCAAGGATTGTTCGGCAATGGAACTGGTCAGCGCCGCCAGGAGAGTTGGGACGGGAGGCGTGTACGTCAGTCTTGCAATGGCCGATGAGTTCGCCCGGGTCTCCGGTGACACGAGTGCCGTGGTGCCTCACCAGCGTTTGTCGAATCGCGAATTCGAGATATTTCTTCTGATCGCGGCCGGCGAATCGATAACCGGAATTTCCGGAAAACTGGGTTTAAGCACCAAGACAGTCAGCACGCATAAAACGAGAATTCTGGAAAAATCGGGCTTGGCTAACGACGCGGCGCTGGTGCGATATGCTGTGCGACACGACCTCCTTGAGGATGACAGTACCGAGGCAATCTGAAGGCTCCCCGGAGCGCTGCAATGTTACGCTTACAGTGGAATTCAAGCATTAGCGCCCCGTCTTCGGTTCTGTCGTCTTTCTGCGTTTGACGCTCCGTCGATGATTTCAGACGCGGTTCCCTGGCAGAGCGGAATTCGCCCTGATCGCATGAAATATAAGCAGCAAGCGCCTGATACGCCGCGCTTCGCCCGTACTGGAGCCGATATGCTGCTCCAAACCGGCGATCCGTTGACGCCAGTATTTCAGCCCCAGTGCGCTATCGGCCCGGAGATGCGGGATGATGCGCTCAAGGTGAATCAGCTCACCTTCGAGTCGAGAACGTGCCATCTGCAAACTCCCTCAATGCGACGAATGACAGATTCAGCGTATGGCAAAGTCCGTGAGGACATTTCGCGTGCCGAACGTGCTGCCGTCGCGGAATTCTTGGTGTTATGGACTATGAAGGGGACCATCTTGCTGACGTCTATCAGAAGCGGATATCCGCCTCAGGACGAGGTTTCCGTTTTCTGTCACCTTCAATTCAGGCGCACCACATGGGGCCGTGACGTGCTCAACCAAGCGACGACTGATTAGTTGCTCAATCGCTCCCCGGTCAAGGTCAGCACGGCCGGCAAATTGTTCTATCAGCATCAGTGCCGACAGTTCGTGCGCACTTAGGAGTAGTTCCATAGGTTTGCCTCCGGGTTCCGATCCACCCACGCCGAAACCGTGCAGCACCGTACATGTGCACAGCAGATCTGACGGCAACGGGCAGCCGAACCGAACGACTAACTATGAGGCCTTGCTGCCTTATAAGGCAACCCGAATCTTCCACCTGGCTCAACCCAGATCAGTCAAACTACGCATGAGCGGCAAATATTGGCATTTTGCGGTGGCCGGCGCAGGCGTTTGCCCTCGCTTCCGTCAATGTCCTTGCCGAAGGGCCGCAATAAGGAAATTAGCCATGCACACGAATACCATTCGTAGCTGCGATCAGTATTGTGCAAACCTGCTTGGTCGTGAACAACGTGACCTTGGTGTGTCCTCCGATCGAGCCATAGAACGTCTCGAATCGATTTATGGCAACAGCAGCGACGCTCGCAGGTATTTTGATGCCGGGTTTCGTGGCGATGACTGCCCTGTGTGTACCGGGCTAGCCATATGACGTCAAAGAATAGCCCATACTGGGCCAGAAGCGGCCGCTCACAAGCCGTTTCCGGGGGGCTCAAAAGGGTCGGTTTGTGCCCGTCGGCATGAAAGTGCCAGTGTTGCCGGATGCTCGGCGTCGGAGCACGTCGAAAGGAGCTGGCGCGCCAGCGCACTCAATTCATACCCACTGCGCGCCGCATGGCCGCAGTGACGCCCTGCCGGGTCTGCCAGTAGTCCGGCCACGGGTCGGCCGTGAGCGATCGCTGACGCTCGATGGCTGTCCGCATCGTCCACTCGTCGCCCCGGCTCACTTCCCTGATCTCGTCCCACGAGACAGGCATCGACACACCCATGCCTGACCTCGCTCGCACAGAAAACGCTGCGACCGTGCTCGCGCCCCGACTGTTACGTAGATAGTCGATGAAAATCTTGCCAACGCGGTTCTTCGGCCCGAGCACCGCTGAGAATCGCTGAGGCACGACCCGCGCCATATGGCGGGCGACCGCATGAGAAAACGCCTTTGTCTCGCTCCACCCCTGTCGTCGCGTCAACGGCACTATGACATGAAAGCCTTTCCCGCCGCTCGTCTTCGGGAACGATCTCAGCCCCAGTTCATCGAGCACGACTTTCAGCAGTTCGACCGCTTCGAGCATGACCGACCACGGCAGCGCCGGGTCTGGATCAAGATCGAAAATGACACGGTCGGGATGCGCGAGATCCGGCGCGACGGCGTTCCAAGTATGCAATTCAACGACGGACATTTGCGCAAGGCCCACAAGCGCTTCGGCCGAGTTGGCAACAAGGAGTGCCGGATGGCGCGGATGCAGTTCGGTCGGCAGTTCCTCGATGCCCGGAATGGTCGCTCGCTCACTGTGCTTCTGGAAGAACAGTTCGCCCTTGATACCCTCCGGTGCCCGTACCAGTGCAAGCGGCCGGTTATGCAGATGCGGCAAGGCCCACTCCGCAATCGCGGCGTAATACTCGACCATCTCCCGCTTCGTGTGCCCTGTCACCGGGTCCATCACCCGCTGCGGGTTCGATATCCGGACATTGCCAATTCTCAGCGCACCTTTTGGCCCGGGCACCTCACGTGTCGAACCTGCGTCCGCCTCAACGGGTTCGTCGCCCTCCACTGCGACCATCGGCTCCTCGCTGACCGCAGACGCTGGCTTGTCCTCTCGCACCGCGTGAAAAATGGGGTGGCGCACTTCGCCGCCCGGCGTCCATTCGAGGAACGAGCATTCAACGACGATCGACGGATCAAGCCACAGATAGTCGCGCTCCTTTTCAGGCTTTGGCGGGTTGTAGAAAGAGGAGGCTTCGCGGCGTACTGGCTCTGCTCTCGACAGAAAGGCGGACGTGGCTCGGGTTGAGAAATAAGGCCGGACGCTGCCGGCGTATCGCAGGGAGCCGTCTTTCTCATAGACGCCCAGCAGCAGCGAATGCACGCCGGAGCGCGCGCCCTTCGCGCGCGTGAAGCCGCCGACGACAAATTCCTGGCGGGTGGTGCATTTTAGTTTGATCCAGGCGGGCGACCGGCCCGATTGGTACGGCGCGTCTCCGCGCTTACCGATGATGCCTTCGAGTTTCATTTTGCACGCCGACGCCACGAGAGACACCGGGTCCTGCGGAAAGTCCTCGGAGAAGCGGATCACGTCGGACGTCTGCTCCGCCATCAGTTCACGCAACAGCGCCCGGCGCGCACGCAGCGGCTGTTCCCGAAGATCGGTCCCGTTCAGCCAAAGGATGTCGAACACGAACATCACGATCTCGGCGGTGCTGCGCCGGTCGAACGCGTTCTGCAGCGCATTGAAATCGGGCTGACCGTTTGAATCAAGCACGACCGCCTCCCCATCGAGCCAGGCATCGTCGACCTGAAGCGCCTTGCAGGCTTCGGCAAGGCGGGGCATCCGCTCTGTCCAGTCGTGCCCGTTGCGAGTGAAGATCGTCGCCGCACCGCCCTCAATGCGCGTCATCACGCGGTAGCCGTCGAACTTGATTTCGTAGGACCAGTCGCCTCCCTTCGGCGGACGATCCACCAGTGTAGCCAGTTGCGGCTGTATCAACGCTGGCAAGCCCGTCCCGCCCCGAGCTCCTGGTGGAACGACAGCGGTTTTCGACCGCCCCCGGCTCCAGCGCCCCATTTCACACACCGGCCTCGTGCGGCGGCGCATCCATCAGCCACTGCTTCACCTCGGGACGGCTGCTGAACACCGGGTCCGCCACCCAGCTTTCGAACGCCGGTCGCCAGTCCTCCCAGACATAATCGTCCAGGTCGAACTCCTCGTCGACGGCGCCTGTTCCCCGCTCACACAGGAAGGCGAAGGCCACTGAGTAGCCGTTCCAATACGCGACCATGCAGTCGTTCAGGTCCGCAACCGTGCCTTGGGGCAGATCGCGGAGCATCATTGCAAGCTGGCGTAAGAAATCGTGATGAGTCATAAGGCTCCTTTCCTTCGCCCGTTCGAGGGCGGAAACGCGCGCGTTGCGGTGCGGCCATCGTGATTCCACAGCAATTTCCATACCGGCGCGTCTGCGCGCTCGAAAGGATTCAGTTTTCTGCCGTTCCGCCGATAACCAGTGAGCCGCAATCCGCTCCCTGACCACCGCATACCCACCTGCCGTGATTGAAAGGGCGAACTTGACAACCCGCGCGCGCCAGTACGATGGAATGACAACCATCGAGGAATTTATGACGCGATACGACCGCAATCAATCTCGAAGCATGAGCACGCATCTTACAATCGCAGCCGGCAAAGCCCTGATAGTTGCCGCTTTCGTAACTGTCGTCACTTTGCAAGGAGCAGCACCCGCCTCTGCGGACGAACGCGGCGCACACATCGGCTGGCATGTCCGGCAGCCAGCGAGGTTCATAGTCTCAGGCGTCTTGCGACAGGACGGAACGACCGACGTCATCAAGCCGATACATGCCATCGTTGCCGCCGACGACGGAGAGGCTGCCGTCGTGATCTTCTCCGGGACAGCGCGGAAACAATACCCCGGCTACACGCTGATCGCAACGCTCGCTTCGCCGGTGCCCGCAGCAGGCACATGCGAGAACAGCATCTAAGGCTCAGACGCAACACATCAATGCCCGTATCGAAAAAGCGCAGGAAGCTGGCCAACGCGAGCGCCGAGCAGGCCACAAAGAAGCGGCTGCTGACGTCACCGCTTGCACGCGCCGAGGCAGACCGCATAGTCCTGCATATCCGCGTTGGCCTTGAAGCGATCCGCTCAGGCCACCGCGATGAAGCCGCATTGCTTAACCTGCAGTCGGTGATCCTGCTCACTGAAATGCTGACGGCCGAAGGGCGAGGCGCCTTATCGTTGGACATGATTCGAGACACTGGCCGGCGCATTGTTCATTTACTGGAAGAAGGCAAGGATACGGAGCCTTGGACAGTGCCTGCCGCGTTTAGCGACGCCCTGACAGCGGTCGTCAACGAGTACGACCGGATGATGCATCAGGTGCCGTTGCAGGCCGTGCTTGCCGCCACCGGAAAACTGGAGCGTCTTGAGGAAGAAGACCCGCAGTATTTCCGTTGCATGCGCGACAACGATGCCCGCTCAGCTGACTGACGTGCGTTCCGCGACCGATTTGTGGCGAGTGTTCGCCCAATGGCCAGCTAGTCGCTGGCAGTTTTTTACCTTAACCACACAAGGATCAAAATGCGTCTGTTGCTTGCTCTCGTTTTTCCGTGGCTTCAATTTTTCACGATCGGCCGCCCCATTGCAGGAATCATCTGCCTGATCTTGCAAATTACGATCATTGGCTGGATTCCGGCCGCGATATGGTCGGTTTATGCTTTGAGCCAGTACAAGACTGATAAGAAAATCGAGCGCGCTCTTGCGGCTCGCGGTTGAGTCAGCCAGTCAAAGACACTCTACTCAAGCGAAGCAACATCTTCCGCGATAACTGAGCGGATGCAGCATACTTGCAGCCTTTCAACTACACGACGGGGGTTGTGATGCGCTGCATGCTGATAACGCTCATCTGTGCCGCAGCGCTCGGCGGGTGCGCGACACACCTAGTGCCGATGTCCGAGACGACACCTGTACCGAAAGAGCGCATCCTTGCTCAAGGTGTGACGACGCCAGCCAGCGGTAGGCAAAGGGTTACTGTCGTCCGCAATGCCGGCGCGCTCTTTGCTGGCGGGGTGTCGGTGGACGTGTTGGTCGATGGCGATCGCACCGCAGCGATACGCACTAGCGAAGCCTTGTCGCTTTACCTCCCACCTGGTGAGCACCTTCTGACCACCAAGGTGGGTGGCATAACGGCCTCTGTGCCGGTCATGGTTCCGGGTAGGTTCCCGATCTACCGGATCGACATGACCGAAGACGACATGAAGTTACAATCATCGTTCGAATGACAGCTGCTGTGCAGCTCGGAGCCACCGAGTTGATGCGTGACACTGAAGTGATTCGAGCTGCGCTCGCCGCCGCGTTGACTCAGGCCTGTGAGGCCGGGTACGAGAAGGCCCCAGCGCACCTTGTTGGCTCCGCAGTTCGCCACGCTGGTGTCTTAAACGAGTTATAGAAAGATGACGTCAAGCCGGAACCGCGCAAGCGACAAAAAGATGGCGCGCAAGCCGCTGACCAAAGCTGAGTTGTTGCCGATGAACGCCGCCTTGGCGCGCGACCGGTCCCTCTCGTATCACGTCGCGCTGGACGGCTGGCGTCGCGGCCACGGCAACGGTCGTGTCGTCAACGAACTCATCCGCGTGACGTACATGGCGTGGTTCCTTCAGTGCGCCGGGTACGGCGGCGAACCCGTCGAACTGTTCAAGGCCGCTGAGTGCATCGGAGAAATCACGTTGATGAGGGCGCACGAGAGCGGTAAGCAGGACGGCTGGTCACTCGACGAAGATTGCGTTTCCACGTTCACCGCTCTTCTCGCCCTCCACGACGCCCAACTACGCACTGCCCCGCTGCATCAATACGAGGGTTCCCAGCGGCGCCTGCTCGCCTTCCTGCAAGGACCCGAGCGCTCCCCCATCCCTGCTCCCATCGACTGACGGAGGAAAAGGTCATGGCAGCTCCCGAGCCATCGCATGGGCGCATGCGTGGTCGGTCTTCCAGACCAACTTGTAGGATGCGGCTTTGGGTTCCTGATTTACGATTAGCAAACAGGCCTCACTTATCAAACAGGCCTCACGTAATTCCGACGCGGGCTGCTGGATCGGAGTGTCGCTTGCTGACATCACTTAGAGCATCAATAACCTATGAACGAAGCCTGGATTCTTCAAGCCTCCGAAATTCGACGTCCGTTTTCGCGGGCGACGTGGGTACCCCTTCGTGCGTCGCTCAATGACAAGAAGGGCGACGTGACGGAGGTGGGGTATGTCAGTGACGTATTCGCTTGCGGCTCCGTTGCTTTTCCCAAGCAGCATCACGAACTAGCCGAGCGTTTGAGTTGGAGCGACATCGGCATCGGGCACACCGTGGCACCGTATGCGTACTCGGACGGCCACTACTCGCCGATCGACGAGTATCAGTACCACGACAAGGAGCCCGTCGGGGTCAACCTAGTTTTCGAGCATCCGCAGCCTGTGGTCGGTGGCCGGCAGTGGATCCTGAATCCGGACCTGGTGGTCGCGCTTCGCCTCATCAAGGAGGGGCCGAACTGGGTCAGGCCGGAAGAGGACTTTGTCGTGGTCGCCAGGGAGACGGTGGACAGCGATGGCAGCCATCGCCTGATAGAGATCAAACGCGAATTCCTGATTGACTATCTAGCTGCACGGGGGCTGTCCCTTCGTCTGTCCTAGTACCGCCAGCGCGTCGAGAACGTGGTCGACCTCAAGGACAGCCCCTATGCAGGCCTGAATGAGATCCGGGCGCAGCGTGAAGGTGGAAGATACGAGCTGCGCATCAAGCAGATGAACGCCGTGTTCGGCGGGAGCTGGGCGTCGTTTCGCATGTGGCGTACCGACGTCGACGAGGAGGAAGACGCTCCGGTCATGGGGCCTGAGACGAACGATAACACCGCTTCAGAGAGCGCCAAGGGCCATCGAAGCGGCTACCCGGGCGTCCGTGTCGAAGGCGAGTTCTGGCGAGATGAGTGGATCGGACATCAGGAAAAGAGCACACGTGTGCGCGGGGATGAGGATCAGAATCTGCCGTACTTCATCGCCGACACTGACGGCTCGCGCAAGTTCTCGGCCGAGCTCAACAACGAAGACATCGGACGGTGGCTCTGGTTCCGCCCGCCCGTGGTCAGCGAGCTTCTTAGCCATCGAGGCTTCTCCCTGGAGTGGTACACGGCTGAAACCGGCGCAATCAAATCCACTTCCGGGTACTCGACCCATTTCGGTATCAACGCCTCGGAGCTCATCACAGTCTACGCTTACGACATCGCCAAGCTGCCAGCATGGGAGCAGTTCGTCTGGGCCGCGAACAACGTTGCGCCGGAAGGTAAAGTCAGCGCGGAGCTCCTCGCATCACAGGTCAAGGCGCAGCCGGCAGACACCAATTCCGTAGAGAAGATGCTGTTTGGCTGCATGCGGTTGCTGGAGAGCGACTTCCGCAAGACATTCGGTGTGTCGCTGTTTTCACATCAGATTGACGACGTGGCGTCGATGCAGCACGTCTCTCGCTTCTCGAGCAAGGACAAGGCGTCGCTTTTGCGGCTGGCCAAGGAGCTCGTTCGCATCTTCTCCGACCGACTCGACGTGCGCTCTCTTCGAAAGCTGTCCAACCACCCTGACAGGGAGAAGCTGGGTTCTAACAAGTTGCTGCAGAACATCCTTGCACAGAAGGCCGGGGAGGCTCGTGCACGCGAGGTCTTCGCTGCCATCGCTGGCACCTACGACATGCGCCTTGGCGACGCACACCCGACGAGCTCGAAGATCGACGAAGCCCTTAAGCTCGCCGGCATCGACGCTTCGGCGTCGTATCTGCGGCAAGGCGAGCAGTTGATCCGCAACTTCGGCCACGCCCTTTGGTGCACCGGGAGTCTGCTTTTCCGAAGTCATGAGAAGAGCGAGGGATAGTAACGTCGTTCGCTGTTGGACGCGATCGGTTGGCGGATCGACGATGAGCGGCAGCAACCAGCCTGAAGCGCGGGGATGCTTTCAAGGACGGCCTCTGCCCGGTTGCGGCCTGATGGCGTTCAAGGCTGGATCGCGTTGCCGCCGAGGATCTGCATCAAGGTCTTCGCGTTTCGCTGTCCTTGGTCTTCCCAATTGTTGTTGAACACGACGTGCGTACGCTCGACGCGTTTCGCGATTTCACCGATCGGCCCTGCCAGATCGCCTAGCTCCTCGTCGTTATAGTCATAGTTGAAACGCGACGACGCCGACGTAGCACCCTTGATATTCCACGTTTCATGATTGCGCCCGTGGAGGCGAATGAGCGCGAGACCGGGGTTCGTGACTTCCCACACTGCGGGGATCGAATTTGCCGTCGTATTCGGCTCGTCCACGACCACGTTAACGAATCTGCGTTCACGCTCCATGGCAAGCGTAGACTCGCGCGCTTTCTCAGAGAACCATGATTTGTGCCGGAACTCAGCCGCGAGCGTGAAGCCTTCCATCACGTCGGCGCAGTGCTCGACGTGCGCGCGTCCGTCATCGTTGTTCACAACCCACGGCGCAAACTGGAAATGAACGGCGCCCAGCTTGCCCGCCTGCCTCAACGGCCCGAGTGCCTCAATGTATCGACGCCATAGCTCGCGCAAAACCTCTCCCGGCGTGTCCTTGTAGTACAGGTTCTTTCTGTCGCTCGCGGGTAGCGCGGCCTGTATATCTTTGGGTAGCTTCGCGCGGTCTGTCTGGTGGCCCGTGAACAGGCGGAACGCCTTGATGTTAAATGTGAAGTGGGCAGGCGTCCGCTCCACCCACAGCACGGAGTTGGAAGCGCTTGGCATCGCGTAATAGCTTGAATCGACTTCGACCAGGGGAAACTGCGTCGCGTAGAACCGCAAGCGGGCTTCGGCGCTGGTGCAGTCGGCAGGATAGAAACGCTTGCTTGCAATAAGTGTTGGGTCTGTCCAGCTCGCGGTACCTACGAAAATAGTCATTGGACATCCTTCGCGGAAGAGATTTTGCGAACTCACAATAGCACTCGAGAGTGCCGAATTCAGGCGTGGTTTTTCGGCTATGTGCCCAGGCGGAACATCTCGAATGTGTCGGGGTCCTGCCTTTCTGCGATGAATTTTGCGAAGAAATGGGTTTTGGCGCTATTCACGA
>Ga0255336_101478_pt1 | contig 16531 bp, 17 predicted proteins | sample MeOH1_35cm_T3_17_FD_189102 | JGI IMG/M metagenome (GOLD analysis project Ga0255336, IMG submission 189102) | Sandy soil microbial communities from University of British Columbia, Vancouver, Canada - MeOH1_35cm_T3_179 | ecosystem: Engineered > Artificial ecosystem > Sand microcosm > Unclassified ...
GATGTCCATGAGGAGGCTTCCGTCGGGCAGGGTCGGGTTTTGCCGCCGACCGTCTGTGCGGGGGGCGGCGCCTCGTGTATAAGCGATTTACCCGCCGGGTGAAAGGGCTTGTGACCGATCGGTGACGGTCAGCACGGGAGGTACCGGCAGGGGAACGGCAGAGGCCGGGCGTCGGGAGCGGGAGAGCTGATCGGCACGGCCGGTTGAAGAAAAAGGGCAGGCGGGAGAGGCATGGCGCGCAAATCGGCAAAAGTGGACAAGATCGACCTGAAGATCCTCGGCGAATTGCAGGAGCGCGGGCGCAGCTCGAATCTCGAACTTGCCGGCAAGGTCGGTCTGTCGCCCAGTCCCTGTCACAACCGCCATCGCGGCCTGGAGAAGAGCGGCATCATCCGCGGCTACCGTGCAGATATCGATCTGGCGAAACTGACCGACTATGTCGAGATCCTGAGTTTCGTGACCCTGCACAAGCACGGCCGCACCCAGCAGGGTGCTTTTGAAAAGCTGATCGAGAAAACACCGCAGGCGATCGCCTGTTATCAGATCTCCGGCAATTTCGATTACATCGTGCATTTTGTCTGCAAGGCGGTGTCCGACTATGTCGACCTGCACCATCGCCTGATCGAGGAAGAGCCGAACATCGCCTCCGTCACGACGAATGTGATCATGTCGGAGACCAAGAAGTTCGCCGGGTATCCCTTGAAGGAACTGATCGAGCCGGCGGAAACCAAGGCCGACTGACAGGGGGCGGCAATAGCCGCCGGAACATTTATCCGGGGTCCGCAATGGCGGGCGAGCAGTGGCGTCGCCCGAAGCATCGTCTGGTTCTTCGGTCAGGCTAAACCGATTTTATGCGGTCCTCGGGAACTTCTCCCATATTGCGAATAATTCTTACTTGCATCTACTGGGGTGGTGGTTTACATCATTGTTTGAGAATGATTCTCAATAAGCCTGATGGTGTCTGGGGTAGGCGGTGTCGGGTGGGGTGTGGGGTGACATGACTGAACGACGGCTGTTGCCGCGAGGGGCGGAGGAACGGCTAGCGGACGAGAAGGCTTCCGCCGATTGGCCGCGTCGCGTTCCGCTATCGCGGATCCTCGGCGAAGACCGTGAAATCGTCATCGAATTCAACGGTGCCGATTACCGGCTGCGCATCACCCGGAACCAGAAACTCATTCTGACGAAATAACCTGCCGATCCCCATCGGCATCTGACCGACATCTCGGACCCAGCAAGTTGCTGCGGCCATCTGCGCGAACAACCCGGTCGTCTCGCGCGGCATGGAGCGACAGAGCCAGCCAGGACCCTTCCTGAACCTATGCTCTGGAGTTACGTGCCATGCTGAAACAGCGGCTTCTCTGTACTGTTCTGACCTCGCTTCTTGTCGTACCGGCAGCGATGCCGACCATCGCAGTCGCCCAGGAAGCCAGCCAATCGACGTCAAGCGACACGTCGACCGCCGCTCCAACAGCTGCGGCACCGGCCACCGGCGCCGGGCAGAAGCCGGCGGCGAGCAACGCTGCCGGCACAACTGACAAGTCCCAGCCGGCGGCACCGGCGAATGCAGCCGGGCAGTCGATCATGCTTGATCCGCTGACCGTGACGGCCACCAAAGCACCGACGCCGCGCGATTCCGTGCCTGCGACAATCGACGTGATCGACCAGGAGCAGCTCGACCGCAAGCAGCCGCTGACCCTGGGCGATATTCTCAATGACCTCCCCGGTGTCGAAGTCGAAGGCGGCCCCAAGGGGTCGCAGTCGCAGCCCAATATCCGCGGCTTCGGTGGCACCGGTTGGGGCACCAACCGCGTGGTCACGACCTTGGATGGGGCGCGGCAGGATGTTGGTGCCGCCCACGGCGGCAGTATGTTCTTCGATCCCGAGCTGCTGAAGCAGGTCGAGGTGCTCAAGGGAACCGGCTCGACGCTCTATGGGTCAGGCGCTATCGGCGGCGTCATCGCACTGACCACCAAGGATGCGGCGGATTTCCTGGAAGGCGACGACAAATACGGCTTCCGGGTGAACACCGGCTTCCATTCGGTCAATGACGAGCCGATGACCAGCGGCACCATCGCGGCGAAGCCGATCGACCAGGTCGATTTCCTCGGCAATTTTACCTGGCGCAACAGCGGCAACTACCGCACCGGCAGCGGCGAGAACCTCAATGATTCTGCCGTCGACATGATGAGCGGGTTGATGAAGCTCGGCATCACGCCGGGTGAGGGGCAGCGTCTGCAGCTATCCGGCATCATCTTCCACGATAACGAAGATATCCTTGGCACCGACGTTGACAACGGCAACACCGAATATCAGGCGGATCACGATATCCGCAAGACCACGGCCACCGCGCGTTACACCTTCAACGACCCGGACAACGATCTCATCAATTTCTCGGCGACGGCCTATCGCGATGAGACCGATGTCGAGGATACCGGCCATGATTACGACCGGAAAACGCAAGCCGATCTGACGACGACCGGCCTCGATGTCTTCAATACTTTCAAATTCGACACCTCATTCATGAAGCACGCGCTCACCTTCGGCACGGAATATTATCATGATGACGGCGAAGGGCGCCTGAACGGCGAGAAGCAGACGCAGAATCCCGATGCCACCCAGGACGTGGTCGGCATCTATACCCAGGATGACATCAAGCTGTTCGATCAGCTGACGATCACCCCTGGCGTGCGCTGGGACTATTACGCGACCAATCCGGAAGAGACCTTCTCCGGCCGTCACGACAATCGCTTCTCGCCGAAGATCGGCGTGAACTGGAAGCCGCTGGAATGGGCCTCGGTTTATGGCAGCTATAGCGAGGGGTATCGCTCACCCTCGATCCGCGAGCTCTACATCACCGGCACCCATTTCAACATCTTCCCGGGCGCCAACAATGTCTTCGTCCCCAATCCGGACCTCAAGCCGGAAAGCACCAGGACTTGGGAAGGCGGCCTGCGTTTCAACTTCGACAACGTCATAACAAAGGGCGACGCCCTGCGCTTCACCGGTACCTATTACGATACGCGGGCCAAGGATTTCATCGATGGCGATGTGACGATGGACTTTGCCACCTTCACCTTCACGACGACCCCGGTCAACGTGCCCAGGGCGCATATCCGTGGCACCGAGATTCAGCTTTCCTATGACTCCGACTACGTCTTCTTCAATGGCGGTTATTCCCGCATTCGCGGCGACAACCTGACCGACAACACCCCGCTGACCTCCATTCCGGCCGACAAGCTGATGCTGACCGTCGGCGGCAAGCTGCCGCAATTCGACATCGATTTCGGCGTCACCGACGAATATGCCTGGAGCCAGGATCGCGTCTCCGATGCGACGCTCGCGGTTGATGGCTACAACATCGTCGGCATCTTTGCCGGCTGGGCGCCGCAAGACGGGCCGCTCAAGGGCCTGCGTGTCAATGTCGGTATCGATAACCTGCTCGACAAGAACTACGAGCGCTACCTCGCCTTGGAAAAGGCGCCGGGCCGCGATTTCTACGCCGCCATCAGCTACGGGAAATCATTCTGATGGCGGCAATTATTCGCACATGCATCAAGAAATCACTCCAGCCAAGAAAGCCAGAGGTGTCCAGATGAACAACCTGTCGACTGCAACGCCAGCTTCTGCAAGCCGCGCAGATCTCGCCGCTCGCTGGGCGGCGTTACGTGAAGCGAAGCCGCAGCTGCGCAACCGCGACGCGGCGGCGGAACTCGGTGTCAGCGAGGCGGAACTGATCGCCAGCCGCGACGATGCTGGCATTTTCCATCTGCGTCCCGATTGGCTGGCTTTATTCGAGGCTCTGCCCAGGCTCGGTCGTGTCATGGCCCTGACGCGCAATGAGAACGTCGTGCATGAGCGGCACGGCACCTATGAACCTGCCAGTTTCAACGGCATGGTCGGTCTGGTACTGGGGCCGGATATCGATCTGCGGATTTTCCTCAAGGCTTGGAAATTCGGCTTCGCGGTCGAGGAGCAGTCGCGGCGAGGCTTGCTGCACAGCCTGCAGATCTTCGATCGCAGCGGCGTTGCCGTGCATAAGATCTATGCCGGCGAGGGTACCGATATGGCGGCTTGGCGTGATCTGACGGTCAAGCTGCGGGCGGAGGATCAGGCGGCGACACTCGATATCGCCGCGCCGACCGTGCAGGCGGCGCCAAGGGACCTTGCCAGCATTGATGCTGTGGCCTTGCTCAATGGCTGGGAGAACCTGCGGGATACCCACGAATTCATCGGCCTCCTCAACAAGAACGATGCGCAGCCGACCCAGGCCTTTCGCCTCGCTGAGGGACGCTTTACCCGGCGCGTGGGTAATAACGCGGTCCGGCAATTGCTGAACCACGCGTCGCAGGAGCGGTTGCCGATCATGGTCTTCGTCGGCAATCAAGGCATGATTCAGATCCATACCGGGCCGGTGGCGCGGATCGAAGTGATGGGCGCGTGGCTGAACGTCCTCGATCCGGACTTCAACCTGCATCTGCGGGAGGACCGGATCGGCGAGGTCTGGCATGTCGAAAAGCCGACCAGCGACGGCATCGTCACCTCGATCGAAGTCTTCGATGCCGGCGGCGAGCGTATCGCCACCTTCTTCGGCAAGCGCAAACCCGGCGAACCGGAGCTTGAGGGGTGGCGCAGCCTGGCCGCTTCCCTGCCGTCATTGTCCAGCATCGAGGCGGCATGATGAGGCGGCGTGTTATTGGGGCGGCAATCAGCCGCCGCCAGGCGCTGGCCGGTCTGGCAAGTCTCTCGGCTACGTTGCTGCTGCAACGGCCCAGCTACGGCAAAGGACAGACGATCCAGCGGATCGTCAGCGTCGGCGGGGCGATCACGGAAATCGTGTTTGCTTTGGGTGTCGGCAACAAGGTGGTCGCGGTCGATACCACCAGCTGCTATCCGCTGCAGGCAACTGCTGCCTTGCCGAAGGTCGGCTATCTGCGGACCCTGGCGACCGAGGGGCTGCTTTCGACGAAGCCGGATCTCATCCTGCTCGATGCTGATGCAGGGCCGGCCGATGTGCTGGAACAGCTGCAACGCCTGGGGGCGCCCCTGGTGCATTTCACCGAGCGGCCGTCGGCGACATTGATCGGCGACAAGATCCTCTTCGTCGGGAAGGCGCTCAAGGTGGCTGACAAGGCCGCCGAGATCGCCGGTGTGTTCCGCCAGGATCTGACGGCGGTAACCGCTCAGGTCGAGAAGCTGCCACAGCGGCCGCGGGTCCTGTTCTTGATGAATGCTGGCGCGACCGGGCTGCGCGGGGCGGGCGGCGGCACCGCGGCGGCGGAGATGATCTCCCTCGCCGGCGGACACAACGCCTTTGGCGAAGTCACCGGTTATAAGACGATTTCCAGCGAGGCGGCGCTGATCGCCGATCCGGAGGTCATCGTCATGATGAGCCAGATGGTCGATGAGCTCGGCGGCGTGGATGCAGTAGGCAAGTTGCCGGTACTGGCCAAGACCAAGGCAGCGCGGGATCGCCGGATTCTCAGTTTCGACGGCAATTACCTGCTGGGCTTTGGGCCGCGTACCGCCCATGCCGTCGCTGATTTTGCCGCCGCCTTGCACCTGCAAGCGCAGCTCGTCATGCCGCCGCCGCGTCCCTGGACCACGGCCTGATTGTGGTCGTCAGGCCCAGATCCATGGGAAATACCCTTTCTCTCATCTTTCCGGATGTCCGAAGATACCGGCCAACCATCGCGATGGCATTGCTGGCGCTCGGTCTCATGCTTGGTCTCGTCCTGGCAACGATGATCGGCCCGCTGACGGTGCCGCCGCGCGAAATCGGCAAGGCCCTGGCGGAGGCCTTGGGCCTCATGCCGGCTGGCACGGTCGATGCGACCTTGCGTGACATCATCCTGGATCTAAGGGTGCCGCGCGCCTTGTCCGGATTGTGCGTCGGTGCCCTGCTGGCGATGGGTGGTGCTGTCATGCAGGGATTGTTTCGCAATCCGCTCGCCGATCCGGGCCTGGTCGGCGTTTCCAGTGGCGCTGCCCTCGCGGTTGCGAGCTTCATCGTCTTTGGCGGCAGTATCACCTTTCTGCCGGCAAACCTGCGCTACTATGCCATGCCGGTGGCCGCCTTCGCCGGTGGCCTCGTTGTTGTCCTACTGGTTCAGCGTCTGGCCTACCGCGATGGCCGCACCGATGTTCCGACCATGCTGCTCGCCGGCGTTGCCGTCACGGCGGTGGTCATGGCCGGGATTGGGTTGCTGACTTTCGTCAGTGATGACGCCCAGCTGCGGTCCATCACCTTTTGGAGCCTTGGCAGCCTCGGCGGCGTGGGTTGGGCGAGCATGGCGATCCTCGGGCCGGTGGCAATTGTCGCTTTATTGATCAGTCAGCGCTTTGCCGATGTGCTCGATGCCATGATGCTGGGCGAGCGGGAGGCCTATAGCATCGGCTTCGAGGTCGAGCGAGCGAAGCGGGTGATGGTGCTGACCGTCGCCGCCGGTGTGGGTACCGCTGTCGCCTTTACCGGCCTGATCGGCTTTGTCGGCATCGTCGCGCCACATATGACCCGGCTTTTGCTGGGGGCCACGCATCGGCGCCTGCTGACCGGCTCCGGCCTGCTCGGCGGTCTGCTGGTGGTGCTAGCCGATACCGCCTGCCGTGTCATCGTCGCGCCGGCCGAATTGCCGATCGGCATCATCACCAGCCTGATCGGCGCGCCGTTCTTTCTGGTGCTGTTGCTGCACCAACAGCGGAGAGCGCTGGGCTCATGATAACCGCCGAGAATATCTACCGCCGGCAAGGCGGGCTGGCTGCTGTATCTGTCGAGATCCGCGCCGGCTTGGTCACGGCCGTTCTAGGGCCCAACGGTGCCGGTAAATCCACGCTGCTGGATGTCTTGGCCGGACGTAGCGGGGCTGACAGAGGGGAGGTGCGGATCGATGGCCGCCCGATCGCGCGCTGGACGGCGGGCACATTGGCCCGCAAGCGCGCTTTTCTGCCACAATATGCCGAGGTAGCGTTTCCCATATCGGTGCGGGAACTGGTGACGATGGGGCGTGCTGCCTATCGGTCCGCCCCGGAGGCAGTACTCGATGGTCCGGCGATCGAAACGGCCTTGCGCCTGACCGATGGCTGGCATCTGCGCGACCGGTTGTATCAGCGCCTCTCCGGCGGCGAACGCCAGCGGGTGCAGCTGGCCCGCGTGATCGCTCAGCTCTGGCGGCCGCCGGCACAGGCAAGTGAGCCACGCATGCTGCTGCTGGATGAGCCGACGGCCAGTCTCGATCCCGGACATCGGCTGGCGGTGATGCGGCTGTTGCGGGAGCTGGCGAAGGAGGGGCTTGGCGTTCTGGTCGCCCTGCATGACCTGAGTGATGCGCTACGCTTCACCGATGCGGCGATCTTACTGACGTCCGGCCAGGTGAGGGCGCAGGGTGCGACCGCGGCGGTGGTTGACGGGGCGACGGTGACGGAGGCCTATGGCGCTTTCGCCGAGGTCGTGCACCTGGCGGAGCAGCCGGTCGTGGTTTTCCGGTAGTCGGGCCAGCGATATCGGCCCAGCGATATCGGCATGGGCGCAGGCGAGCGCTGGCTTCAGCGCACCAATCCGCGCGGTTCCAAGCCATAGCTTTTGAGAACGCGATCGGCGAGGCTTTCGGTCAGGCGCAGGTTGCGCGTTTCCAGTGCCAGGACATAGCGTACCTGTTCAACCGACATGCCGTGGAATTTGCTCTTGAGGGTCGCCACCAGACGGGGGTCCCAGCCCTGTCGCCGGCAGGTATCGGCCAGCGATATGCCGCGGTCGAGATTGGCATCGACCTCACGGAGAACCGTGACGACCCAGTCGCCCGATCGCTCGGTGATCACCGTCGCCGCCATCTGCCGGCCATCGGCACTGGCGCGATTCGCACCGCCACCGGCAAAAGCGCGGTGCGGGAAGAGATGGTGCAGGAAGGCAAGGCAGATGGCGATCCCTGCCTGCCTGTCACTCACTTCAGGTTGTAGCAGCTGTTCTTGCAGCAGCACGTTGAGCAAGCCGATGAAGGCGGAGGTAATGCCGCGAGCCAAGGTCTCGTCGATATCGACTGGATGCAGGCACATCAACTGGTCATGTGCCAGCTGCCACAGGAAGCGGTCGGCTTCGGCGCAGATCTGCTGGTAATCGTGCCGGGCCTGGGCTTCGCCCCAATAGGCGTACCACAGAGCCAGGCGTTCGTGAGTCACGATCGGCGGCGAGAAATGCCGTTCGACGATGATGCAGAGAATTTCCGCCGGGTCGGTCGCAAGGGCGGTCGCACCGGATAGTTCGGCGGCATATTCCTGGACCAGAGCCTCAAGCGTCGCGGTGAGCAGCGCTTCCTTGCTCTTGAAATGGAAATTGACCATGCCCGCCGTAATACTAGCGGCTTCGGCCACCCGCTGAAGCGTGATGCCGGAGAGGCCATGCTGGGCGATCACCCGCATGGTCGCGTCAATCAGCTGACGCTGTCGCGAGGCGTGATCCAGACGGCTGTATCCCGCTTCGGTACCCTTGCCAGAAGCTGATAATTTTCGTTTCCGCAAGACCACCCCTAGTCAATTAAATGAACATTTGACTCTTGCAAAATATTAAATTATTCACACAGGCATATAATTTATACCTAGTTTCCCACAGATCACAACAAAATGGTGTGAGACTGAAAAATTTGTCGAAAATTCGACAGCGCGGAATCGAAATAAATCAAAATGTAGTCAGGCTGCAGCATTCCCGCTGATTTTTGCCTGAACACCTAGACGTACGGACGAGTTGATGGCTTCCGGAACTCCAACCGACGACAGCCCTGGGAGGGCTGGTGCAACCCAAGACGGAGAAGCGCCTCTTGGCAACGCACTGACGCCAAACCTCGATGACGCCCAATGGCGGCAGGCCAACCAATTGCTGGAGCGCCGCTACCTCGAACTCGGACGCGCCCAGATCGATGAAATGTGTCTCGACTTGAAGGCACGTCTCTCGGCCAGCATGAGCGCCGGCCTGCAGCAGCGCCTGCGGGCCGAAACACAGGTTCCCGGAATCGATTTCACCCATCCGGACGCCCAGCGGCAGGTCGAAGAGGCGGCGGCGATGGCGGGCAGGCTTCTCGGCGACATTACCTGGGTCCTGCCATGGGAACAGGCGCGGTCCCTGGTCGAGCCCTATGCCAAAGGCAGTTGGCTGTTGGCACAGATCCAGGCCAATGAAGAGCAGCGGGTGATTACGGTCTTTGCCGCCGAGCTGATGCGCCAGGCTTCGGACTATATGCGTGACCTGATCTTCCGTTATTACGGATTGGAAGCGTCACAGCAGCCGGACGGCTTGTCGCTGCCCGTACCGATCGGCGCCGGCGAGCAGCCTGTCGACTAGGCCGATGGATATCAGGACCGGCCTGCCACCGCATACTGATCCCAAACATCGGCCAGGAGCTCGGCAATGATCGAGCGTGGCACAGCTCGAGGCAGCATCTCGCTTCAGGTCAAAAACGGCATCTTCTGGGTCAAACTGGCGCAGGATCCACGGGGGGCGGACCTGGTGGCGGCTTTCAAGGAAGCCCGCGACGGCCGTCTTCTGGCCGGTCCCATGCCGACCATCGTCGATATGCTCGACTATAACGGCAGCATCGATTGGTGGGCGGTCGGCGCCATTCGTGACATGACCCCCTGGGAGCGGCAGCGCCGGCGGGAAGACGAGAACAGGCCGACGCTGGCGCGCTGCGCCTATATATCCCGCGACACGCTGCTGGCACCGGTCATCAAGATCATCTGCGATCTCTTCGGTCGGTCGCGACATCGTCAGTTCAGGGACGCGGAGCAGGCCGTGCTTTGGGTGCTGCAACCGGAGGTGCCGCCGCCCGGCCAGGCAATGCTGGACGAGGACTGACGGCGGACCAGCTGTCTGCCTGGCGGAGGGCCTATCAGGATGTCGGCCGGAATGTGACAGCGATACGAGTCAAATTCATCGTCCAAGCCCCCCTGACTGCATAATAATTCTGTCATGGGGGTTAAGATCGAAAGCAAATCCTAAGGTTTCGACCTTATCTATTGCCCCAAGCCAAGACGGCAAACATCGCCGCGCCGGCGCATCTGAAACTGGCCCGACAGTCTTCGGGAACGGTTTGGTTGCTCCAGCGCGGCGATTTTTTCTTGGTCACGCTTTTGTGTTGGGCCTTTGCCGGAGACTGTGATCTTCCGGCCCGTGTAAAGAGTGGAGGGTGCCATGTCGGATCGTGTCCTGAAGTTCCTCGAAGAAACCCAGCCGGCGACGCCGTGCCTCGTGGTCGATCTCGACATCGTCGAACGGAAGTATCAGGGGCTGACCCAGAGCCTGCCGTTGGCTGAAGTGTTTTATGCCGTGAAGGCCAATCCGGCGCCGGAAGTGCTCGGCCGCCTCGCCAAGCTTGGCGCCAGCTTCGATACCGCTTCCTCGGGTGAAATCCGCTCGGTCATGGCCCATGGTGTGCCGGCCGAGAAAATCTCCTTCGGCAACACCATCAAGAAGGCCACTGACATCGCCTGGGCGCATCAGCAGGGCGTGAAGCTCTATGCCTTCGACAGCGAAGCCGAACTGGAAAAGCTCGCCGTGCATGCGCCGGGTGCGCAGGTGTTCTGCCGCATCCTGGTCGAGGCCGAGGGCGCCCTGTGGCCGCTCAACCGCAAGTTCGGCTGCGTGCCGGACATGGCGGCGGACCTTCTCGCCAAGGCGGCGGCGCTCGGCCTGCAACCCTATGGCATCTCCTTCCATGTCGGCTCGCAGCAGCTTGATGCTACCCAGTGGGAAAAGCCGGTGGCGGCGGCCAAGGCCGTGTTCGACAAGCTGGCGGAGCAGGGCATCGAGCTGAAGATGATCGATCTCGGCGGCGGCTTCCCGGCCCATTACACGACCGGCGGCAAGGGCATCGAGAGCTATGGCGACGCCATCATGACCTCGATCACCAAGCATTTCGGCAATCGCCTGCCGCGCATCATTGTCGAGCCCGGCCGCTACATGGTCGGCGATGCCGGCGTGTTGGAGGCCGAGGTCGTGCTGATCTCGCGCAAGTCGTATAACGCCGATGACCGCCGCTGGGTCTATCTCGATATCGGCCGCTTCGGTGGCCTGGCCGAGACGGAAGGCGAGGCCATTCGCTATCGCATCGAGACCAGCCGCGCCATCGAGGGCGACAAGCAGCCGGTGGTGCTGGCCGGCCCGACCTGCGATTCCGCCGACATTCTCTACGACAAGGCGCGCTATGAGATGCCGGTGGATTTGAAGATCGGCGACCGGGTGCGGATCTTCTCGGCCGGCGCCTACACCACCACTTATTCGGCGGTGAACTTCAATGGCTTCGAGCCGCTGAAGGCCTATTACATCTGATCGGATCGCTCCTGATGCGATGAACACAGCCGCCGGCTTGACCACCGGCGGCTGTTTTCTTTTGCCTTCCGGACGTGCTGTTCACGGTAATTCTACCGGGCTTTCCATTCCCCGCTGATGCGGGCGACCGCTTAGACTTTGCGCGCGCAGGGCATTTCTGCTATCCGCAATAGTTGAGGGTCGCTGTCGAATGATGCCGCGACCACGGAGAAACGTGCGTCATGGCGAGCGCCACAGATTGGATCAGCACCACGCGGCAGGGGGCCGAGGAGATCTGGTCCCTGCAGGGCGACTGGACGATCCACAATGCGCAAGCGATCGATCGGCAGTTGCAGGGACAGGTCAAGGCGAACGGCAAGGCCCCGCAGCCCCGCAGGATCGACCTCGATCTCAGCAATCTGACCAGCCTGGATTCAGCCGGTGCCTGGCTGCTGACGCGCCTGGCTCGGGACTGCCGTTCGGCGGGGACGGAGGTCGGCCTCCTTCATATCCAGCCCCGCATGCAGGACCTGCTGCAGCGGGTCATCGATGCCGCGCCCGACGACAAGGCGCCGGAACCGCCGCGCCGCAATCTGGGCGACTGGGTGGCGCAGATCGGCAAGGCGGTCATCGATATCTGCGATCAGACGATCGATCTGCTGGCCTTCTTCGGGGCGCTGGCCCAGGTGACGATGGGGGCGATCGTCCGGCCGCGGCATTTGCGCATGAATTCGATCGTCAGCCATATCGAGCAGACCGGCCTCAACGCCATGCCGATCGTCGGCCTCATCTCGTTCCTGGTGGGGGTGGTGCTGGCCTATCAGGGGGCGGATCAGCTGGCCAGGTTCGGTGCCCAGGTCTTCACCGTCAACATGGTCGGCATCTCGGTCCTGCGCGAGATGGGCATCCTGTTGACGGCGATCGTGGTGGCCGGCCGCTCCGGCTCGGCCTTCACCGCCCAGATCGGCACCATGAAGGTCAATGAGGAGGTCGATGCCCTGGAGACCATGGGACTCAACCCGATCGAGGTGCTGGTGCTGCCGCGGGTCCTGGCACTGGTGATCAGCCTGCCGCTCTTGACCTTCTTTGCGGATATCATGGGCCTGCTGGGCGGCGGGTTGATGTGCGTGCTGCTGGTCGATATGAGCTTCCAGCAATACCTGATGCTGTTGCGCCAGGCGATCACCGTCTCGCAATTCGGCGTCGGCATGATCAAGGCGCCGGTCTTCGCCATCCTGATCGCCCTGATCGGCTGTTTCGAGGGCATGCGGGTTACCGGCAGCGCCGAAAGCGTCGGCAAGCTGACCACGAAATCGGTGGTCGAAGGTATCTTCCTGGTGATCGTCTTCGACGCCTTCTTCTCGATCCTGTTTTCCATGCTGGGTGTTTGAGATGAGCGCCGATCCCGCCAACGGTCAGAATGCCGCTTCATCTCTGCCGGCGCTGGGCTCGACGCTGCCGGGCCCGCGCGAGGAGAAGGCGGTTTCCATCCGTGGCCTGGTCAATCGCTTCGGCAAGCAGGTGGTCCATGACGGCCTCGACCTCGACGTCAGGCGCGGTGAGGTGATGGGAATCGTCGGCGGGTCCGGTAGCGGTAAATCGGTGCTGCTGCGGACCATCCTCGGTCTCAACAAGCCGGCCGAAGGCGACATCATGCTGCTGGGGCAACGGGCCCGCGATCTCGACGAGGCGCAGTGGCAGCGCGTCCAGGCCCGCTGCGGCGTGCTTTATCAAAGCGGCGCCCTGTTCAGTTCGTTGACGGTGGCGGAAAACATCCAGGCGCCGATGCGCGAGCACAGCGATCTTGGCGTCGATCTGATGGACGAACTGGCCGCCCTGAAGATCCAGCTGGTTGGCCTGCCGCTCAGTGCCGGCGACAAATATCCCTCGCAGCTCTCGGGCGGCATGAAGAAGCGGGCGGGTCTCGCGCGCGCACTCGCCCTCGACCCGGAAATCATTTTTCTCGATGAACCGACGGCGGGGCTCGATCCGATCGGCGCCAGCGATTTCGACCAGCTCATTCTCAGTCTCCAGCGCAGTCTCGGCATCACCGTCGTCATGGTGACCCATGACCTGGACAGCCTAGTGGCGATCTGCGACCGTATCGCCGTGCTGCTGGACAAGAAGATCCGGGTCGGCACCATGGCGGAACTGATGCAGGATCCGCATCCCTGGATGCAGGAATATTTCCACGGACCGCGCGCCCGGGCAGCCGGCATGGGGGCTACCGGAATGGGGGCGGGCGGCACGGGTGCCGCTGGCCGGGGCGCAGGCACGGATGCAGTAGAACGAGGCTAGGCAGATGGAAACACGCGCAAAACACATCACGGTTGGCCTCTTCGTGCTGCTGGTCATTCTCAGCATCGCCGGTTTCTGCCTGTGGGCAGCAAATGTTCAGACCAAGCAGGACTATTCCAGCTACTTCATCCGTTTCAGCGGCTCGGTGGCGCAGCTTCGCGTCGACAGTTCGGTGTTGTTCGGCGGCATTCCGGTGGGCCGGGTGACCGATGTCCGCATCGATCCCGACAATTCGGAATTGGCGCGGGTCGATATCTCCGTGCGCAACGGCACGCCGATCCGCAAGGACAGCCAGGCATCGATGGAAATCCAGGGGCTTGCGGGTGGTGTTGCACTGCAGATCACGCGGGGCAGCCGGGATGCAGCTATGCTGCAACCGGGCCAGGAGATCATGTCTGCGGCTTCGCCGCTGGAGCGGCTGGCAAAAAAACTGCCGAACCTGTTGGATCAGGCATCCAATGTCGCGGACCGTCTCAACACCATGCTGAGCGACGACAATCAGAAGGCCTTTACCGAGGCGATCCAGAACCTGCAGCAGTTGAGCGCCAATCTCAACAAGGCGACCGAGCACGTGCCTGAGGTGGTCAATACCGCCCAGCAGACACTGCAGAATCTTGCCAATGCCAGTGACGCTTTCCAGAAGCTGGCCGTCCAGTTGCAAGGCACGGCCGGCAACATGCAGGGCGATGTCCAGCACACCACCCAGGACATCTCCAAGGCGGCGCAGAATTTTGCCGAGGCGGCCAATCGCCTGACGGCGATGCTGGACGAGAACCGCGCACCGCTGAAGCAGTTCACCGGATCGGCCCTCTACCAGACGACAGAGCTGGTCAGCGATTTGCGTCAGCTCGTGTCGTCGATGTCGCGCATTGCACAACAGATCGAACGCGATCCCGCGCGCTTCCTGCTGGGTGATCGGAACAAAGGCGTGGAGGCCAAATGATCATGCGTAGTCCGCTGTCGCGTCGGGCCATGTTGCGCGTTAGTACGGGGCTGGCTCTGGTATCGGCGCTGTCGAGTACGATCGGCCTGGCCGGATGTTCTGTCCTCAACAACGCCAATACGCCGTTACCGCTTTATGATCTGAAGCCACAGGTCGATCTGCCGGCCGATCTGCCAAAGGTGCAGTGGCAACTGGTGGTGGCGCAGCCGAATACCAGCGCCGATCTCGATACGACGCGGATCGCATTGCGCCGCAGTGGCAATATCACTGAGTATTTCGCCAGCGCCGCCTGGACGGATAACGTGCCCAATCTTGTCCAGAGCAAGCTGATCGAAGCCTTTGATCAATCCGGCCGTGTTGCCGTGGGCCGCGATGTCGCATCGCTGGTGCCCGATTACGTGCTGCAGATCGAATTGTGGGATTTCCAGGCTGAATATGGTGGCCCTGTCGCCGGCGCGCATATCCGCATGACGGCGAAGCTGGTCCGCATGAGCGACCGCAAAATCGTTGATACCATCGCGGCGGAGAACAAGGCGCAATCCAGCGGCACCGATATGCAGCAGGTGGTCGCCGCTTTCGACAAGGCGCTGGGGCCGGTGCTGGCACAAATCGTTGTCAGCACGTTGAAAGCCGTGCCGGCAGGTTAGCTGGTGGCTGTATTACCCTCGACCTGCCGATATTACCTGTTCAAACTGCCCGGCAGATAGTCGATCGGCGTTTCAGGCACGGTGCCAGCCGAGGACTCACTACCGTCGGCAGGATGGAGCGTTGTCTGCCAGTCGGATCCGAAATCGACGATACAGGCGACACCATTGGTCATGATCTTGGCGACGGTGAAGGTTCCCTCCGGCCCGACGAAGATCTCCAGCAAGGTGCCGTCGACGGAGATGCCGTGGGCATTGCTGGTTTCGTGGAAGGAGTTCTGTAAGCGTTCGGCGAACTCGTTTCGCGGCAGGCAGCGTGAAATCAGGCTGCCATTTTCATCGGCCAAGGCCGGCGGGGCGGGGAACATCACGATGGCCGCGGCGAAAATCAGCCTTGGCAGGAATGTCCCGCCGTTAGGGAAACAGATCTGATTGGAATGACCGCATCTTTGCCTCCATTCCTCTAGTTACCTTAATTAATATATTTGGCGTCTCCTGTGCCGATTGCAAGATGCGACAGCACGCCTTTAGGGGCACACAACTATTCTTTGCCGTCTGCTGTCCCAGGCGATTGCGTGGCCGGCCGTATCGAGACTTACCGCCAGTCGATGACGAAGCGATCGAGTGTCAGAGCGATATCGTCAATTGAGACGTCGTCGCGCGGATGAAAGACCGCCATGCGTCCAGCCATCTTTTCCAATCGAGCGAATTCCGCGACCACGTGATAATTGCGCCGGTCGCCATAGTCATCGAAGAGGATAGTTGCGTCTTCCCGCCCGTGCAGCAGCATCAGCGAATAGAGGGCACAGGCGATGCGAAACCGGCCGTCGATCAGCACGAGGTCCGGTGTCGCGCCGGGTGGCAGCCGCAGCCAGGGCGCGATGACATATTGCTTCCATGATTGCAGCCGGCTTTTATTTGGCCGGGTGAAGAGCGGCGCGCCCCAGGCGCCGGTCGTGCCGATATTCACCGCCACGATATTGCCTGATCGACCGGCGGCGCCGATCCGCTCGGTCACCGCTTTCGAAAAGCTGAGGTCGGATTCGACGGAAACGAATTCCTTGCCGAGCCGGGCGGCGAGGACCGTGCTGCCGCCTGAGCCGTATTCCATGTAGAGCTGGCTCTGCTGCAGCAAATCCTCGAACAACCTGGTTCCCTCGCGGTCGAACCAGGGACGGTCAGGCACGCGCATCTCGGAGAAGCTGCGCCGCCAAAAATACTTTACATGTTCCTTGAACCACGCTTTGGCAGACGGAATTTTGCCAGGCACCGGCAGTCCCCCAAGGGCTGCGTGAGCCATGTCAGTACCCTTTCCAAGCCGACCAGACCACCTTGGTAGGATCAATACCGTTGCCG
>Ga0255336_101479_pt1 | contig 16529 bp, 13 predicted proteins | sample MeOH1_35cm_T3_17_FD_189102 | JGI IMG/M metagenome (GOLD analysis project Ga0255336, IMG submission 189102) | Sandy soil microbial communities from University of British Columbia, Vancouver, Canada - MeOH1_35cm_T3_179 | ecosystem: Engineered > Artificial ecosystem > Sand microcosm > Unclassified ...
TTTAATTAAAAAAGAATTGCTGGTTTTTACCTTAATATATATCTGTTTAATTTTCAAAGACCAATTTGTTTCGCCGTCATCTGACAGCTTTTATATCTTATCATTTATAAATTATTTTGTCAACAACTTTTTATTATTAATATATTTATTGTTTTTCTAATTTAATTATTTATTCTTTATTGTCTTCTATTTTCTATGTGAATATCATTTGTATGTAAAATAGTAAACCTCATTTCATACCCACCATCTTTACTTTTATACAATTATTACTAATTTCATAATCGAACTATAAGTAATTACTTTTATTATACCAATAGGAAGTTATGAAATATCCTCTTTGTCTGTGTACAATAAGAAAGTATACTTCTAGTTTTGCAGCATGCTTTTTCTTATATTCTTAAACAAATAAAAAAGGAAGAGCGTCCTCTTCCTTTTTACTCGTAAGTATACTTACTTTATTAATGTACATTAAATTTAATTTTCTAATTACCCAAGAATGCTAGTAACAACTCCTGAACCAACTGTTCTTCCGCCTTCTCTTATTGCAAATCTTAGTCCTTCATCCATTGCTACTTGAGTTATTAACTCTACTACCATATCTATATGGTCTCCAGGCATTACCATTTCCATTCCATCTGGTAATTTGATTGATCCTGTTACGTCTGTTGTTCTGAAATAAAATTGTGGTCTATATCCATCGAAGAATGGTGTATGTCTTCCGCCTTCTTCTTTCTTTAGTACGTATACTTGACCTACAAATTTCTTATGTGGATTTACTGAACCTGGTTTAGCTAGAACTTGACCTCTTTCGATTTCAGTTCTTTGTATTCCTCTTAGTAGTGCTCCTATATTGTCTCCTGCCATTGCTTGATCAAGAAGCTTTCTGAACATTTCTACTCCTGTACATACTGTCTTCTTTCTTTCTTCGCTTAAGCCCACTACTTCTATTTCGTCTCCTACTTTTAAGATTCCTCTTTCTACTCTTCCTGTTGCAACTGTTCCTCTTCCAGTAATTGTGAATACATCTTCTACTGGCATTAAGAATGGCTTATCTGTTGCTCTTTCTGGTGTTGGTATATAGCTATCTACTGCTTCCATTAAGTCCATTATGCATTTTGTTGCTTCTGGATCTTCTGGATTCTCTAATGCTTTTAATGCTGATCCTGTTACTATTGGAATATCGTCTCCTGGGAATTTGTATTCGCTAAGTAATTCTCTTACTTCCATTTCAACTAATTCTAATAATTCTGGATCATCTACCATATCTGCCTTATTTAAGAATACTACTATATAGTCAACTCCTACTCTGGATGCTAATAGTATATGTTCTCTTGTTTGGGGCATTGGACCATCTGCTGCACTTACTACTAGGATTGCTCCGTCCATTTGTGCTGCTCCTGTTATCATGTTCTTTACATAGTCAGCATGTCCTGGGCAGTCTACGTGTGCGTAGTGTCTGTTATCTGTTTCATACTCTACGTGTGCTGTATTTATTGTGATTCCTCTTTCTTTTTCTTCTGGTGCCTTATCTATTTCGTCATATTTTGTTGCTTGTGCGTAGCCCTTCTTTGATAATACTGTTGTGATTGCTGCTGTTAATGTTGTCTTACCGTGGTCTACGTGTCCTATTGTTCCAATGTTAACATGTGGCTTATTTCTTTCAAATTTTGCCTTTCCCATTTCTTTTTCCTCCTTTATTTATCCGTTACTTAATAATTACTTTTTTATATATATTTAAATACAAAGCTAAAAACAGCTTATGCTTAAATATAACTTATTATTTATTTGCAACAACTTGTTCTTGTATGTTTTTAGGAACTTCTTCAAAATGGTCAAATTCCATTGAATAAACTCCTCTACCTTGTGTTCTTGATCTAAGAACAGTTGCATATCCAAACATTTCTGAAAGTGGAACGAAGGCTCTTATAATTTGAGCTCCTGATCTTTCTTCCATGCCTTCTATTCTACCTCTTCTAGAGTTTAAGTCACCAATAACGTCTCCCATATATTCTTCTGGAACAGTTACTTCGACTTTCTCCATAGGTTCAAGTAGAACTGGATCAGCCTTAGCCATAGCATTCTTAAATGCCATTGAACCTGCAATCTTAAATGCCATTTCTGATGAGTCAACATCATGGTATGATCCATCAAATAGCTTAATCTTAAAGTTCATAACTGGATAACCACCAAGAATACCACTGTGAGAAGCTTCTCTAATACCAGCATCAATTGGTGATATATATTCCTTTGGAATTGCTCCACCAACTATAGCATTTTCAAATACATATTCACCCTCAGAAGGAATCATTTCAATCCAACAATGTCCGTATTGTCCACGTCCACCTGATTGTCTTACAAACTTACCTTCAGCCTTAACAGCTTTACGTATAGTTTCTTTATATGCAACTTGAGGCTTACCAACATTACATTCAACTTTAAATTCTCTTGTAAGTCTATCAACAATTATTTCAAGGTGTAGTTCTCCCATACCTTCTATAATTGTTTGGCCAGTTTCTTGATCAGTATGTGTCCTAAAAGTAGGATCTTCTTCTGCAAGTTTTGCAAGTGCAAGACCCATCTTTTCTTGACCAGCTTTAGTTTTTGGTTCTATAGCGACTGAAATAACTGGATCTGGAAAGTCCATGCTTTCAAGAATTATTGGATTTGTATCTATACAAAGTGTGTCTCCAGTAGTTGTTTCTTTTAATCCTACTATTGCGCCTAAATCACCAGCACGTAATTCTTCAACTTCTTCTCTGTGATTTGCATGCATTTTAACAAGTCTACCTATTCTTTCTTTTTTACCCTTTGTTGAGTTAAGTACGTATGTACCACTTACCATAATTCCAGAATAGATTCTTGTAAATGCAAGTCTTCCAACAAATGGGTCAGTAGCTATCTTAAATGCTAATGCTGCCATAGGAGCGTTATCATCAGCTGGTCTTTCGTCTTCTGAACCATCATCTGGATTAGTACCTTTAATGGCAGGGATATCTAATGGTGATGGCATGTATGCAATAATTGCATCTAGCATCTCCTGAACCCCTTTGTTTTTATAAGAGGATCCACATATTACAGGAACCAAAGTGTTTGAAATAACAGCGTTTCTAAGAGCATTATTAAGCTCCTCTTCTGTTATTTCTTCACCCTCAAGATACTTCATCATTAATTCTTCGTCAGTGTCTGCTATAGCTTCAACCATTGCAGCTCTATATTCTTCTGCTTTAGCCTTTAATTCTTCTGGAATTTCAACTTCAACTATCTCAGTACCAAGGTCATTCTTATGTAGTATAGCAACATTTCTAATTAAATCTACCATTCCAGCAAATTCTGATTCTTGACCTACCGGAATCTGAATTGGAACTGCATTAGCCTTTAATCTATCTCTTAATGTAGCTACGCAACGGAAGAAATCAGCACCGGTTGCATCCATTTTATTTACATAAACCATTCTTGGTACTCCATACTTATCTGCCTGTCTCCATACAGTTTCAGTTTGTGGTTCAACACCACTCTTAGCATCAAGAACTGTAACAGCACCATCAAGTACTCTTAAAGATCTTTCAACCTCAACTGTAAAGTCTACGTGTCCTGGTGTATCAATAATATTTATTGCATAACCTTTCCACTGTGCTGTTGTAGCAGCGGATGTAATGGTAATCCCTCTCTCCTGTTCCTGAACCATCCAGTCCATTGTAGCTGCACCTTCATGTACTTCACCTATTTTGTGAGTTTTTCCAGTGTAGAACAATACACGTTCAGTTGTAGTGGTCTTACCTGCGTCTATATGCGCCATTATACCTATGTTTCTAAACTTTTCTAAAGGAAACTGTCTAGCCACGCTTTTTCCTCCTCTCGGTGTTCATATTATGTTCATTATTGTAATTTTATAAAACTGTTTTGGCTAAGCCAAAACAGTTTTTATATTAATATCTGTAATGAGCAAAAGCTTTATTAGCTTCAGCCATCTTGTGAGTATCTTCTCTTTTCTTAACAGCAGCTCCTGTGTTGTTAGCAGCATCCATTAATTCCCCAGCAAGCTTAAGTCTCATGTACTTTTCGCCTCTCTTATGAGTAGCATCAAGTATCCATCTTATGCCTAATGTCTGTCTTCTTTCTGCTCTAACTTCCATTGGAACTTGGTAAGTTGCTCCACCAATTCTTCTTGCCTTTACTTCAAGTAATGGCATTACGTTGTTCATAGCAGTTTCAAAAACCTCTAATGGGTCTTTTCCTGTTTTTTCAGCTATTATAGCGAAAGCATCATAAGTAACTCTCTGAGCTACTCCTTTTTTACCATCTAGCATTATGTTGTTAATTAATTTAGTAACAACTTTGCTATTGAACATTGGATCTGGTAATACATCTCTTTTTGCAATATGTCCTTTTCTTGGCACTTTTCTTCCCTCCTTAACATTTGAATTTAAGTTCATAGGTACTCGGCTAATTAGCCGATAAGTGCTTTGTACTTCAATTGCTAATATATATTAATAAATTATACTATTTATATATAAATGCTGAAGACGTAGCACTGTTTAACTTAAGAGCCTATTTTTTCTTAGGTCTCTTTGCACCATACTTAGATCTTCCTTGTAATCTGTTAGCTACTCCAGCTGAGTCTAATGCTCCTCTGACAATATGGTATCTAACACCAGGAAGGTCTTTTACTCTTCCACCTCTAATAAGAACAACACTATGTTCTTGTAGATTGTGGCCTACACCAGGGATATAAGCTAATACTTCATATCCATTTGTAAGTCTAACTTTTGCAATTTTTCTAAGAGCTGAGTTAGGCTTCTTTGGAGTTGTTGTTTTTACTACAGTACATACTCCTCTTTTTTGTGGACATCCCTTTAGTGCTGGTGCTGTTGATTTTGTCTCAACGTCTTTCCTGCCTTTTCTAACTAATTGGCTAATAGTTGGCATACTTACACCTCCTTTTTTTAATACTATATAAATTTAGTTGTTAGCGTAATTCAATCTTTAAGCAATACTGCTGTAGCTGCTCCTACGTCAATACCACATAGTTTGCCTAAATCCTTCATTGTGTTTACATAGTTAATTTCTAGGGAAATTTCTTGTGCTAGATTAATAACAGGTTCAATAAGTCTAGAATCAGCATCCTTTGCTATATAAACTGATTTAGCTTCGTTATTCTTCATAACCTTAATACTCTGTTTTATTCCAACCACTTTTTTACCTACAAGTCTTTCAACCATAGTGCAACCCCCAAAAATAACTTCATTGGGATATAATATCTAATCTTATATCCCAATGAAATCACACAAATTGTATTTTATCATTTTAAACTACATATGTCAATAAACTTACTTCATACTTAAGCTTCAGTTAATGGTTCATTTAAAGTTTCATCTTCTAGTTCTGTACTTTCAGTATTGATTTTTAAAGATCTATACCTTGTCATACCAGTACCAGCAGGTATTAATTTTCCAATAAGTACATTTTCCTTAAGACCTACTAATGGATCTATCTTGCCTTTGATAGCAGCATCTGTAAGTACTCGTGTTGTTTCTTGGAAGGATGCAGCTGATAAGAATGAATCTGTTGCAAGTGCTGCCTTTGTGATACCTAAAAGTGAAACCTTACCTACAGCTGGCTTAGCACCAAGAGCTTCAGCCTTTGCATTTTCTTCTTCATACTCAAATATATCAATTAGTGTTCCTGGCAGAAGCTCAGTATCTCCGGAATCATCTATCTTTATCTTTCTAGTCATTTGTCTAACAACCACTTCTAGATGCTTATCATTAATATCAACACCTTGGAGTCTATAAACCTTTTGAACTTCTGAAAGAAGATAATTCTTTACTCCGTTAACACCTTTAATTCTCAAAACATCATGTGGATTTACAGAGCCTTCTGTAATTTCATCTCCAGCACTTATTTGATCATTATTACTTACTTTTAACCTTGAACCAAATGGTATATCATAGCTGAATTCTTCTCCTGATTCAGTTACAAGATAGACTATTCTCTTCTTCTTGGTTTCTTCTACCCTTACAGTTCCTGCTACTTCACTTACTATAGCAAGACCCTTAGGCTTTCTAGCTTCAAATAGCTCTTCAACTCTAGGAAGACCTTGAGTTATATCTGCACCAGCAACTCCTCCAGTATGGAAGGTTCTCATTGTAAGCTGTGTACCAGGTTCACCAATTGACTGAGCTGCAACTATACCAACAGCCTCACCATTATTAATCTTTTGAGCTGTAGCCATATTCATACCATAGCATTTAGCGCATACTCCAAATCTTGATTTACAAGTAAACACGGATCTAATATTTACTTTTTTAATTCCTGCACTTTCAACTTTTTCAGCCAATTTAGGAGTAATATAAGTATCTCTAGGAACTATAACTTCATTAGTTTCAGGATTTACTATTTCGCCTATACTATATCTTCCTGTAAGTCTTTCACTTAAAGATTCAATGACTTCATTTCCTTCTTTAATTTCAGCTACTTCAAATCCGCCAGTTGAACCACAATCTTCACTTCTTACAATAACATCTTGACATACATCAACAAGTCTTCTAGTTAAATAACCTGAGTCGGCTGTCTTTAGGGCTGTATCGGCATTACCTTTTCTTGCACCGTGTGTAGAAATAAAGTACTGCAGTACATCAAGACCTTCTCTAAAGGAAGCCTTTATAGGAAGCTCAATTATCTTACCGGAGGGGTTAGCCATAAGACCTCTCATTCCAGCTAGCTGTTTAATCTGGCTCTTAGAACCTCTGGCTCCTGAGTCTGCCATCATAAATATTGGATTAAACTTATCTAAACTTTCCATTAGAGCATCTGCTACATCTTCTGTTGTTTTAGACCAAGTTTCTATAACTCTTTCATATCTTTCTTCTTCAGATATGAAACCTCTACGATACATCTTTTCAATTTTTTCAACTGCTGTTTCAGCATTTGCAAGTAATGTCTTTTTATCAGCTGGTACTATCATGTCAGAAGTTGAAACAGTTATAGCTCCTACACTTGAATAATGGTATCCCTTTGCTTTAATGTTATCAAGCATAACGGAGGTTTCAGTAGGTCCATATTTCATATAGCACTTATCGATTATGAAACCTAATTGTTTTTTACCAACTAAGAAATCTATCTCAAGCTTTAGTTCATTCCCTGGTATACTTCTATCGACAAAACCCAAATCTTGTGGAATAGATTCATTAAATATCAATTTACCCGCTGTTGTATCAATAATCCCACTTACTTCTTTACCATCTATTATCTTATTGACTTTAACTTTAATCTTTGCATGAAGATCTATTTCTCCAAGTTGATATGCCATAATCACTTCATCTGGACACCAAAATGCTCTGCCTTCTCCATTAGCATTATCTTTATCTATTGTTAGATAATAGGATCCTAGTACCATATCCTGAGTTGGTACGCAAACTGGCTTACCATCAGATGGTTTTAAAATATTATTAGCTGCAAGCATTAAAAATCTAGCTTCAGCTTGAGCTTCAACTGAAAGTGGTACGTGCACAGCCATCTGGTCACCATCGAAGTCTGCGTTATATGCAGTACATACTAGTGGATGAAGCTTAATAGCTCTGCCTTCTACTAATACTGGCTGGAATGCTTGGATTCCTAGTCTATGTAAAGTAGGAGCACGATTTAATAGTACAGGATGCTGTCCTATAACTTCCTCTAATACATCCCAAACCTCAGGCTGAACTCTTTCTACCATTCTCTTAGCACTCTTAATGTTATGTGCTACTCCGCTTTCAACAAGCTTTTTCATTACAAATGGTTTAAATAACTCAAGTGCCATTTCCTTTGGAAGACCGCATTGATACATCTTAAGTTCTGGTCCAACTACTATAACTGAACGTCCTGAATAGTCAACACGTTTACCTAAGAGGTTTTGTCTGAATCTACCCTGCTTACCTTTTAACATGTCTGAAAGAGACTTTAATGGTCTATTTCCAGGACCGGTTACAGGTCTGCCTCTTCTTCCATTATCGATGAGTGCATCTACGGCTTCTTGAAGCATTCTCTTTTCATTTCTTACTATAATATCTGGTGCACCTAAATCCAGAAGCTTTTTCAATCTGTTATTTCTATTAATAACTCTTCTATATAAGTCATTTAAGTCGGAAGTTGCAAATCTTCCTCCATCTAGTTGAACCATAGGTCTTAAATCTGGAGGAATTACAGGTATAACATCTATAACCATCCACTCAGGTCTATTTCCTGACTTCCTGAAGGATTCAACAACCTCTAATCTTCTTATAATTCTAATTCTCTTTTGTCCGCTTGCATCCTTTAGTTCTCTTTTTAATTCAACTGACTGATGTTCTAAATCAATTTCTCTTAAAAGTACCTTTATAGATTCAGCACCCATTCCAGCTTTAAAACTTTCATCACCATATTTATCTACAGCTTCTCTGTATTCTTTTTCACTTAAAAGCTGTTTCTTTAATAGTGGAGTTTCCTTTGGATCTAAAACTACATATGAAGCAAAATAAAGTATTTTTTCAAGGGCTCTAGGTGACATATCTAATATAAGCCCCATACGAGAAGGTATACCTTTAAAATACCATATATGAGATACAGGGGCAGCAAGTTCAATATGCCCCATTCTCTCACGTCTTACCTTTGCCTTAGTTACTTCAACTCCGCATCTATCACATACGATACCCTTATATCTAACTCTCTTATATTTACCACAGTGACACTCCCAGTCTTTAATAGGTCCAAATATTCTTTCACAGAATAACCCATCTCTTTCAGGTTTAAGTGTCCTATAATTGATAGTTTCTGGTTTTTTAACCTCACCTCTTGACCATTCTCTTATTTGTTCTGGTGAAGCTAAACCTATTTGCATAGCATCAAAATTATCTAATTCAAACAAGGGTACATCCTCCCTTCATAATTAGTGTTCATCATTAAAATCATCAAGCTCTAAATCATCATCAAAGCTATCAAGTGGAAGATCATCATAATCTAGTTCAGTGTCTTCCTCCACATCATCATCTGATTCTATGAATTCTTCAACTGGAGCAGGCGGAATTAATTCCTCTGTTCCTTCTATATTAACTTCTAATTCCTCTAGTTCTTCTTCCACAGATTCTTTAAGTTTTACTTCTTGATTACTGTCATTAAGAACCTTAACATCTAAACATAAAGCCTGTAATTCTTTAATAAGAACCTTAAAGGATTCTGGAACTCCTGGCTCAGGAATATTTTCACCCTTAACAATAGATTCGTAAGTTTTAACTCTACCAACTACATCATCTGACTTAACAGTCAAAATTTCTTGTAAAGTATAGGCAGCACCATATGCTTCAAGTGCCCAAACTTCCATTTCACCGAATCTTTGACCTCCAAATTGAGCTTTACCTCCAAGAGGCTGTTGTGTAACCAATGAATAAGGTCCAGTTGAGCGCGCATGAATCTTATCATCTACTAAGTGTGCAAGCTTTAAGATATACATATATCCTACAGTAACTCTATTATCAAAAGCTTCTCCAGTTCTTCCATCGTATAGCATTGTCTTTCCATCTATATCATAGCCTGCTTTTTCAAGACATTCAGTGATATCAGATTCTGTAGCTCCATCAAATACAGGAGTTGCAATATGCCAGCCTAAGTTAGCAGCTGCCCATCCTAAATGAACTTCAAGAACCTGCCCAATATTCATACGAGAAGGAACTCCAAGAGGATTCAAGCATATCTGAAGTGGTCTTCCATCAGGTAAAAATGGCATATCTTCTTCTGGCAGTACTCTTGAAATAACACCCTTGTTACCATGTCTTCCCGCCATCTTGTCTCCAACAGATATCTTCCTTTTCTGAGCAATGTAGCATCTTACTAGCTTATTAACTCCTGGTGGTAATTCATCTCCGTTTTCCCTAGTGAACACCTTAACGTCAACTATAATACCAGCTTCACCATGAGGTACTCTAAGAGAGGTATCCCTTACTTCTCTTGCCTTTTCTCCAAAGATAGCACGTAGAAGTCTTTCTTCTGCAGTTAGTTCTGTCTCTCCTTTTGGGGTAACCTTACCAACAAGGATATCTCCAGATCTAACCTCTGCACCTATTCTAATTATTCCTCTTTCATCTATATCCTTAAGAGCATCTTCACCTACATTAGGAATATCTCTTGTTATTTCTTCTGGCCCAAGCTTTGTATCTCTGGCTTCTGCCTCGTACTCTTCAATATGAATTGAAGTAAATACATCGTCAGCTACTAATTTTTCTGATATAAGCATAGCATCTTCGTAGTTATAGCCTTCCCAAGTAATAAAGCCTATTAATATGTTCTTTCCTAATGCTATTTCACCTAAATCAGTAGATGGCCCATCAGCCAAAACTGTACCTGCTTGAACTTTTTCATCTTTGCTAACTATAGGTCTCTGATTTATACAAGTTCCTTGGTTAGATCTCTTAAACTTCAATAATCTATAGGTATCTATACCACCATCAGAATCTCTTTTTACTCTGACTTCGTTAGCACTTACATAAGAAACAACTCCAGCATTTTTTGCCTTAGGAAGAACCCCTGAATCTACTGCTGCTTTATATTCAATACCTGTTCCTACAATTGGAGCATTTGCCTTTAAAAGTGGAACAGCCTGACGCTGCATGTTAGATCCCATTAACGCACGGCTGGCGTCATCATTTTCAAGGAATGGAATCATAGCTGTAGCAACAGAAACTAACTGTCTTGGAGAAACGTCCATTAAATCAACGTCTTCCCTAGGAACAAAAATTATATCTTCCTGGGCTCTTACAGTTACTCTCTTATCAACAAATCTTCCTTCTTCATCAAGCGGTTCATTTGCCTGAGCAACAAGATACTCATCTTCTTCATTTGCTGTGAAGTATTGTATTTCTTCTGTTACTTTTCCAGTTTTCTTATCTACTATTCTATAAGGGCTTTCAATAAAACCATACTCATTTACTCTAGCAAAGGTTGCAAGTGAGTTTATTAGTCCTATATTAGGTCCTTCTGGCGTTTCTATTGGACACATTCTACCATAGTGAGAATGGTGTACGTCTCTTACTTCAAAGCCAGCTCTTTCTCTTGATAATCCACCAGGTCCTAATGCTGATAGTCTCCTCTTATGAGTAAGCTCAGATAGTGGATTAGTTTGATCCATGAACTGAGATAATTGGGAACTTCCAAAGAACTCCTTTATTGCTGCTGCCACAGGTCTAATATTAATAAGTGCCTGAGGAGTTATAATCTCTTGATCTTGAATAGTCATTCTTTCTTTGACTACTCTTTCCATTCTTGAAAGTCCAATCCTAAATTGATTCTGTAAAAGTTCTCCTACAGATCTCAATCTTCTATTTCCTAAATGATCTATATCATCAACATGACCTATTCCATAGGCTAATCCTAATTCATAACTAATTGTAGCAAATATATCATCACGAATAATATGTTTAGGTATTAATCTATGTATATTCTTTTTAATTTCCTCTTTAATTGTTTTCTCATCACTGTAATTGTCTAATATTTCTTTTAATACAGGATAGTGAACTAATTCTCTGATATTAAGATCATCAATATTAAAATCAACAACCTTGCTTAGTTTTACGAAATTATTGCCTACTACAGTAAGCACCTTATCTTCTACAACAATATCCACAGAATTTATGCCAGAATCTTGAATCTGAAGAGCCTTTTCTCTATCAATTTTTTCACCCTTTTGTATTAGAATTTCTCCTGTAACTGGGTGAATAATGTCTTTTGCAGATATTTGGTTAGTAATTCTAAGATGTAATCCTAGTTTTTTATTAAACTTATATCTACCTACTCTTGATAAATCGTATCTCTTAGCATCAAAAAACAATGACTCTATTAGAGAAACGGCACTATCAACTGTGGGAGGTTCACCTGGTCTAAGTCTCTTATAGATTTCTAGCAAACCTTCTTCTTTTGTCTTAGTGTTATCTTTCTCTATAGTGGCTTTAAGTCTTTCTTCATCGCCATAAAATGAAGTTAATTCTGCATCACTTTCAAACCCCATAGCTCTTGCAAGTATTGTTATTGGAAGCTTTCTAGTTTTATCGATTCTTACGTAAATAACGTCATTAGAGTCAGTTTCATACTCAAGCCATGCACCTCTATTGGGAATTACAGTTGAAGAATAAAGTTTCTTACCTGTTTTATCCACGGAATAGTTATAATATACTCCTGGTGATCTCACCAGCTGGCTTACTATGACTCTTTCTGCACCGTTAATAACAAAAGTACCTTGCTCTGTCATTAGTGGGAAATCTCCCATAAAAACTTCTTGTTCCTTTACTTCGCCAGTTTCTTTGTTTAATAGTCTAACCTTAACCTTTAATGGTGCTGCATATGTTGCATCTCGTTCCTTGCATTCTTCAACAGAATACTTGATATTATCCAAATCTAACTTATACCCAACAAATTCAAGTACAAGATTCCCAGTATAATCTGAAATCGGGTTTACATCATCAAAAACTTCTTGCAATCCCTCATCAAGAAACCACTGGTAAGAATCTAATTGAACTTCAATTAGATTTGGCATTTCTGCTACTTCTTTCAGCTTGGAAAAACTCATTCTTGTTCTTTTTCCAACTTGGACAGGATGTACCATGTATTATCACCCCTTGCATAAAGTAAAAAATAACCAAAAGCACATAATATCTCTAAGGACTCTGTGCATTTGGAAACGCTCTTTTTATTCATCGTATTAGTATAACCTAAAATGTCAAATAAATTCATATTTATGAAAAATAAGCAATAATATACAAAAACATGCCTATAATATTCATAAATCAATGCAATTAACTATGTTATCATAATATGTTATTTTTGTCAATACATATATAAAAAAGAGGCGCTTTTGCAAAAGCACCTCTTTATAATTATTGAAATTACTTTATTTCAACAGTTGCTCCAACTTCAGCTAACTTAGCTTTTATTGCTTCAGCATCTTCCTTTGAAGCACCTTCTTTTATTGTCTTAGGAGCTCCGTCAACTACTTCTTTAGCTTCCTTTAATCCTAAACCAGTTAATTCTCTAACTACTTTTATAACTTTAATTTTTTCAGCACCAGCACTTGCTAATATTACATCAAATTCAGTTTTTTCTTCAGCAACTGGAGCAGCACTAGCACCACCAGCAACTGCAACTGGAGCAGCAGCACTTACGCCAAATTCTTCTTCACATGCTTTAACTAATTCGTTAAGTTCTAATACAGTCATATTCTTTATAGCTTGAATAATTTCTTCTCTTGTCATTTAAGAGCACCTCCAAAAATTCTATTATTTCTATTTGCTATTCTGCTGAACTTTGTTTTTCAGCAATTGCATTTAATAAGTATGCAAGATTTGATAATGGAGCTTTGAAGCTTCCAAGTAATTTAGATATAAGTATTTCTCTAGATGGAATAGCTGCAAGTCTTTCAACTTCTTTAGAGTCATAGATGTTTCCTTCTACGATTGCAGCCTTTAGCTCAAGCTTTTTATGAGTCTTTGCAAAGTCATTAAGTACTCTAGCAGGTGCAGTTGCATCTTCATATCCAAAAGCAACTGATAAAGGTCCTACTAAATAACTTTCTAGGCTTTCTAGTCCTAGTTCCTTAGCAGCTAATGTAGTTAATGTATTTTTATAAACCTTATACTCAACACCAGCTTCTCTAAGTTTCTTTCTTAACTCAGTGTCTTCTTCAACTGTTAAGCCTTGGTACTTAGCAAATACCATACCTTGAGCTTTTTCCATTTTATCCTTTATTTCAAGAACCTTAGCTTTTTTCATTTCTAAATTATTACTCACTGTGTGTCCACCTCCTCACAGTACAGAACTGCTTTATAAAATTAAAAGTCCCTCCGCAGACAGGAGAGACCAATTTTTATCATGTATTGGAACCCTCGGTAGGTTGGAAATTTCCTTTATGCTTACGCACCTACTGTCTACGGAATATTTACATATTTAATTTGTTTAACCTATAGTATTATAACAAAGTTATAAATTTAAGTCAACATTAGTCCAGCACTTTAGCAGGATTTATCTTAACTCCAGGACCCATTGTACTTGAAACAGATACTGATTTAATGTATTGTCCTTTTGCAGCTGCTGGTTTTGCTTTAACTATAGCTTCCATTATTGAATGGAAGTTTTCAGCAAGTTTTTCTGCTCCAAAAGATCTTTTTCCAATTGGAACGTGGATTATAGCAGTTTTATCAACTCTATATTCAACTTTACCAGCTTTAATCTCAGCTATTGCTTTTGTTACATCAAAAGTAACTGTACCTGACTTTGGATTTGGCATTAAACCCTTAGGTCCAAGAACTCTACCAAGTCTTCCTACTACACCCATCATATCTGGAGTAGCAACTACTACATCGTAGTCAAACCAGTTTTCCTTTTGAATTCTATCTACAAGCTCTTCAGCTCCTACGAACTCAGCTCCAGCTGCTTCAGCTTCTTTAGCCTTTTCGCCTTTAGCAAATACTAATACTTTAACTGATTTACCAGTTCCATGAGGAAGTACAACTGCTCCTCTAACTTGTTGATCTGCATGTCTTGGATCTACACCAAGTCTAACTGCAAGCTCTATAGTTTCATCAAATTTTGCTTTTGAAGTCTTAACTGCAAGCTCCATAGCTTCTCCTGAAGTATATAGAACATTTCTATCAACAAGCTTAGCACTTTCTAAATAATTCTTTCCCATTTTGCTAAACCTCCCTTGTGGTATTAACGGTCTTTTACCTCCCACCGAAACGCATACTTGCGTTTATGTTGGTAGATATCAAACTCAATTTTAATTAATCTTCTACAGTTATACCCATACTTCTAGCTGTTCCTGCAATCATGCTCATTGCAGCTTCAACTGATGCAGCATTTAAGTCAGGCATTTTAGTTACTGCAATTTCTCTAAGTTGAGCTTGTGAAATCTTAGCAACCTTAGTTTTATTTGGCACACCAGAACCACTTTCAATTCCTACTGCCTTCTTTAGTAATACAGCTGCTGGAGGAGTCTTTAGTATAAAACTAAATGATCTATCCTGATATACTGTAATTACTACTGGGATTATATAGCCTGCTTGATTTGCAGTCTTTGCATTAAACTCCTTACAAAATCCCATAATATTAACACCGTGTTGACCAAGTGCTGGTCCTACTGGTGGTGCTGGAGTTGCTTTTCCTGCAGGAAGTTGAAGTTTAATCATTCCTGTAACTTTTTTAGCCATGAGTTTACACCTCCTATAATGTGGTAATACGGACTTTTGTCCTCCCACTTATCAAGACCTAGTTATTCTAAGCCCTATAAGTACTAATTTAGTTTTTCTACCTGGTTAAATTCAAGTTCAACAGGTGTTTCTCTGCCGAACATACTAACTAGTGCCTTTATTTTATGCTTTTCAGTGTTTAATTCCTGAATTAAAGCCATAAAGTTTTCTAGTGGACCAGATACAACCCTAACGGTTTCTCCTACCTCAAGATCAATATTTACAAGCTTTTCAGTAACGCCCATAGTTTCAACCTCTTCATCGGTAAGCGGCACAGGCTTTGATCCTGGACCAACAAACCCAGTAACGCCCCTAGTATTTCTAACGATATACCAAGAATCATCATTCATTATCATTTTAACAAGTACATACCCTGGAAATATCTTCTTAAGGGTAGTTTTTTTCTTACCATCCTTAATTTCAACCTGTTCTTCCATTGGTACTTGAATATCATGTACTAAATGATGAAAGTTTCTATTCTCTATTGTCTTTTCCAAATTAGCTTTAACTTTATTCTCATACCCAGAGTATGTGTGTACTACATACCATCTAGCTCTCTCTGCCATAATTTCAGGGATTGTATTTCTACTTAATCCCTACCTCCTTTTTAGTTTATTTAAAAATCAACTTGAAGAGGTTACTGAACCCAAAATCTAATACTCCTACGATAACCATATAAATAACACAAAAAGTTAATACAGCTGCTATTGCTTTTTTAGTCTCTTTTTTTGAGGCCCAAGTTATTCTTTTAATTTCTGCTTTCATTTCACTATAAACCTTTTTGAAAATATTCACCTTTGGTTTATTGTTTTCTTTAACTTTCCCATTAACAGCCATTCAGTTCACATCCTTAACTATAATAAACCTGTGTTATTTTGTCTCTTTATGAAGTGTATGTTTGTGGCAGAATTTACAATACTTCTTCATTTCTATTCTGTCTGGATCATTTTTCTTGTTTTTCATTGAATTATAATTTCTTTGTTTGCAATCAGTACATGCAAGTGTTATCTTCACTCTCACAATCTACACCTCCGTCTCTTTACCTTAATAAGAATGCCTATGCATACTTATCACAGCATACTACCTAAATAATTTATCATAAGTTCATATTTATGTCAATAAATTTAAGTCTTCCAATTTTTTTAAAACTTAGAAAGGACTAGGTTTAGAAACCCAGTCCTAATAGTCTCTAATTACCCAAGAATGCTAGTAACAACTCCTGAACCAACTGTTCTTCCGCCTTCTCTTATTGCAAATCTTAGTCCTTCATCCATTGCTACTTGAGTT
>Ga0255336_101480_pt1 | contig 16526 bp, 11 predicted proteins | sample MeOH1_35cm_T3_17_FD_189102 | JGI IMG/M metagenome (GOLD analysis project Ga0255336, IMG submission 189102) | Sandy soil microbial communities from University of British Columbia, Vancouver, Canada - MeOH1_35cm_T3_179 | ecosystem: Engineered > Artificial ecosystem > Sand microcosm > Unclassified ...
GGGTTGCTGCTTTCGAGCTCGGCGGTCGTTATGTCTTAGCTGTTCTCTTTATCACTATTAGCCACTGTGCGTGGCGGCACTTCATTTCTTTTTCCGACGGCGAAAAAGAAACAGACGCAAAAAAATACCTCTCAACAATCGGCAAGTTAGTGTCCCTAGCGCGCAGGCTAAAAGTTTCTGGCACCTGATAGCACGGCGCTCGCCAGACATCACGGATGTTTGAAGCCCGACCTCTCCGAACACGGATACCCACACGCTTCGCCACCAGTGACTGAACCTGCCCAAGGGACATTCCGCGCTATCCGCGAACAACCACCTCCAGAAATAACCTCGTAGTCCACGCAGAAAAATCAATACCCCACCAGCTAACCACCCCACCATCCCACCAGCAACAGACAAATCGCCAAGCCAAGCAAGAGACGAGTGAACGGACACGTGAGGCCGTCCAGGTCCATGGGTGACGGTGCTTGCCCGAGAGCGTTAGGGGCCTAAGCGTGTTCGTGTCAGGATTCGCGAGAAGGAGGGTTTCAAACATCCTCAAGTCTGGCGAGCACCGTGCTATCAGGTGCCAAAAACTTGTAGCCTGCGCGCTAGGGACACTAACTTGCCGATTGTTGGCAGACGGTTTCTTTGCTTCTGTTTCTTTTTCGCCGTCGGAAAAAGAAATGAAGCGCCGCCACGCACAGTGGCAAATCGTGATAAAGAGAACAGCTAAGAAGACGTAACGACCGCCGAGCTCGAAAGCAGCAACCCGGCACCACCCCAGGGCCGCTACCGCTCCAAACGCCACCAACAAACGCCACCAACCCAAACGCCACCAACCCAAACCCGTCCACCGGCCCGAGCGAACTGCTAGTCCATACAAAAACGCCCGCTTTCGCGGGCGTCGAATACTGGCAGCCTTAGCGGCTATCTCATCTCACAGAAGCAAAAACATCTCCCCCAGAACAACTTTCACTTGACGTCGGCCGTGAGCGGATCGCTGGAATACGTATAGGCATAAGCATAGTCATAAGTGCCGTTACGTCCGCCGCGCTTAGCCGGCATGGCATTCAACACGCCACCCACGACCCTCGCGTGAGCACGCTTAAGCTTCTTAAGCGAATCAGCGATATTCTTTTCCGAATGGGCGCCCGAGCGCATAACGAGCACGGTAGACCCAGCCAGGCTAGCAATAACAGCCGCATCCGGCACGGCCAGCAACGGCGGTGTATCGACGATAACCAGGTCGAACTGCTTCTCGAAAGCCTGCAACAGAGAAGCAAACCGTGCCGAAGTCAAAATCTCCGACGGGTTAGGCGGATGAGCACCCGATCCAATGAAGTGCAATCCATGCACCCCGGTCTCACGAGCAGCCATCTCGAAGTCAGTCTGTCCGGTGAGCAGCTCAGTGAGTCCGCCATGCGGTGAACGCCCAAGATATTGAGCCAGTCGGCCACGACGCAAATCCGCATCGATAAGCAGTACCCGCTTGCCGGACTCAGCCAGAAGCGCCGCAAGATTGGCGGACAAGAAGCTCTTGCCATCGGATGGCGCCGGACTCGTAATGGCGATCACACGGTTAGGCGCATCCACAAGCGCGAATTGCAGCGTCGCCCTGAGCCCGCGAAGTCCTTCAATCGACGTATCGAAAGGATGCGTGGTCGAAAGCAACGGCTGCGTGGTACTGCGTGAAGCGGGCAGAACAGTGGCGTGCTTAAGCGCCATGGTCACCCGCGTCTTCGCAGCCATACCGGGCGTCGAGATGAATCCATCGCCCACCGGCTGCGTCCCCAAACGCTTTGCACTACCCGCAGCTCCCTTCGCAGAAGGCAAGGGTAACGCAACCGGACGATCAAGCCGCACACGGTCAACCCGAGCTTGCTCGGCGCTGAACGGAATGGCGCCAAAGATCGGCAGGTTGAAGCGGCGTTCAACCAGATCCGGATCGTCCACACCGGCAAAAAACGCACGCCGTACAAAGGCGAACACCACTCCCGCGATCACCCCAAGCAATCCACCCGCGGCAATGATCAGCCCAGCCTTGGGCTTGACGGGCTGCGAGGGCACGAGCGCCATATCGACGATATGCACATTGCCTACCGTCCCTGCACGGCTGATCGACAATTCCTGCGTTTTATTCAGGAGAGCAACGTAGATTTCGGAGTTGACCTTGGCTTCACGTTGCAGCGACACAGCCTGACGCTCCGAACCCGGCAACGTCTTGAACTGATTCTCGAAGCGCGACTTCTCGACATTGAGCGCAGCAAGTTGAGCATCGATTGCACGCACTTCGTCGGCGCCGTCAGTGAAGCGTTGCAGCAACTGCACGCGCTGCATCCGCAATGCCGCGATCTGGCGTTCATAGTCGAGGCCACCGGACAAATACGTCTGTGCTTCCTGCGTCGGCTGGAACGACCCGGCAGCGGTCTGATACTGTGCCAATGCGGTTTCGCTGGCGCGCAATTCGTTACGTACCCGCGGCAGTTCATTGTTCAGGAAGGTCAGCATGCGATTCGCTTCTTCCTGCGCTCGCTCGGTGCGCTGCTTCAGATACGAAGCGGCCACCGCATTGGCGACTTCCGTAATGAAGATCGGCTGCGAGCCGCTATACGAGATCTGCACGATACCCGTGTCCTTGCCTTTCTCTGCGACCTGCATGCCGGCGCCGAAAGCCTGACCGGCTTCAAGCTGCGAGGCACGCGTGACGAAGAACTCGGTGCCGGGGCGCGCGACCAGCTGGCTCACGAGCAGGGTGATGCCGTTGCCCGTCGCGACGGTACCCGCCTCGCCCTGAAGCAGTTCGTGATTCGCTGCATCGAGCAGCGCGAAGCGGCCTTCGCCAAGCGCACGCAACGTGAGGCGCTGATCCCGCAGAATGGTCGGCACGTTCACCGAGTCCACCTTGAACTCTTCACCGCCCCATGCGTACGCGTCGAAACCGAACAGCGCGGGCAGGGGATGGCCTTTGTGCGCGAACCACGAGGTCACGCGGCCAATCACCGGCATGACATTCGTGGACGTGCCGAAGTTCAGATTGAACTGCTCGACCACCGGGTCGATCACCGCGCGGCTCTTGATGATCTCGATCTCGGCATCCGCATGCATTGAACCGGCACTCGGCATCAAGGCCGCGGCGAGCGAGGCCTGAGCGCTGTTGGGCGAGTTGGGGCTGGGTGTCTCGACCTGCACCAGCGCATCCGCCGAGTAGACCGGCGTGGACATCTTCGCGTACAGCACGGCGACTAGCAGGATACCGAGCGCGATGCCCAGCACCCACCAGATCTGATCGACGATCATCCGCACCAGATCACGCAGGACGAATTCCTCATCCTTGGCTTGCGTAGGCGAATGCTCCAGCATTTCATAAGTACTCATGTCGCACTCCAGGCGTAACAAGTGACGCTCGTGTTAGCGGGCCGTTTGTATGGTGTAGAAGAGGGTCTGGATGGTCGGCGAGATCTGCTCGAGCACGCGGTTGAAGCGAGCAGCGCTGGCAACCTGCACGTAGACCACATCGCGCGGATGCAAGTCGAATTGCGTCATCAGCATCAGCGCGTCTACTTGCGTCATGTCCAATTTGTACACACTGAGATCGAGCGGCTTTGCAGCCGATGCCACGCTGCCATCGGCTGAAGTAATCGCCGACGTCTTGATCATCCCGCCCTTCGTGAACTGCTGCTCCGAGCCACGGATCACATAGATCATGCGCGGATCGGCAGACCTCGGATCGATGCTGTTCGCATTGGTGAGCGCGTCGGCGAGCGTCAGATGACCCCGGTTCATCGGCACGGTCTGCGGCTTGGCCAGTTCGCCAAGCACGAACACACGGCTCTTGGTGCGATCCGGCACGTCGATGATGTCGTCATCCTGCAGCAACACGTTTTGCTGGATGTCGCCGCGATCGAGCAGGGCCGCTACGTCCACCGCGTAACGATGGCCATCGCGCGTGATGCCGACGTTCTGCAAGTCAGCGTCGGGGTTCGCTCCGCCCGAGCGGTTGATGGCGTCGATGACAGACAGCGGCACGTCGGTGATCGGCTGTGAGGAAGGCTGCTTCAGGTCGCCGGTGACCTGCACCTGCTTGCTGTAGAAACCGGACACGCGCACGTCGAGCTGCGGATTGCGAATGGTCTTCGAAAGACCTTTGGTCAGCGCTTCCTGCAGTTCCTGCGCGGTCTTGCCAACAGCTTGTATGCGGCCCACGCGCGGAAAGAAAATGCTGCCATCATTGGCTACACGCACGGCTACACCGCCGGCTTCCGGACCGCTTGCGCTGCCCGTTGCTGCTCCTGCGCCCGCCGCTGTGGCGCCCGGTGCTGCCGATGGCAACGGCGGTACGCCCACTGCGCCCGTGCTCGCCGAGATGCCGGTCGAGCTGAACTCCGGGTGATCCCATACGGTGACGCTGATCTGGTCGTTCACGCCAATGTGATACGCGTACAGCTTGCGCGTGTCCTTGGTGAGGCAGGTCAGCGGACATACGCTGGCGAGCGTTGCGTCCCCCTTGCGCGGATGCGTTTCGAAGTACGAGACGTCGATAGGCTGGACGTGATATTTCACGTTCGCCTGAGCGACGCTTTCCGGTGACGGTGTCTGATCGAGCCGGTCGGTATCGAGATAGGGCCCCGGTGCGATTGCGCAGCCGGTAAGCGATGCTGTGAAGGTCGCGCCAGCCAGCAGTGATACGAGTAGTTTGATGTTCATATTAGTGGTCCTCGCGTTACGGATACGCTGAATCTCCTCAGCGCAAAGTCTCCTGCCCGTCACCGCGCAGCGCGCGTATGGGATGCTTCCTGTGCATGACGTGAGCGCCTGGCAGCTGTTGTTCGGGTCTTGCTCGCGAATGGGTTTCTTCCCCGGTCCACCCATCGCAGCAACCACTCGAGACAACAGCTAACGCTCCCAGCCTGACTATCGGGCGGGTGTTCACACAGGAAGAACCACAGGTTGAAAGGCGCGCGGCAGGAGAACCACGTACCTTCGGAAAAATCTATATCGACTATGTTGCTTGACTGCCTTGCTTCATTCGGGCTGCTCGCACTCGCCTGCTATGTACGTCAAGTCGGAGGCGCGCATGTGGCCGTTTCGGTACGACATCGTGGCGTTTCTGGCAGGGTCGGTAAGTGCGCTTCCGCACGTGGGCGTCTTAGTTCACACAAATACCCAAGGTGTGAGACCGGGCGCGGGACTCCTGAACATTAAGACAACGAGGTGAAGCTGGTGATTTATCGAAGCGCGTCGCTAGATTAAAACAGCAGCGCTGCTACTCTTCGATTCAAATCGTTTTCAAATAATCGGCAATTCAGCCTGCGCGACTCGATTGAGTCAGCAATAGCAGGTGCTTCGATGAATGCGGGCGTGCCAATCGTTACCGATGCAAAGTCGAATGCAACAAACCGGGTTGTATGGAGAAGGTCATTGACGCCTACGTCAGGCGCACGATCACGATTGCAGGAAGGGGCGAGCACGCGCTCAGCCGGGACGGTGGTGAACGCAGCGCTCGGGGAGTCCATGTCGCCCAATTCAGGCGATACGAAAAATTCCACCGAGCGTAAGGTCCATCCGCACGATCCGAACGACAAGGCCGATTTGCCCACAGCGCCCAAGGGTCGCATCGAAAGAAAGCGCCGAACACTTGAGGCCATGGCCTGGCTCCTTCACTCCTGCACCATGTCCCGTGTTCAGTGAACCGCTTCCACCTGATGCAGACGCGGCAGCAGCCGGTCGAATTCACGCTTGACGATGCCGTAGCATTCGCATGCACGCGACTCGAGGCCTTCGCGATCCAGGACCTTGATGCAGCCGCGGCTGTGATGAATCAGGCCGGCGTCATGCAGCTTGCCCGCTGCTTCGGTTACGCCTTCACGACGCACGCCGAGCATGTCAGCGATCAACTGTTGCGTGACTTGCAACTGGTTCGTCGTGGTGCGATCGATTTCGATAAGAAGCCAGCGGCACAGCTGCTTGTTGAGCGAGTGATGGCGATTGCATGCAGCGGTTTGTGCAACTTGCGTGAGGAGGGCTTGCATATACAGCAGCATCAGGCGGCGCAGGAAGTCCGAGCGGCCAAATTGTTCGCGCAATGCGCTTGCGCTCATGCGATAAGCGAAGCCCGGGCATTGCACCTGGACACGCGTCGGCATGGTTTCGCCGCCAGTCAGGACCGGCACGCCTGTCATCCCTTCACGGCCGACTGCCGCGATCTCCACCGAACCGCCGTCTTCCATCGTGTGCAGCAGGGAGATGATGGCAGTGGTGGGGAAATACACGTGATGAATGCGTTGTCCTGAATCGCACAGCAATTGATCGGTGCGAAGTTGAACCAGTTCAAGATGCGGGGTGAGGGCTTGCCATTCGTGCGCGGGAAGCGCACCCAACAGATGATTGCCGTGCAGGTCGGACTGAAGGGTCAGCATGATGTTGTTCTCTCGTAACTTTGCGCATTGCGCCTTACTTGTTATTTACCGGTCAGCTAGCGTTTCGCGGATGCATCTGACGGCATCCATCGAAACGTGTCGCGACCGGCCCCGTAAGCAACTCGGCATCGTCGTTTAGTTGAATTCGTTTTCGACGATGCCGGCGCTGCGAGACTCATTTAGCGAGGACCGTGCCAGCGATGCGCTATGTCAATGCCATCATGGCGCGGTGCTTAAAGTGCAGTGGCCGCGAATCAGCAGATGGATATTTTTGTTTCAGTCTTGAACATCGCATTAGAAGTCGGACTCTATTGATGCGATTGATGCGCCACACGCTTTTGTCTGCGCAATGCCTTACTGGTGGCCCATTCAGGTTTTTTTATCGACGTGCAAAGTGGCACTGGAGGCTGATGCGTTGGGTGGTCAAGCCAACATTCGTCGGTTGTATGGAAATTGATTCAGAACTGTTCCATCAACTTGGTGTGCTAGCGAACGCATTTGCTTTATGGCGCCGCTTGACACGCCTGTGCGGCGTGATGGCGCTCATGCAGCCTTGCTGAGCATGGCTTGCTAAGTAGGCTGGTAATGAATTGAAAACGTTGCGTTGAGTGCACGAACCTCGCCTTCTGGCGGATGCGAAGTGTTGCGTTGGCGAGCAATGAGCGAAATTCGGCGCTCGCGGCCGGGTGAAAGATGGAACCAGTCGAGCGTTGCACGATAGTGCGGATCGACAATGTGAACCCAGCGTGCCAAACGTTTGGCGTTCACCACCAGTTCCCAGTTCTCGTGGCCGGCTTGCTCCAGCCGAACCTCGAGACCGAGCTCGTGACGCTGCGTGCACGCGCGCTCGGGGAAGTGGAATGCCTCGGACAGCACGGCGCCGCTGGCCTTGTCGCGCAAGGTAATCACGGTGGCATCGTGTGTGCGCGGACCGAATCTATAGGCGTAGGTGAAATCGAAGAACTGGCCAAGAAGGTCCGACGCCTCGAAACGCGCCGTGCTGCGCGCAGCGAGTGTTACGTCTCTTGATGCATTGGCCACCTTCGTTGCGCCGTCGCGCAGGCACACGAGTTCAAGCCGGGCATCGATAACAGTTGCAGTTTCGTTGATCAGATGCACATCGAGGCCGTCAAGGCCCTCGTCGGTGATGAGGGCTGCTATCGGACGCAAAACCTGCGCAAGCCCGTGCCAGGCGCTCTTGGGCGCTCCCAGCGCGTCGATCAGGCCCCAGCCTGCGCCCGGCCGCAAATCCTGCAACTGCCAGACGATTCCCCCGGCGCACGACGATCCATGGCGGCGCCATTCCGAGAAGACTTCGCTCATGACCTCGGCGACCACTGCGCGCGACAGATCGAGATAACGCTCGGGGTCTTCATATCGAAGGCGGGCGGGGTCGACGGCGTACAGCGTGCGCAGGTAATACTCGCGCACGTCGTCGAAGTCCCAGCCCGCGCCGGGGTCTCGCGGCACGGCGGCTTTCCAGTGCGGCTCGTGCGGCTTCGATGCCAGCGGCACGGCGTTGAGCGCGACATCGTCGGGCACATTGGCGAACGCCAGGCATTCGCTGGCGAAGCGAACGTTCGCGCGCCGTGCGTCTTCGAGCGGGCGCTGGTAAGCGCCGACGCCGTAGTAGTGCGTGATGCCCGCGCGCGTGGCGAAGGGCCACGCGGCGGTCCCGGCTTCCCCGGCCGGCACGCTGGGCGAGTTCATCACGTAAGGCACATCGGGCCGCAACGCCGCTACGATCGACGGCAACTGCTGCGTGAATAACGTTTGCGCGCGCAGTTCGGGCGGCAGGCCAAGCATGGCCCCCTGCTGGTCGGCTTCGCTGCCGCCGCAGAGCACGCCAAGCGAAGCGAAGCGTCGCGTGCGCGACAGAAATTGTTCGGCTTCGCGCTGGACACTGGCCGTGAAGGCCGCATCCGTCGGATAGTCGAAATTCGCAAATGCAAAATCTTGCCAGATCAAAAGCCCGTATTCATCCGCCAATTCATAGAACGCATCGGACTCGTAAAGCATCGTGCCGCCGACGCGCAAGAGGTTCATCCCGGCGTCGCGGGCAAGTTGGAAAAACGTTTGCGCCTGTTCACGTGAGCCGCCGAGCGACACGAGATCCGCATGAGTCCAGCATGCGCCGCGCGCAAAAACGGGCACGTCGTTGACCACTAGCTGGAAGCCATCGCCCGCCGGGCCGCGGTCTGCGCGCAGCTCTCTGAAACCGATGCGCCCGAGCTCGATCACTTCATTGTTAGCGAAATCGAGCGCAACGCGATGCAGCACCGGCTCGCCATGCGTATGCGGCCACCAGCGAGGTGCATCGGGTACGCGCAATACGCCCGCAAGCGTTTGCGGATCGCGCCATTGCAGCGTGGTCGATGCATCGTTGCAAGAAAGTCGCACGCTCTGTTCGCTTTGAGGATGGACAAACCGAACGCTCAGATGAACGAGGCCGTCGTTGCCATCGAGGCCGGAATGCAGGTCCACGCGATCGATCGACATCGCCGATTCCCCCAGCAACTCCACCGGCCGCCATGGGCCTGCGGCTTGTATCGGCGGGCACCAGCCGGGCATGTGGCCGAGCAAGGTCGTGCGTACATTGCGCAGTGTTGCCGGCTGGGCGAGCCTTGGCCGCCAGCGCGCACGCGTGCGTTTGGCCGCGAGCGCGGCACTCAGCGAACGAAAGCAGAGATAGAGCGTGGCGCGTCCGTCCAGATGCAGATCGAGATCATGCGCGACGAACATCGAATCGGAATCGAGCAGTTTTGTGTCGTCGAGCCAGACTTCCGAAAGTGTTGCAAGTCCGTGCAAGCGCAGCCGGCGCATGCCGCTTTCGCATAGGACCAGTCGATACCAGTGGTCATCAAAAGCGAATGCCGGCGGTGTCTCGAGATCGAGCTTGCCGGCCTCCCGCCACGCCGATGCAACCGTGCCCGGCACGGGCGCGGCAAGCCATCCGTCAGCGATCAACGCAGCGGGCGTGGCGTAAGCGCCCGCTCGCGTGGTAAGGCATTCCCAGCCTTCGGACAACAGGCGCGGAAAAAAAGCTGACGGCGAAGCACTGACGCCGGGCGACGGGATGCGCATGGCGGTTTCCTCGAATGGCGTTGTAACGTGGCGTCGAGGCGACCCACTCTTATTGTGTGTGTGCGGCCGGAACGCGCGGCCTGGACGCGTCGGCTGCAAGCTTGTTTTCGGCCGGCTGGGGTAAAACTTTAAAACCACCAGGGAGCCCCTAGCGGATCAGCGCGGCAAGTGGCTCCACGATTTTGTCGTAAGACTCTTCCAGCACATCGAAACACTCGTGGCAGGGATCGCGCCGTCCGCGTGCGATGGCTCGTACCAGCCGGAACTGCATCACCATCGACTCGGTCGCGATGCGCTGCGCGGCGGTGGGCATATCGTCGGGGATTGCGAAACCACGTTCGCGCATCCAGACGAGGTACCTCGACATGAACTCGAAGTTCGAGCCGAGTTGCCGCATGACGTTGAAGGTGTAAAGGTGGAAGTGGTCCGGGCCTCGCTCGAACAGCATCTCCAGATGTTCAGGAAAAGCCGCCCGCCATTGCGTGATCGGATTGCGCGCCGGACGCCGCTGTAAATGCGCGACGAGCAGATCCGCCGACGCTTCGGCCAGCGCCGTGCCGCTCAGCGGCGCTCGTGCGCGCTTGCAGAACTCCACGTAGGGAAACAGTATCTCGGGACGGCCATCGAGTTCCGGCAGCCGGCGAAACACACCCTCATAGTCCTCGCCGTCCAGCACGAAATAACCCGTGTTGTGGAAATAACCGAGCCGGTGCGAACGCGCATCGATGTAATCCACGCCGATAGTGGTCTTCGTGTGATCGCGCCGGTATGAAGTCGCGCGCGTGTCGGGCAGATAAAACGCATCGACTTCCACCAGCACCGTATGGCCGCGCTGGGTCTGCGTACGCACACGGTCTTCCAGCGAATCGTAGATAGCCAGTTCCTGGACCTGCAAACCATAGAGTTTGTCGAGGTCCTCCAGCGGAAACTTGAAGAACGTGAACTGGTCGCCTTCGAAGTCCTGCGTGACCGTGAAGGCGAGCGCAGCCCGCGGATCGAGTCCGTAGCCGTGCAGCAACTCGATCCACAAATCCACGTAGCAGTTCGTCTCCGCCCACACCCGTTCGCCCTGATGCAGCACGTGCGACTGGTGTTTGCGCACGTTCATGTGGGACGGGTGCAGTTGCACGACCCTGGCGCGCTCGCGGCCGGAATCCGTCACGCCGCTCGTGTGGACGGCAGTCATGACAGTGCCTCGAGCCCGGCGCTGATACGCGAGTGCGTATCGCCCCAGAGGAAGTCGCGCACTTCAGCCGGCCACGCTTTTACATCGAGGCCATGATGACGGAAGAGGGCGAGCGTCGTGCGCTCCATGCCGAAACCGACGCAGGCGGTGTGCGCCAGTTCGCCGTTCGCCTGGGCGATCTTCCAGATCTCGCCGAAGTGTTCCATATGGTAGTTGAACGACAGGCACGCGGTCGGACGGTCGGGCGTGGCAACCGGGATCAGCAGTTCGAATTTCAGTTGCTGCGCACGCTGGCTGTCGGCCACGATCTTGCCGCCACGGCCAAAGAACGGGTCGTTGGCGAGATCGATTTCGAACGGCAGGCCCAGCAAATTTACAAGCAGCGAACCCCGCTCGATCCACTTTTGACGGAAGTCCATGACCTGCTGGGGGCTGCCGAGGCGCACGTATTCGCGCATCCGGAACATTTGCATGCGGCCCGGATCGATGGACGGCTCATGACGGAAGCAATAGGCGAACACGTCGACGGTCGCACCGTCTTCAGCCAGTGCGCCACGCTTGGCGATAGTCGGGTAGATCGGATAACAGGCGGCTGGCGTGAGGACCAGGCGGGTGGGTTTCTGCTGGTCCATCCATTCGTCGGTGCGTTCTTCTTCGCCCACGGAAACGGTTTTTTCGAGCGCTTCCAGCAGCCGGTGATGACCGCGATCGTTGCCCTGGAACGAGTGGATCGTGCCGGCGAGATCGGGGAAGCTCTTCAGGTATTCGCTGTCCTCGAAGTCGTGGCGGCGCATGGCCGGCGGAAAGCGCAACACTTCGGCTTCCTGGTCGGCGCCCAGCAGCGTGATTGCGTGGTTGAGCCGGTCGATCACGTCCTCGAATACCTGGCTGCGGCCATACAGGCCGTCCTCGCCTGTATCAATGAGGATTCCCGCTTCAATCAAACGTGCCCGCAACGTCACGTCCGACGCGTTGTAGGTGGATGCCTGTTGTGCATCGGCGGCTGCAATGGCCGCGTGTTCCGTTACCGTGTTCATGTCCTAGATTCTCCCCGTAGCCGGCGTGCGCTGCGCAAGCAGCAGGTTCGCCGTGTTTAATTGGATGCGGTCGTTGCTGATCATCAGCGGTGCAGAGAAAAGATCGCGCAGATGACGCCCGACGCTGTAATCGGTGTTGTTCTTGTAGCCCGCCATGCCGCAGATCATCAGCGTCTCCTGCACGACCTGCAGCGCAGTCGACGAAATGCTGAGCTTGAGCGTGTTCATGTCGGAGGCCAGACTCAGCGACGCTCCCAGCGGCGTGTCGAAATCGCAGGCATCGCGTGCAATGCGTTCGGATGAGGCATCGCTTGCGGCATCGAGTGCCACCTTGAGACGCGCCTGCATCATGCGCAGTTGAGCGACCGCGTCCGCGAGCCGTCCCGCCGACGGAGGCAACGCACCCGGTTTGCCACGTGCCTGGGCACGGAAGAACTGGTGCGCGCGGTTCACGGCGTCGGCGGTGATGCCGATCCATACCGACGCCCAGAGCGTGTGCGAGACCGGCAGCATGCTCTGGTCAGCGATCTGTGCAAAGGGCACGGGCAGGATCTGCTCTTCACGGCCAACGGCAACGAGCCGGAAGCTTTCGCTGCAGGTGCCGCGCATGCCGAGCGAGTCCCAGCCGCCGCGTTTTTCCAGCACGAGCGAGTCGCGCGGCGCCACGATCAGCACCTGATCCGACGCGCTTGCCTCAGGACTGCGGCGCGCGGTGACCAGGATACAGTCGGCATGCTCGCCGTACGAGATGGTCGGCGCGAGCTTCTCGATCCTGAACGCGCCGTCGACCAGTTCGACCGCACAGGCGCTGGTGCGCATGTTGCCGCCGATGGTTTCTTCGGACGTCGCGGAGGCGAGCAGCCATTGCTCGTCCACCAGGCGCGCAATCATCTCGCGTTGCCACGGGACCCCATTGCTCTGGTCGACGATGCACGCGACCTGGCTCTGATGCATGGCATAGACCATCGCGGTCGATGAACATGCACGCGCCAGCGTTTCGCAGATACGCGCCACTTCGGCGAGCGTCAGGCCGGCGCCGCCGAGTGCGGCGGGGATCATCGCGGACAACAGGCGTTCGCGGCGCATCGCCTCGAATGCCTCGACCGGAAACCGTGCATCGCGATCGACCGCGGCGGCATGTTGGGCCGCGATCTGCGCCACGCGGCGAGTAGCGGCGAGCCACGCAGGTTCCGCCGATGCCTGCCGGACGTCTTCCACGATCTGCGCTGCCGCGACCGCTGCTTCCTCGGCCTTCACTGCTGCAAGGACGGCGACATCCGTCGAGGCGTTCATGCTGCGGCCTGCGCCAGTTGCAGCTCGGTCACCGCGGCGGCGAGCGAGTCGATCGACGAAAACAGGCGGCGCGTGAGCATCCGGTCGGGGATCTCGATGTTGAACTCGTCTTCAACGGCGAGCATCAGATGAACGGTCGCGAGCGACGACAGCCCCGCAGCATACAGATCGGCGTCATCAGCGAGCGAGTCGGCGGGTACGTCGAGCCGGGCGGATTCGGTAAGGATGCGGCGCAGTGCGGTTTTCATGTAATAGCCCCCCAAAGAAGCGTCACTAAAGGTGTGTCACCTAGGACCGGCCGCTGCCGTTTGATATCGGCTTGGTCGCGTGACCGGAACCGGACTGGTCATGCAATCGGCAACCTGGCGCACGTTTGTTTTGAAGCCTGGCGGGTCATCCCACGCTAGCGGGCACCAGGCCTTTTCTCGCGGCAGTTCGTCATTCGCCGATTGCGGTTCGGTTGACCGTATTTAACGGATTGGCAAGGGTAGGCGTCGGTGCGATGCCGCACGGAAGTTATGCGGTCGGAGACGTAACGTATGAACATCGAACAGGCCGGTGCTGCTGGCCTCATCTGGAGCAGGACCGGGACATGAACTGGAAAGCACTCGACTTCGAGCAAATCACCGCACGGGAGCTGTATTTGATCCTGCGGGCGAGAAGCGCTGTGTTCGTTGTCGAACAGTCGCATGTGCATCTGGACCCGGACGGCCGCGATGAAACGTCGCTCCATGTGTTTGCAGTCGATGACATGTCGCGCTCGATGCCCGTTATCGCCTACGCGCGGCTGCATGAGGGCAGCACGGGGACGGCGGAGGTGGCAGTGGTGGTGGTGGACAAGATCCTCACCAGCCCGCTACGGCGCTGCGACGGCACGGCTGCGGCGTTGATTGAACGCGTGCTTGCGGCGGCGGCCGAGCGGTGGCCGGGGCGCGACGTGCGTTTGCTCGCGCCTGTGAGTTTGCGCGGGTTTTACGAAACATTCGGATTTCGCCGCGACGAGGGACCGTTTGTCGAGCGTGGGGTTCGCGTGATCGGACTCATGCGCAAGAGCCGCCATGGCGGCCGGACGAACCAGCATGCCGGTGCAGCGGATTTCGTCGATACGGTCGAAGAGGTTTGAAAGATTCAAAGCCTTTCAGGACGCAGCAGGGTTTTGCAAGTGCCCAACGTCGGCATTAGACGTTTCTAAATGACACAGAGGACGCGAGTGACGTGCACTGCACGAACACGACGCCGACCTCTCCTTATCAGGATTTAACGATGTCGAGTGTTTCGATCACGAATGTGCGAGACGAGTCGCAGGGCGGGCGCGTCGAGACGTGGAAGACCCCGCGGATGGCACAACGCGAGAGGATGGCGTTCGCGCCCTCGGCGGCCGCAACAGCGGCCCGCGCGGCGAAGCTCGCGGCCGACGCCGCGAAGTCGAAGCAGCGCGCCGAGCTGAGCCGGCGGCGTCGGCTGATGATTGCGCCGCTGGCCTTCGCGGCGCTCACAGCGTTGTTGCTCGTGCTGCATCAGAGCCGTGTGCTCGAACTGTTCTATCCGGCCGGGGCAGTTGCGGTCGCGGCGCTGCTCTACAAACGTTCGCCCGCGCACTATCTCTCATTCGTCGTGTGGTTGTTCTTCCTGACACCGGAAGTGCGGCGCCTGTCCGACTACTTCAACGGCATGTTCAGCGACCGCAGCCTCATCATGCTCGCGCCGGTGATCGCGGCCGCGCTGTGCGGCATGAAGCTGCTGACTCATTTTCGCGTGCTGATGCAGCGGCGTGCCATCCCGCTTACGCTGATTGTGCTCGGCATCTTCTATGGCTATGTGATCGGCATGGTCGGCGCCGGGATCGCGGCTGCGTCTTATACGCTGATCTCGTGGCTGTTCCCGGTCCTGATCGCGTTTCACATCCTGGTTACGTGGCGGCAGTACCCCGAATATCACCGCACGATGCTCAAGACTTTCGTGTTCGGCGGCTTCGTGATCGCGTTATACGGGGTGTTCCAATATGTCAGTCCGCCGCCTTGGGACGCGTTCTGGTTGCTGCAGTCGGGCATGGTTTCGGAAGGCGTGCCGCTGCCGTTCGGCATGCGGGTCGCGAGCACGATGAATTCGTCGGGTCCGTTCGCCATCGCGATGATGGCCTGCCTGCTGATGACCCTCGCCGCACGCAACAAGATGGCCTTCCTCGCGGGCGGCCTGGCCGTGCCCGCTCTCATCGGTACGATGTCGCGCAGTGTGATCGGCGGCCTCGCCATCGGGCTCGTGTATCTGTTTGTCATGCTCGACGGGCGCAGCCGCTTGCGGCTGGTCGGCGGTATCGCGGTGATCGTGCTGCTGTGTTCGCCGGTCGCGATGGTCGACGAAATCTCGGGCAAGGCGATGGCGCGCTTCTCCACGGTGACTCAGCTCGACAACGACTACAGTTATCAGGTTCGCACCGAGATCTACAACCACTTCCTCTCCGAGATGACGACCAATATCGCGGGACAGGGTCTCGGCATGACGGGGCTCGGCTCGAAGCTCTCGGGCGATGGCTCGTCGAATAACGTCGACTTCGACAGTGGCCTGATGGAGGTGCCGTACGTGCTCGGATGGCCCGGCACGCTGCTCTATGCAGCGGGTTTGCTGATGCTGATATTGCGCGCGTTTGTTGCCAGCTTTGCACGGAAAAGCGACCGCTTCGCCGTGGCCGGTACAGCTGCCGCCTTCGGTGTGCTGGCCATGATGGTGTTCGTCAATACGCTGATCGGTTCGGGAGGCATGTTCTTTTTCATCGGTGTGATGTTGCCGGTTACCGGCTGGCGCTATGCACGCGAAATTCAACAGCCGGCGCGCTCAGCCGCCGCTCGTCGAGACGATCGGCCCGCTCCGGCCGCTCCCGGGCGTGCAACAACAGGAACCGCGGCGCAGCAGCACATTGCGCAGCCTTCCACGCTGCACGCATGAGCGCCGTCGTCGATCGGCCCGGTCAGCGCGGTCAATCATCTGAAAGGGCCTTGAGCCCATCGGACAGCACGGCAGCACACTCCGTATCCAACGAGGACCGCATGAATCTACTCATCGTCACCCATACCGTCGGCAGGAACGACGGGCAAGGGCGCGTCAACTACGAGGTCGTCCAGGCCGCGCTCGCCGCGGGTCATTCGGTTACCCTGCTCAGTACCACGGTCGACGAAACGTTGAGCCGGCATCCGCGCATCACGGTTGCCCGCCTGCCCGCGAGCCGCGTGCCCACGCGCCTGCTCCAGTATCAGGTGTTTGCGTTGCGCGCGGCGGCATGGATCCGCGCGCACCGGCACGAATTCGACGTGGTGCAGGTCAACGGTTTTATTGCGTGGACTCGTTCCGATGTCAACGCCATCCACTTCGTTCACACCGGCTGGTATGAAAGCGGTTATTACCCGTTTCGCCTGACCGGGGGTATCTACGCTGCGTATCAACTGTTGTTCACGCGGCTCAACGCGTGGTGCGAACGCTGGGCATTCAGGCATGCACGCGTGCTGGTGCCGGTGTCCGAGAAAGTGAGCGCGG
>Ga0255336_101481_pt1 | contig 16503 bp, 12 predicted proteins | sample MeOH1_35cm_T3_17_FD_189102 | JGI IMG/M metagenome (GOLD analysis project Ga0255336, IMG submission 189102) | Sandy soil microbial communities from University of British Columbia, Vancouver, Canada - MeOH1_35cm_T3_179 | ecosystem: Engineered > Artificial ecosystem > Sand microcosm > Unclassified ...
CCAGTTCATGGAATAAATCCGTGGAACAAATCCGTATTCGTGGGGCTCGCACCCACAACCTGAAGAACGTCAACCTCGACCTACCCCGTCACAAGCTCGTCGTCATCACGGGCCTTTCAGGCTCGGGCAAATCGTCGCTGGCGTTCGACACGCTCTATGCGGAAGGACAACGGCGCTACGTCGAAAGTCTCTCCGCCTATGCGCGCCAGTTCCTGCAATTGATGGAGAAGCCGGACGTCGATCTGATCGAAGGCCTGTCGCCGGCCATCTCGATCGAACAGAAAGCGACCTCGCACAATCCGCGTTCCACGGTCGGCACCGTCACCGAAATTCACGACTATCTGCGTCTGCTGTTCGCACGGGTCGGCACGCCCTACTGTCCAGACCACGAAATTCCGCTGGAAGCGCAAAGCGTCTCGCAAATGGTCGACGCGGCGCTCGCCCTGCCGGATGAAACGAAGCTGATGATCCTCGCGCCAGTGGTGGCGAACCGCAAAGGCGAGCACGTCGAACTGTTCGAGGAAATGCAGGCGCAAGGCTTTATCCGTTTCCGTGTGCGCTCGGGCGGTGGCACCGCCAATGAAGGCGTCGCGAAAATCTATGAAGTCGACTCGCTGCCCAAGCTGAAGAAGAACGACAAGCACACCATCGACGTGGTCGTGGACCGCCTGAAAGTGCGCCCCGACATGAAGCAGCGCCTCGCCGAATCGTTCGAAACCGCACTGCGTCTCGCCGACGGCCGCGCGATCGCGCTCGAAATGGATACGGACAAGGAGCATCTGTTCAGCTCGAAGTTCGCCTGCCCGATCTGCTCGTACTCGCTGCAGGAACTGGAGCCGCGCCTCTTCTCGTTCAACAATCCGATGGGCGCGTGCCCGGAATGCGACGGCCTCGGCCAGATCACCTTCTTCGATCCGAAGCGGGTGGTCGCGCATCCGTCGCTGTCGCTCGCGGCGGGCGCGGTAAAAGGCTGGGACCGGCGCAACCAGTTCTACTTCCAGATGCTGCAAAGTCTCGCGGCGTTTTACGAGTTCGATATCGACACCGCCGTCGAAGACCTGCCGGAGAAGGTCCGCAAGATCCTGCTGTTCGGCTCGGGCAAGCAGGAGATCCCGTTCTCGTATATCAACGAACGCGGCCGCACTTCGGTGCGCGAGCATGTATTCGAAGGGATCATCCCGAATCTGGAGCGGCGTTATCGCGAGACCGATTCGGTCGCGGTGCGCGAAGAGCTCGCCAAGTATCAGAACAACCAGCCCTGCCCGGCCTGCGCCGGCACGCGGCTGCGCCGCGAAGCGCGCTTCGTGCGGATCGGCACGGACGGCGACGCGCGCGGCATCTTCGAAATCAGCGGCTGGCCGTTGCGCGACGCGCTCGGCTATTTCCAGACGCTGCGTCTGGAAGGCTCGAAGCGCGAGATCGCCGACAAGGTGGTCAAGGAAATCGTCGCGCGGCTAATGTTCCTGAACAATGTCGGGCTGGACTATCTGTCGCTGGAGCGCAGCGCGGAAACGCTGTCGGGCGGCGAGGCGCAGCGGATTCGCCTCGCCTCGCAGATCGGCTCGGGCCTGACCGGCGTGATGTACGTGCTGGACGAACCGTCCATCGGCTTGCATCAGCGCGATAACGACCGGCTGATCGCCACGCTCAAGCATCTGCGCGACCTGGGCAATTCGGTGATCGTCGTCGAACACGACGAAGACATGATCCGCATGGCCGACTACGTGGTCGACATGGGACCGGGCGCGGGCGAACACGGCGGCATGGTGATCGCCGAAGGCACGCCCAAACAGGTGCAGGCGAACGCAGCGTCGATGACCGGGCAGTACATGTCCGGCGCGCGCAACATCGAGTTCCCGGACGAACGCAAGGCGCCGGACGAGCGGCGTCTGCGTATCGTCGAGGCATATGGCAACAATCTGAAGCATGTGTCGCTGGATCTGCCGGTCGGCTTGCTGACCTGCGTGACCGGCGTGTCCGGTTCGGGCAAGTCCACGCTCATCAACGACACGCTGTATCACGCGGTCGCGCATCACCTGTACGGTTCGGCCACGGAGCCGGCACCGTACGAGTCGATCGAGGGTCTCGAGCACTTCGACAAGGTGATCAACGTCGACCAGTCGCCGATCGGCCGCACGCCGCGCTCGAATCCGGCCACCTACACCGGACTCTTCACGCCGATCCGCGAACTGTTCGCGGGTGTGCCGGCGGCGAAGGAGCGCGGCTACGAAGCCGGCCGCTTCTCGTTCAACGTGAAGGGCGGCCGCTGCGAATCCTGCCAGGGCGACGGCGTGCTGAAGGTCGAGATGCACTTCCTGCCGGACGTGTACGTGCCGTGCGACGTCTGTCACGGCAAGCGCTACAACCGCGAAACGCTGGACGTTCAGTACAAAGGCAAGAACATCAGCGAAGTGCTCGACATGACGGTGGAGAACGCCTATGAGTTCTTCAAGCCGGTGCCGGTCGTCGCGCGCAAGCTGAAAACGTTGCTGGACGTCGGTCTGGGCTATATCCGGCTGGGCCAGTCGGCCACCACGCTCTCCGGCGGCGAAGCGCAGCGCGTCAAACTATCGTTGGAACTGAGCAAGCGTGATACCGGTCGCACTCTATACATACTTGACGAACCGACTACCGGCCTGCACTTTCACGACATCGCGCTGCTGCTCGAAGTGATTCACAGGTTGCGGGACCAGGGTAATACCGTCGTGATCATCGAGCATAATCTCGATGTAATAAAAACCGCGGACTGGGTCATCGACCTCGGACCGGAAGGCGGAGCGGGCGGCGGACAGATCATTGCCCAAGGCACGCCGGAACAGGTGGCGAAGTCGAAAGCAAGTTTTACCGGTAAATACCTGGCGCCTCTGCTGAAACGCGCGGCCAGCAAAAAGTAACGCGGCACAACTCGGGTTGGGGACGGAATAAGCCATGACCAAGCGGAATCAGGCGAGCGAAGACGGGCAAGTGCAGGATCTGCGCCCACGCCCGGTCAGGCTGACTAGCGACATGAGCCTGCCGAGGTTGTCGGCAGTCGAAATCGGCAGTTACGTCGTGATGTTGTTCGGCATGTGGGCGGTCATCGAACTCAAACTGCTCGGCGCGTTGCTCGCCGGGCTGCTGGTGTTCCAGCTGGTCCACACCATCGCGCCGCGCATCGAGCGTCACATGTCGAGCAGGCGGGCACGCTGGCTCGCAGTGGTCATTCTCGCCACGGTGATCGTGGGCGCGCTGACGGGGCTCACGCTCGGCATCATCGAGCATTTCGAGAACGACGTGCCGAGCGTGCAGAAGCTGCTCGATCAGGCCATGCAGCTGATCGACCAGGCGCGCGGCCGGATTCCGCAATTCGTCGCCAACTATCTGCCAGTCGATACCGAGCAGATGAAGGCCAAGGCGGCGGAGCTGATGCAGACGCACGCCAACATGCTGCAGCAAAGCGGCAAGACCGCGGCGCGCGCGTTCACGCATATCCTGATCGGCATGATCATCGGCGCGATCATTGCGGTCGGCGCGCAAAAGCATATGCAGCGGCTGCCGCTGTCCACGGCCTTCGTCACGCGCGTGACACGTTTCGCCGATGCATTCCGCCGTATCGTGTTCGCCCAGGTGAAGATTTCCGCGATCAATGCGGTCTTCACGGGCATCTTCCTGCTGGTGATCCTGCCGATCTTCCACGACACGCTGCCGTTGTCGAAGACACTGGTGCTGGTCACGTTCATCGTCGGCCTGCTGCCGGTGGTCGGCAATCTGATCTCGAACACGATCATCGTCGCGGTGGCGCTCTCGGTGAGCTTTCCGGCGGCGGTCATGTCGCTCGTGTTCCTGATCCTGATTCACAAGCTCGAATACTTCCTGAACGCGCGCATTGTCGGCGGACAGATCGAGGCGCGCGCCTGGGAACTGCTGATCGCCATGCTCATCATGGAAGCGGCGTTCGGCATTCCCGGCGTGGTCGCGGCGCCGATCTTCTATGCGTACATCAAGCGGGAATTGATCTACTTGCGGCTGGTTTGAGCCGGCAGGCGGAGCGGCCAGGCGAACCAGAGCGGCACTTCGGTGCCGCTTTTTTCATGCTCAGAAGTCGATGCGCGCATTCAGCGACAACGTGCGCGGATCGCCCGGCGTCACATAATCCGCGTATTGATACTCCCAGTAGCGGCGATTGAGCAGGTTGTCGATCGCCGCGCGGAACGTCACATCGTAGCCGCCTATACGCGTGGCGTAGCTCGCACCGAGATTGACGAGCATGTAGCCGGGCGCATCCAGATTGCCTGCCGGACGTATGCCGGTGTTGCCGGTGAACTTCGCGTCGGCGCCGATGCGCAGCCCCGGCACATACGGCACCGAGTAGGTCGCGTGACCCGCCACCACGAACTGCGGCGCGCCGGCCACACGGTTACCGTTATTGGCCGCGCCCTTCTCGTACCTGGTGTTGATCCACATGAGATCGCCGCCGACGTTCCAGCTCGCGCCGAGGCGCACGTCGCCGCCGAGCTCCACGCCCTGGAAAATCGACTCGCCGTCCTGCGTATAGACGTTGGCGCTGTTCGCGTAAGCCGAGCCGCGTTCGATCCGGAATAGCGCGGCCGTCGCGCTCCAGTGCTCATGCTCGCTCTTGATGCCGACTTCGTACTGCTTGCTGCGCAACGGCTTGAGCAGTTCACCGCGGTTCGCGTACGTGTCGCCCACCACGGTGCCCGCTTCCAGCGACTCGACGTAGCTCGTGTACAGCGTCGTGGTCGGCGCGAGCTTGAACATCAGTGCCACCGTCGGCGTCACGACGCCGTTCTGGCTATAAGTCGACGTGGTCGCCCCAGTGGTGGAATAGCCGTGCTGCTCGTAGTTCGTGTAACGCACGCCGCCGAGTACCGACCAGCGTTGCGTCAACTGGATCGTATCGTTCGCGAACAGCGCTTTTTGCGTGATGTCGCTGTCGCGATAGGTATAGTAGTTCGGCACGCTGTAGAAGGTATTGGTGTTCGGCTGATAGAGGTTGCCGCTACCGATGTCACCAAAGAAACTGTTCGCGCCGTAGTCGTTCGTTTGACGCTGATACGCCGCGCCGATCACGAGCTGGTGCTGGAACGGTCCCGTCTTCACGCTGCCTTGCGCCGACACCTGCCACAAGCTCAACTGATGCCCTTCCTTGCCGGCGAAGCGGCTGTCGGTGTAATCGCCGGCGCTGTTCTGAAGGTAATAGGTGCTCTCGTTGCGATCACGTGAGCTTTTGCTGTAGCTGTAGTTCGCATTCAGCGTCCAGTCCGGGCCCAGGTTGTACTGGACGCCCGCGGTATAGAGCTGGACGTTCGTGTTCAGATGCTGGTCGGGACCGGAGAGGTCGCCGGTGCCGCCGCTCATCGTATGCGGCAGGACTGTGCCCGGATATTGCGCCGTCGAGATCGCGCCGGTAATGCCGCTCGAATGACGCTCCTGATACAGCGCGCCGAATGTGGCCGTGAGGTCGCGGGTGATACGCGCGTCGAGCGCGACCGACACCGAGTCGCGCCGCACGTTGCCGTCGTTATACGTCTTGCCTTCTTCGTGCGTCGCGTTCAAACGGTAGCCGAACATGCCGGCCGGACCGACGCGGCCGCCGAGATCCGCATGTTCGGTCCACACGCCGTCGGTGAAATAGCCGATGTCGACGCTGCGCACCGGCGTCGTCGAGACCGGCGGCTTTTTCGTCACGTAGTTGACCACGCCGCCCGGGGCGCCGAAGCCGTACATGAATCCGGTCAGCCCCTTGAGCAGTTCCACTTTCTCGAGCTGTTCGTACGGCATCGTGATGCCGTAACTGTTGAACGGCATGCCGTCGATCTTGAAGCCCGACTGCCAGTCGAGCTGCATGCCGCGCACCGTCAGATAGGTGGCCCATGCGTTGTAGGCGTTGCCGTTGTCGGAGACGGAAGCGTCGGTGGCGAACACGTCGCCGAGTTTGGACGGCTGGCGATCCTGCAGGTCTTCACTCGTAACCACAGTGGTCGAGAACGGCGTGTCGAGTTGGGAACGCGTGCCGAGCGCACCGCTGCTGACGTCTTCCTTCAGATGCTGCGCGGTGTCTTGCGCCGCCGTGACCTTGACGGCCGGCAGCGCTTCTTCGCCGGCCGGCTCCGACACCGGCGTACCCGACGCCTGCTGTGCCCACGCCGCATGACTCGCGGCAAATGCCAGACACGCCGCCCATTGCAATGGTCGCACTGTCATTCTTTTCTTCGGCGCTCGCAGGCCGTTTTCTACGTTCATCGCTGATCCCCGCAGTCCCTGAATCCTCAATCAAATGAGAATAATTCCCATTCACCGAGCCGCGATGATGCCGAAGATTTATGCGAATTGTAAACTTTGATATGCGACATTTTGTCGCATGTGCTTGCCCTATCTGTGAGGAAAGCCTTGCTGACCGGACCTCCTGGAAAAACGCAAGGCTTGGGGAGTGTTGCGTCGCTACGCCGCACTTACGACAAACTTGCAGCGCGTGGCATGATTCCATAAGATGCGAACAATTCCCATTTACATCAAGCCTCTGTCGTGACACGCCATTCGAATTCCGCTCCGTCGGCTCGCCCATGAGGCGGCAGCTCGTCCGCCTGCATCGCTGGTTCGGTGTTGCCACAGCGCTATTTCTGTTCATCGCCGGCCTCACCGGCGCGGTCATCGCGTGGGACCATGAGCTCGATGCGGCGCTGAACCCGTCGTTCTTCAAGGCGCGCACCGCCGGCACGGCGCTGTCGGGCCTGGAACTGGCGCGCCGCGTGGAAGCCGCCGATCCGCGTCTGCAGGTGACCTATCTGCCGCTCGCGGCCGAACCGGGCCACACGCTGCAAATGATGGTGCTGCCGCGTACCGACCCGGCCACGCGGCAACCCTATCCGCTCGACTTCAATCAGATCGCCGTCGACCCCGCCACCGGCGAAATCCAGGGGCGCCGCGAATGGGGCGCCGTCTCGCTCGCGCGGCTCAATCTGATCCCGTTCATCTACAAGCTCCACTACACACTGCAACTGCCGTTCACGAGCGGCGTCGATATCGGTACGTGGCTGATGGGGATCGTCGGCATCGTCTGGCTGTTCGACAGCGTGATCGCGCTGTGGCTGTCGTTTCCGAGCGCCAAGGTGTGGCGCAAGTCGTTCGCGTTCCGCTTTGGGCGCGGCGGCTATGCGCTCACCTTCGATCTGCACCGCTCAGGCGGCGTATGGATCTGGGGCCTGCTGATGATCGTTGCGCTGACATCGATATCGATGAATCTTTCAGCGCCGGTGGTGCGCCCCATCGTGTCGCTGTTCTCGAAGCTCACGCCGGATCCGGTCAACAACCCTGAAATCCGCCGCGCGCCGCAACCCGGCGACACGGTGTTGAGCCGCGAGCGCATCGTGCAATTGGCCGAGCAGGCCGGCAAAGCGCGGAACCTCGGCGTCGCGCCGGGCGGCATCTACTACGCTGAATTCATGCATGCGTATGGCGTCGGTTTCTACGCGACCGGCAATGACCACGGCGACATCGGTCTCGGCAATCCGTGGATGTATTGGGACGCGGCCACCGGCAGGCAGCTCGCCGCGCAGATCCCCGGCAAGGGCACGGCGGGCGACGTCTTCCTGCAGGTGCAATTCCCGCTGCACTCGGGACGTATCCTCGGTCTCGGCGGACGGATTCTGATTAGTGCAGTCGGCGTTGCGGTCGCCGTGCTGAGCGCGACCGGACTGCTGATCTGGCTAAAGAAGCTGAACGCGCGCCGCCGTTCCGCGCAAAACGCGAGTGCCGCGCGGGATGCGGGCCGGTCCGCGGCGCGACCCTAGTTGGCAAAATGGCGGCGCCCGAGTGATCCGGCCGCCGCCATTTGCCCTCAACCCTCTACTGCAAAGCGATCAACCGCTTTAGCGAAACACCACCGTCTTGCTGCCGTTCAATACGACGCGATGCTCCACGTGCCACTTCACCGCGCGCGCGAGCGTCACGCATTCGACGTCGCGGCCGATCGCCGTCAATTGCTCCGGCGTCATGCTGTGGTCGACGCGCTCCACTTCCTGCTCGATGATCGGACCTTCGTCGAGATCCGTCGTCACGTAATGGGCCGTCGCGCCGATCAGCTTCACACCGCGGTCGAACGCCTGGTAATACGGCTTCGCACCCTTGAAGCTCGGCAGGAACGAGTGATGAATGTTGATCGCGCGGCCGGCCAGCGCTTCGCACAGCTTCGGCGACAGAATCTGCATGTAGCGCGCGAGCACCACGAGGTCGGCTTGATGCTCGTCGATCACTTCGAGCACGCGCGCTTCCTGTGCGGCTTTCGCGTCGGGCGTGGCGCCCATCAGCGGGAAGTGATGGAACGGAATGTCGTAGCTGGCGGCGAGTTGATAGAACTCCTTGTGGTTCGAGATGATCGCCGCAATCTCGATACCCAGCTGGCCGGTGCGGTAACGGAACAGCAGATCGTTCAGACAATGGCCGATCTTTGACACCATGATCACCACGCGCGGCTTGACCGACGCGTCGTGCAACTCCCAGCGCATGCCGAACTGTTCTGCGAGCGTCGCGAACGACGTGCGCAACGCCTCCAGACCCGGATCGCCGCCCACCTGCTGAAAATGCACGCGCATGAAGAACTCGCCCGTGCGGCTGTCGCCGAACTGCGCGGAGTCGAGAATGTTGCTGCCCCGCTCGAACAGAAAGCCCGACACGGCGTGAACGATGCCGGGCCGGTCGGCGCACGACAGTTTGAGGATAAAGCTGTGATCGGTCGACATGACCTGGGTGACTCCCTTCTTCAATGCGTGGTTTGTTCAGTGTGCATGGTTCGATGCAGCGCGTTTCGGCAAGTTCGTTGCATGCGCACCTTTACGGCGGTCAGGCGAACACCGGCGGCACGAACAGAACCTCTATCCCGGCGCATGCGTCTTCATCGATCCAGCGGCGGCGCAACAGGCAATCCAGCGTGGCCAGGCTCGCGTCGACCGTCATCGCGCCCTCCTCGATCCAGCGCGCCACTTCGTCGATGCGCGCGAGCCGGTGCTCGCCCACTTCGCCGTCCTGATTGCGCGGCGCGAAATCCGCCGGCAGCGCGAGGTCGTAGATGAAAATCTGCTCGGCCTGCGTGCCTTCCGGCAACGACTGCAGCACATGCGCGGTGCGGCCGGCCACGGCGCGGGCGGCGATCTCCTCGGGAATGCCGGCTTCTTCCCAGCACTCCTTGATGATCGTCGCCTCGACACCAAAGCCCCAGCCAATCCCCCCTGCCACGACATTGTCGAGCATGCCCGGGTCGGTCGCCTTGGTGTCGCTGCGGCGCGCGATCCACAATTGCGGTGCGCCATCTACGTATTCTACGACGCCGTTCAGATGCACCGCGTAGGTCATCGTGCCGAAGAAGCGCGAAGCCGCGCGTTCGATATACGCGAGCGGCGGCGCATCGAACGCATTGCGGATCGCGTAGGTTTCGTTGCGCCAGCCCGGAATGCGGCCTTCGGCGGCGAGCGCGCCGATCACGGAACCGAGCGCGGCGCTGCGCAAATCCACCGTATTGAACGTGGGCGTCAGCGTCACACGGGCATTGTCCAGGTCGAACACGTCGGGCCAGCGCGCGAGTGACGGCACGTCGCTCGCGCGGATCCAGCCGACCTGTCCGGTGTCGATCCAGAACGGCACGTGGGCCTGCACGTCGAAGCGGCGCGCGGCGGTGATGCAAGGCAAAGTCATGTAAAGCTCCAAACTGTTCGCGGTCCTGGCGGGTGAGCACTGCTCGGTGGGCATAAAGAACGAGTTCACAGCGGATTGACCGCCAATGATCAATGCCCTTCGAATCCGGTCACCGTATAAAGCGCCAGGCCACCGTCACGCAGCAGCTTCGAGCCGCCGAGTTCGGGCAGATCGATAATCGCCGCGCCTTCCACCACGACCGCGCCGAGCCGTTCGAGCAGGATCTTGCCGGCCATCATCGTGCCGCCCGTGGCGATCAGGTCGTCGATGATGACCACGCGGTCGCCCGGCTTGCAGGCGTCTTCGTGAATCTCGACGGTTGCGCAGCCGTATTCGAGCTCATAGGATTGCGCGAGCCGGTTGTAGGGCAGCTTGCCCGCCTTGCGGATCGGAATGAAGCCGAGGTTCAGTTCATACGCGAGAATCGGCCCGATAATGAAACCGCGCGCATCCAGCCCGGCAATGTAGTCGAGCTTCGCCTCGATATAGCGCTGTACGAACAGATCGATCAGCACGCGCAGCGACTTCGGCTCCTGCAGGAGCGGTGTGATATCGCGGAACTGCACGCCCGGCTCCGGCCAGTCAGGCACGGTGCGAATGTGGCTTTTGATGTAATCGGCCGCATCGAGCGGCGCGCTCGGAAGCGCGTTGGACATGATGTCTCCGGATGGACCTCGACAGGTCCGATGAAAAACCAAACCAGGACGCCGCGGCGGGAACGCGCCCCGCCGGGGTACAGGCGCTAGGCGGCGGCGCCCGCGCGCCGATGCTTCGAGAGCCGTTCCTCGGCCTCCGCCAGCTGTTCGGGCAAACCGCGCAACACCACGATATCGCTCGAGCGCAGCTTGGTGGACGGATCCGGCTCGACGCCGCGAATGCCGTGCCGGCGAATCGCCGTCACTTCGACGCCCACCTCGAAAAGGCCTAGTTCCGCGAGCGTGCGGCCCACGGCGTCCGAGTTTTCGTCGACCGGCACCGATTGTAGCCGCACCTGTTCGTGACCGTCGTCGTCGTCCACGTCGTCGGCGCCATGGAAATAGCCGCGCAGCAGCGCGTAGCGCTCATCGCGCATTTCCTCGACCCGGCGCACCACCCGCCGCATCGGCACGCCCATCACCACGAGCGTGTGCGAGGCGAGCATCAGACTGCCTTCGACGATTTCCGGAATCACTTCGGTCGCTCCCGCGGCCAGCAGCTTTTCCAGATCGGAGTCGTCGACGGTACGGACGATGACCGGCAGCGTGGGTTCCAGTTCGTGAATGTTGTGCAGCACGCGCAGTGCCGACGGCGTGTTCGCGTAGGTGATCGCAATGGCGGCCGCGCGGTGGATACCGGCGGCGAGCAGCGACTCGCGGCGCCCGGCGTCGCCGAATACGACCGACTCGCCCGCCGCCGCCGCCGCCGCGACGCGGTCGGGATCCAGGTCCAGCGCGACGTACGACAACCCTTCGTGCTCCAGCATGCGCGCCAGATTCTGTCCGGCCCGGCCATAGCCGCAAATGATCACGTGGCCGCTCTGTTTCAGGCTCTGCGTGGCGATGCGCGTCATCTGCAACGACTGCATCATCCATTCAGTCGACGACAGGCGCAGCACGATGCGGTCCGCGTTCTGGATCAGGAACGGCGCGGCCAGCATGGACAGCAGCATGGCGGCGAGAATCGCCTGCAGCAGGGTGGCGTCGACGAGATGCTTGTCGAGAATCAGATTCAGCAGCACGAAGCCGAACTCGCCCGCTTGCGCGAGGCCGATGCCGGTGCGCATCGCGACGCCCGGCGACGCGCCGAAGAGCCGCGAGAGGCCCGTCACCATGACTGCTTTCAGCAGGATCGGCCCAACCAGGAAGCCGAGCACGATCAGCGGATGCTCCCAGATCACACGCGGATTGAGCAGCATGCCGGTGGTGATGAAGAAGAGCCCGAGCAGCACGTCGCGAAACGGCTTGATATCTTCTTCCACCTGATGCCGGTAAGGCGTCTCGGCGATCAACATGCCGGCGATGAACGCGCCGAGCGCGAGCGACAACCCGAACTTGTCGGTGATGAACGCGCAACCGAGCGTCACCAGCAACAGGTTCAGAATGAACAATTCCTGCGAACGGCGCCGTGCCACCACGTTGAACCAGCGCGTCATGAAGCGCTGCCCGACGATCAGCAGCAGCGACAGCGCCACGACGATCTTGATGGCCGCCACGCCGAGCGAGCTCACGAGATCCCTGGAACTGCCGCCCAGCGCCGCGATGATGATCAGCAGCGGCACCACCGCCAGATCCTGGAACAGCAGCACACCGAAGATATTGCGGCCGTGCTCGGTCTCGATCTCGAGCCGCTCCGCCAGCATCTTGCTGACGATCGCCGTCGACGACATGGCGAGCGCGCCGCCCAGCGCCACGCTCGCCTGCCACGTGATATGCACCCAGCGCTCCAGCACGAAGCCGAGCGTGACCGCCACCGCGATCGTGCCGAGCACCTGCAGCAGGCCGAGACCGAACACGAGGCGGCGCATGGAACGCAGCTTGGCGAGCGAGAACTCCAGCCCGATCGAAAACATCAGGAACACGACGCCGAATTCCGCCAGGTTCTGCGCGCCCGCCGAGTCGGGAATCAAACCGAACGCATGCGGCCCGACGACGATGCCCACCGTCAGATAGCCGAGCATTGGCGGAAGATTCAGAAAGCGAAAGGTCACCACGCCCGCTACCGATGCCAGCAGCAGGAACAGCGTCATTTCGAGCGGGGAAATCATCGGCAAAAACGCATGGGTAAAGCGTCCTCGTTCGTCAGCGGAACCGCGCACGCCAAACGCCGTGCGACAAGGTTGAGGGGCCGTTAAAGTCAGCAATAAAGACAGCGGCTTGGCACAGCAGGCCCGGCGCGGCGAACAGGCGCCTTTGCTATACTTCGCGAATGATAGCGAAAATCAATGGCGACCGGGCACTCGCGCTCGCTCGCGACGTGCTCGACATCGAAGCGGACGCCGTGCGCGCGCTTCGCGATCAACTCGACGACGGCTTCGTCGGGGCGGTCGACTTCATCCTGGGTTGCCGCGGGCGCGTAGTCGTTTCCGGCATCGGCAAATCCGGCCACGTGGCCCGCAAGCTCGCGGCCACGCTCGCCAGCACCGGCACGCCGGCGTTCTTCGTGCACCCCGCAGAAGCCAGTCATGGCGACCTCGGCATGGTCACCGCCGAAGACGTGTTCATCGCGCTGTCCAACTCCGGTGAAACCGAAGAACTGATGGCGATCCTGCCGCTCATCAAGCGGCTCGGCGCGAAGCTGATTGCAATGACAGGCCGTCCGTCTTCGAGTCTCGCACAACTGGCCGACGTGCACCTGAATTCCGGCGTGGCGAAAGAGGCCTGCCCGATGAACCTCGCGCCCACCGCCAGCACGACCGCCGCGCTCGCGCTCGGCGACGCGCTCGCGCTCGCGGTGCTCGACGCGCGTGGCTTCGGCCGCGACGACTTTGCCCGCTCGCATCCGGGCGGCGCGCTCGGCCGGCGTCTGCTCACTTATGTACGCGACGTGATGCGCACCGGCGACGATCTGCCGAAGGTCACACCTGAGGCCACCGTGCGCGACGCGCTGTTCCAGTTGACCGCCAAGCGCATGGGCATGACCGCGATCGTCGATCACGACGACCACGTGGCCGGCATTTTCACCGACGGCGACCTGCGCCGCGTGCTCGAACGCGACGGCGATTTCCGTCAGTTGCCGATCTCCTCCGTGATGACCGCCGGCCCGCGCACCATCGGCCCGGATCAACTGGCGGTCGAAGCCGTGGAACTGATGGAGCGCCACCGCATCAATCAGATGCTGGTCGTCGACGAAGCAGGCAAGCTGATCGGCGCACTCAACATGCACGACCTGTTCTCGAAGAAGGTGATCTGATGGCCCTCGCCCCTGCTACCGCGACCGAGCGCGCAAGCCGCGTCAAGCTGATGATTTTCGACGTCGACGGCGTGCTGACCGACGGCGGCCTGCTGTTCACGGCGGAAGGCGACACGATGAAGGGCTTCAATTCGATGGACGGCCACGGCATGAAGCTGCTGCGCCAGGCCGGCATCGAAACGGCGATCATCACCGGGCGCAAGTCGGGCATCGTGGCGGCACGGGCGAAGGAAATGAACATCACGCACGTCTATCAGGGCGTGCAGGACAAACCCCAGGCGTTCGCGGACCTGCTGCAGCAAACCGGCATGACGGCGGGAGAATGCGGCTATATGGGCGACGACTGGGTCGATCTCGGCGTGATGCTGAAGGTCGGCTTTGCGGCGGCGCCGGCCAACTCGCATCCTGAAGTGATCGCGCGGGCCCATTGGGTCAGCGAAGCGCGCGGCGGCCACGGCGCGGCGCGCGAAGTCTGCGACACGCTGCTGCGTGCACAACATAAGTATGAGGCGTTGCTGGCGGCCGCCTGTAGCGGCGAACAGCGGGGCCTCGTCGGATGAACCAGTTTCGCCTGACTTCGCTGATTCCGCTGGTCGCGATGGCCGCGCTCGCCGGTATCACGTGGTGGCTGCTGCAAGCTACCCTGCCCCGGCAGAACGAAGGCGTGGTGCGTCCCAAGGAACACACGCCGGACTACTTCGCCGACAACTTCTCGATTTCCGAACTCGACCAGTCGGGCTCGACGCAATACCGGCTGACCGCCCAGTCGCTGATCCACTACGAAGACGACGAACTGAGCGACCTCGTCAAGCCGGCCATGCGCGCGTTCCAGCCCGGCAAGCCGATCGTCACCGCAACCGGCGACACCGGCAAGGTGAACGGCGACGCGTCCATCGTCGATCTGTACGACAACGCGCGCATCCTGCGGGCGCCCGGCTACGGAGATCCGCAGATGCAGGCGGATTCCCAGCATTTTAGGGTGCTGGTCAACGACGATGTGATCGAGACCGAAAAGCCGGTTAAACTTCAGCGCGGCATGTCGGTGATGACTGCCAGCGGCATGAACTACAACAACGTCACCCGGGTGATGCAGCTGTTCGGCAACGTAAAAGGCTCGATCGCCCCGTCCGAAGCAGGCGGCAGCTCGCCCAAGCAACCCGGGTAATCCATTCCAGGCGTGACTGCATGAACGAATCGTTCCCCCGTTTTGACACCGGCCGCTCGCGCTCCCTGTCCGCGTGCCGCGCCGGACTCGCCGCGCTGATCGTCGCGCTGCCTCTCGCCGGCTTCGCGCCGCTCGCGCACGCGGACCGCGCCGACAAGGACAAGCCGCTGAACATCGAAGCGGACAACATGACTTACGACGACCTCAAGCAGGTCAACATCTTCACGGGCCATGTGGTTGCGACCAAAGGCACGATCGTGATCAAGGCCGACCGCGTCGAAGTGACGCAAGACCCGCAGGGCTATCAGTACGCCACCGGCACGTCGAGCGGCGGCAATCTGTCGTATTTCCGCCAGAAGCGCGAAGGCCTCGACGAATACATCGAAGGCACGGCCATTCGTATCGACTACGACGGCAAGCAGGATCTGACCACGCTCACCACCAACGCCACGGTGAAACGCCTGCAAGGCCTCTCCACGGTGATGGACCAGGTGCACGGCAGCGTCATTACGTATGACGGCCAGAGCGACTTCTATACCGCGAAGGCAGGCAAGGACGTCGCCGGCCCCGGCAACCCCACCGGTCGAGTACGCGCCATGCTGGCGCCGCGCAACGGCGGCGCTGCGCCGCTGAACGGCGCATCGGCCACGCTCGCGCCGTCCACGACGATCCAGGGAGCGCCGAACCAGTGAGCACCTCTGCGTCTCTCCCCAATCGCAAGCCCGCGGGCACCAGTAGTTCACTGGTGGTGCGCAACCTGAAAAAGCGTTACGGTTCGCGCACGGTCGTCAAAGACGTGTCGCTCGACGTGAAAAGCGGCGAAGTGGTCGGTCTGCTCGGCCCCAACGGCGCGGGCAAGACCACCTCGTTCTATATGATCGTCGGCCTCGTGCCGCTCGACGCCGGTGAAATCGATCTGGACGGTAAGTCGATCAGCCTGCTGCCTATCCACAAGCGCGCTTCGCTTGGGCTCTCGTATCTGCCGCAGGAAGCTTCGGTGTTCCGCAAGCTCAGCGTCGAAGAAAACATTCGCGCGGTGCTGGAATTGCAGCACGAAGACAACGGCAAGCGGCTCAGCAAGGACACCATCACGAGCCGCACGGAAGCCTTGCTCGACGAATTGCAGATTGCGCACTTGCGCGCGAATCCGGCGCTGTCGCTCTCGGGCGGCGAGCGCCGCCGGGTCGAAATTGCCCGGGCACTGGCCACCAATCCGAGCTTTATTCTGCTCGACGAACCGTTCGCCGGCGTCGACCCGATCGCCGTGCTGGAAATCCAGAAGATCGTCAAGTTTCTGAAGCAGCGCAATATCGGCGTGCTGATTACCGACCACAACGTGCGCGAAACGCTCGGCATCTGCGATCACGCGTATATCATCAGCGACGGCAGTGTGCTGGCGGCCGGCGCACCGGGCGAAATCATCGAAAACGAAAGCGTGCGGCGCGTCTATCTGGGCGAGCACTTCCGCATGTAAGCGCACAAAGGATTGCCGGCTGTGCGAGCGCGCACCCGCCGGCTCCTTGTGCGGCAACCGCACACCCCGTTTTGACCCGGGCCGCTTCGCGCCCAGCGCCGCCTGAAGGAACTCATGCAGGGCGCACGCGAGAGGCGCACGTGTAATTGCGAATGTCGCAATGTATCGCGGTCGTGGCAAACTCTCTACAATGAATCTCAACTTGCCATGAAAGCCAGCCTCCAACTCCGCCTATCGCAGCATCTTGCGCTGACGCCGCAACTGCAGCAGTCCATCCGGCTGCTTCAGT
>Ga0255336_101482_pt1 | contig 16503 bp, 16 predicted proteins | sample MeOH1_35cm_T3_17_FD_189102 | JGI IMG/M metagenome (GOLD analysis project Ga0255336, IMG submission 189102) | Sandy soil microbial communities from University of British Columbia, Vancouver, Canada - MeOH1_35cm_T3_179 | ecosystem: Engineered > Artificial ecosystem > Sand microcosm > Unclassified ...
AGGGCGGGTGTGATTGGCGTTGCAGTGTGCATGATGGTCTCCTTTTGGGGTAGGGGACCGCTCGACCGCCGTATAATACGGAACAGCCGATACGATCCATTAGCGTGGGTTGGTCTTGGCATCAGGCGTCGTTTAGGGCTGCAACCCGGCGACGCCGTCTTTATTTGGTCTTGTTCTCCTCCTCAAGGGCGGCGGTAATTGCTGCGGAGTTCAAAGGATATGCATTGAACTTCGTTTCCCAATCGGCGGCCAGGTCCGGGTCGAAGTCTTCATCTTCAGCCACAATCTGTGCGCTCCCGAGTGACCACTTGACCCGAAGAAAAATGGGAGTATCAATGTCTTTGAAACTCCTTAGAAACTCGATGGCATCTTCTGTGGAGGTTTTCATCCCTTTCGGCGGATACCACGCATGGACTCGGGGTTTGCTCTCATCTGGGAGCTGCGCGTAGAAGAAGAGATGCCATCGCAACTCGCGCAGTTCAAGCCCTACTTCTTTCTCTTGCATCACCTCATGGGTTTTATCAATTTCGGAGAAGAGCCGAGCCGCAACCTGAAGAGGGGTTGGTTTCTCAAACCCGAGGCTCTTAGGGCGGCCCGCTCGCATCTTGCGAAAGACGCGCTGATGGGGCGTTAGCGACTTATCAACTCTTTCCATGCTCCTTTGCAGTCTTTTTTTCGCGTCCTCGTTGCTTATGTATGGCGCCATGTTTCCCTCGACTGAAGGTAGATTATCAAAATCTACCTTATTGTCAACACCCATCTCCAAATTATTTTTAGTCTGGATTCGGGACGTGCTCCTTCGCAATACCACTTATTAGGTATAAGTTATCTATTTTCATATAGTTGTCGTGACATAATGTCACGATTGTTTGTCAAGTTAGAGACAATACGAGCGAACAGAAGGGGTCTATACCGGAGCTGAAGTCGCGTGATGAGTAATACACGGTTCGATGAGCGGGTGATTGAAATTAGTTAGTTCGGTGTCTAATAGACGAATCATGACAGCGGCGGATCCGAAGCATGCCCCCGGAAAGGGCAAGAACCAATTTCAGTGTCCACAGTGCAATGTGGTTGCTCAGCATGAATGGTCCGAGGTCACTCTAACAAACGGCAAGAACGTAAACGCCGGTCACAGTGTCTTCCTAAATACAAAGCTCACGGTAGTTGGTAATTTCAATCTGTCGTGTTGCTATGTGTGTCGCAACATCACCTTGTGGCAGGACGGCCTTATCGTTTGGCCATCTCCGAATCAGATTCTTCCCCCATCGGAGGACATGCCCGACAACGTGAAGGGCCTCTTCGAGGAAGCACGTGGCGTTTATGCGCTGTCGCCGAAATCGGCAGCTGCGCTTCTGAGACTAGCGATTCAGGTTCTCTGTGTCGATTTAGGAGGCAAAGGGGAGAATCTAAATTCTGACATTGCGAAGTTAGTCGAAGAGGGGCTTCCCAGAAAGATTCAGCAAGCGCTCGATGTTGTGCGGGTCATAGGTAATAACGCTGTTCATCCGGGAGTGATCTCCATAGATGACAATCCGCAAACCGTGTCCGCGCTCTTCAAGCTAGTGAATCTCATCGTTGAAAACATGATTACCCAACCTGCGGAAGTTGGGGCCATGTTCGAATCTCTCCCGAACTCGGCGAAGGCCCAAATTGAGAAACGCGACAGCTAACGTTGCACGCGCATACACCCTGCCTTAGAATTTGCAGCAAGGTGGAAACCCCTGTAAATAGCTGATTTGTTGAGTGGTGGGCAGAGAGGGACTCGAACCCCCGACATCCTGCTTGTAAGGCAGGCGCTCTAACCAACTGAGCTATCCGCCCACTCCTGGAAGAACAACATGATCCAGTGTATGGGACTGCTGCGAGAGATGCAATGCGTTGGTGCATGTTTGTCACGGAGTTCTGCAAGGGATATCTTCATGGACTGTGTGCAATTGGCAGTTTTGAACGAGAGAAAGCGAGAGGTCGATGGGAATTCGTTTGCATTTCTGGGGCGCAGCGCGGACGGTCACGGGGTCGTCTCATCATCTGGAGTGCGCAGGACGCCAGATTCTGCTGGACTGTGGATTGTTTCAGGGCAAGCGCGATGAGGCTCAGCAGATCAATAAGCATCTGGCGCTGGGGGCTGCAGAGCTGGCCAATGCGAATGGAGCAGGGTTGAGCTCCGTGGTGCTCTCTCATGCGCATATCGACCACAGCGGCAATCTGCCGGGCCTGATCAAGCAGGGGTATCGAGGACCGATTTACGCAACGCCGCCGACCATCGACCTGTGCGATCCGATGCTGAAGGACAGCGCGCATATTCAGGAAGGCGATGCGGAGTTCATGAATCGGCGCAGAGAGAGCCGGAAGAGGATCGGCGCGCCGCTGGGAGCCGCGCCCTTCGAGCCTCTCTACACACAGGACGATGCTGCGCAGGTGCTTCGTCAGATGCGTCCGGTAAAGCTGCATGAGCCTGAAGTGCTGGCTGGTTCGACCAAGGATGAGGGCTTCAGCATATCGCTGACGAATGCTGGGCACATGCTGGGGTCGACGTGCGTGCTGGTAGAGGCGATGGAGCGAGGACAGAAGACACGGCTGCTGTTCTCAGGGGATGTGGGAAGGAAGCATCTGCCGATTATTCAGAATCCGGACGAGGCTCCTGCGGCCGATTACCTGATTATGGAGAGCACGTATGGCAATCGCCTGCATCAGCCGCCGGGACCGGTGAAGCAGAAGCTGGCGAGACTGATCCAGCGTGTCGCCGCTCGGGGAGGAAGGGTTATCGTTCCCGCATTTGCAGTGGAACGAACACAGCAGCTGGTGATGTTGCTGCATCAGCTTGCCGATGAGAAGCTGATTCCCGATCTTCCGATCTTTGTGGACAGTCCGTTGGCGAGCAAAGTGACGGAGGTCTTTCGAAACCACACCGAGGATTGGGACAAGGAGATCTGCGAGTTCTATCACAGGGGCATCGATCCGTTCGGATGGGAGCGGCTGCGATATACGGAGACCGTGCAGGAGAGCAAGGCTCTGAACGATCTGCATGTTCCCTTCATCGTGATGGCTGCTTCGGGAATGTGCGAAGCGGGACGAATTCTGCACCACCTGAAGAATGGAATCGAAGACCCACGGAACCTTGTTCTTATTACCGGCTATCAGGGGGCGAATACGTTGGGGCGCAAGCTGGTGGAGAGGCTTCCCGAGGTAAATATCTTTGGTGAACCGATGAGGCTGCGCGCGGAGGTCGACTCCATCGGCGAGTTGAGCGGACATGCTGATCAGAGCGAGCTGCTGGCATGGATGGAGCCGACGGTGAAGACGCTGAAGAAGGTCTTCCTGGTGCACGGCGAACCGAATGCGCAGGCGGCGCTCAAAGAGGAGATCGAACATCGCTATGGGCTGGAGGTCGTATGTCCTGCCCGGGGCGATCGCTTTGAGGTGATCTAAAAAGCGTGCAATCGCTATCAACGATAAGTGAAGCATGACGGACAGCAGATGATCTTCGTTTGCTGTCCGTCTGCTTTTGATGGGGATTGCTCTAGTTTGTCTGACGAGAGGCGAGTTCGGCGCGAAGGCGTTCCTCGCTCTCACGCACTTCGGCTGGAAGCTCGGAGCCGAAGTCTTCCAGCTCGAAGATCTGCCGTATCTCGATCTCGCTCTCTTCGTTGAAGGGGTTGGGGCAGCGCTTGACCCACTCGATGGCCTCTTCCTTCGACTTGCACTGCCAGATCCAGAAGCCCGCGATGAGCTCCTTGGTCTCGGAGAAGGGGCCGTCGATGACGGTGCGTTTGTTGCCGCTGAAGTGAACGCGCGCACCTTTGGAGGAGGCGTGGAGGCCTTCGCCTGCGAGCATGATGCCGGCGGCGACGAGCTCTTCGTTGAACTTGCCCATCTCCGTGAGGAGCTTCTCGTCGGGCATGGCTCCGGCTTCGGATTCGGGGGTGGCTTTGATCAGAATGACGAATCGCATGATGGTTCCTTTCCTTCTCGGGTAAATGGAGATTTGTGGGTGGGGAGTCAGGACGCTCTTTGACTGTGGGGCTGCATCTCCGCGAAACCGGCAGCGGCTTTCTGGACATCGGGTGGGAAATCGGCGAGCTCCTGGACCTGGCGGATCTCGATGATCTCGTTGGGAGACGCGGGGCAGCGCTTGGCCCACTCGATGGCCTCTTCGCGCGAGCGTACCTGGATCATCCAGTAGCCGCCCAGGACCTCCTTGACCTCGGCGAAGGGACCGTCGGTGACGTGGGGCTTGCCGTCGGGGAAGGTTACACGGGCTCCTGCCGAGGGTGGATGAAGGCCGTCGAGCGCGAGCAGCACGCCGGCCTTCTTGAGGGATTCGTTGTACTTCATCATGGAGGCTACGGCTTCGGCGCTGGGCATGGTGTCGGGCGTCGCGCTCTCGTAGCCCCTAGGGATCATCAGCATCATGAAACGCATGTGCGGCTCCTTATGCCTGGTGGCTCAGTTTGATGGACTCGATGCAGTTATCGGAGTCATGAACGAGGCGAATCTCCACTTCTCCGTCGCCGGCGATGTCGAGGAACTCGCGGGCCTCCTGGATGGCCTCCTGCTTCGAGTTGACGCGGAAGAGTGCAAATCCGGCGATGAGTTCCTTGGCTTCGGCGAAGGGGCCGTCGGTGACGTTGATCTTTCCATGGGAGAGGCTGACCTTGGCTCCTTTGCTGGTCTGGGCGCAGCCTTCGGTGGCGAGAAGTTTGCCTTCCTCGATCTTCTTCTGGATGAGAGTGCCCATCCTGAGCATCATCTCCGGGGTTGGAGGAGTGCCGGCTTCTACGCTAGCGGTGTCGGCGGGACGAAAGAGCATGAGAAATCGCATTTTGAAGAAAACTCCTGTCGGTTGTTCGATGTCTGGGTCGGGGTGCAGGCTAGTTGCAGTTGATCATCCAGGGGATGCCGAAGCGGTCGGTGAACATACCGAAGCGGGTGGCCCAGAAGGTTTTCTGGAAGGGCATGGTGATGGTGCCGCCTGCAGAGAGCTCGTTGAAGACGCGCTCGGCCTCCGGAACGTCGTCAATCTGGAGGTTGACGGAGAAGCCTGAGGGAGGGCTGTAGCGTTCGGGAGGAGCGTCGGAGGCCAGAAGGATGGCCTGGCCTACGTTGAGCCTGGCGTGAAGGATGTTTACCTGACAGTCCGTGGAGCCCTGCTGTTCGGCAGGAGAGCCGGCGTAGGGAAGCATGGCTTCGATCTTGCCTTTGAGGACGCGTTCGTAGAATTTGAACGCCTCTTCGCAGTCGCCTTTGAAAAAGAGGTAGGGTTGGATTTGCATGTGTCTGCTCCTTCGAGTTTTGAGAGAGGATTTTCTGCCGCTCTACATGTACGTCGAACGGGAGCGAGCGGAATCGACACGGCGTTTATTTTTTTGGGAATTATTTTTTCGGAATCGTCTGCTCTTTCGCGAAGAGAGCAGTAATTCCACCTCCGCACTCTGGGAGCAGGAGGCTAAGAGCTTATTTGTTCTGCGGTTAGCAGGAGATTGTGGTGCGGAGAAGTTCTTTGGCGTCGTCGGCCATGGTCCTGGAGGCGTGGAGGGTCAGCTCCTGGGCGTAGTCCGGGGGAAAGTCGGAGGCCTCGATGAGCTGGCGGATCTCGACCTGGACATCGCAGTCACCGGTGAGGGTAGGGCAGCGGCTGGCCCACGCGATAGCCTCTTCCCGGGAGGGAACGTCGATGACGATGAAGCCGGCGATGAGCTCCTTGAGCTCGGTGAAGGGGCCATCGACGACGGTCTGTTTACCCTTTTCGACGATGATGCGGGAGGAACGGGCGCTGGGCTGGAGCCACTCGCCTGCGCAGAGAATACCTGCGTCGCGCATCTCCTGGTAGTAGCGGCCCACGGCGCCGAGAAGAGATTTGTCGGGAAGACCGCCACCTTGTTCCATGGTCTTGTCGGCTTTGCGGAGGATCATGAATCGCATTTGAATCTCCTGCGGATTTTGTCCCTGTCAGCTTATCGCGCCATCCGCTCCAGGTGGCGATAGCCTCCGGTAGCGATGAAGAGCGTGAGGAAGACGGAGAGGTTATAGCTTGCGTGCACAAGCGTCGAGCAGGCGACTGAGCGCGTGCGTAGGCGGACAAAGCTCAGGATCAGCGAGACGCAGAAGAGGACGAAGAGAGCGGCCCAGGTATGGGCAAGCTGCTGCGCATGAAGAAGTGTGAAGAAGATGCTCGAAACGATGGATCCGAAGACGATGGAAGCGAGAGTGAGGTTGGTGGTGATGTGCCAGCGCTCACGGGCGGCTGGAGTCTTGGGAAGCGAGAGCCAGTCGTAGGCGATGGCGAAGGCCGGAAGAAGAAAGCCGCGGAAGCAGATCTCCTCGAACATGGGGGCGAGCAGGGTACCGAAGGCGGTGACGAGCCACACGTCGGAGGGCGTGCGGAAGAAGTCGTCCATGGGGATGGACTTGGGCACAGGAATGAGCGAGGAGATGGCCTGCACCGCGAATCCGGCGATCAGGCCGATAGGGATGAGCTTGTAGGCGTTGCGACGGGCGCTGGCGAAGTCCCACTGGATGCCATGGCCGAAAGAGCGCTGCCAGAGAAGCGGAAAGAAGAAGAAGGAGACCGCAAGGGTGATGATCTGTGCGAGAGCCTCGGCGCTGACCATCAGCTTGGGATGTATGGCGGCTGTGGCGATCTTGTGCGGGTCGGCGGAGGGATGGCTGAGTCCGAGAAAGATGGCCTGGGTAAGGAAGAGAGTGAAGGCCGCAAAGGAGACAAAGAGAACGGCATGTCCAAGATGCGGAACACGGGCGGGGACTCCTGGACCGGGGGCGACCGAAGGAGGAGGAGCCTCGATGACAATGGCGTTTCCGCTGTTTGGAAGCGACGGAGCATCTGCGACTGGGGCCTGCGGCTGCGTGGAGTAGACCCGGGGGACATCGTCCTGAAGCGGCGGTATGGAGGGGTGACTCATCTCTTCTTCGCTTTGGCGGCGGTCTTCTTCGTCGTTTTGGCAGCCTTCTTCGGCTTAGCTGTCTCGGTCAGTTTAGATGCACGGGCGGTGGGGACGCCTGTTTTCTTCTCGGGGGCGACGAACCGGGACTTCAACTTCTTGTCCGGGTCGATGGCGGTCCCGAGATTCGCAGGCTGAGGACCGGCGTGGCTGTTTGCGGAGCCGTTGCGGCTGGCGAGCGTCGCCGGATCGTAGTGCCGGGCGAGAAACTCGGCCGTGTAAGAGCCCGCGACGGTGGCAACCTGCTCGGGAGTGCCGTGGGCGATCACGCGGCCTCCGCCTTCGCCGCCCTCGGGGCCGAGGTCGAGGATGTAGTCCGCGTTTCGAATGATGTCGAGGTTGTGCTCGATGATCATGACGGTATTGCCGAGGTCGGTGAGCCGGTGCAGAACCTCAAGGAGCTTGCGGACGTCGTCGAAGTGCAGACCGGTGGTGGGCTCGTCGAGAAGGTAGAGGGTTCGTCCGGTCTGGCGCTTGGAGAGCTCGCGGGCGAGCTTCATGCGCTGCGCTTCACCGCCTGAGAGCGTGGTGGCGGACTGGCCGAGATGGATGTAGCCGAGGCCGACGTCTACAAGGGTTTGCAGGCGCTGGTTGACCGCGGGGATGTCCTTGAGGATGGGCAGAGCATCCTCGATGGCGAGGTCGAGCAGGTCGGCGATGGAGTAACCGTTGAACTTCACCGCGAGCGTCTCCTGGTTATAGCGGCGGCCGTTGCAGACCTCGCACAGGACGTAGACGTCGGGCAGGAAGTTCATCTCGATGCGGCGCTGGCCTTCGCCCTGGCAGGCCTCGCAGCGTCCGCCCTGCACGTTGAAGCTGAAACGTCCGGGCTTGTAGCCGCGCTCACGGGATTCCGGCAGCATAGCAAAGATGTCGCGGATGGCGGAGAAGACTCCGGTGTAAGTCGCAGGGTTCGAGCGCGGAGTACGTCCGATGGGCGACTGGTCGATCTGGATGACCTTGTCGAGCTGAGAGATTCCACGGACTTTGCCGTGCTGTCCGGGCTCTTCGCGTGAGCCATAGAGCTCTTTGGCGAGAGCGCGGTAGAGGATGTCGTTGACGAGGGTGGATTTGCCGCTTCCGCTGACTCCGGTGATGACGGTCATTACGCCGAGCGGAAAGTGCGCGGTTACGTTCTTGAGGTTGTGCGCGTGGGCGTTCTCGACGGTGATCCAGTTCCCGGTGAGAGGACGCGGAGCCTGTCCCGGTGTTGGACGCGTGACGATGTCGATCTTTCCGGCGAGGTACTTTCCGGTGATGGAGGCATCGTTGTCCATGATCTGCTGCGGGGTTCCGTCGGCGATCAGGTGGCCGCCGTTCTTGCCTGCGCCGGGACCGAGGTCGAGGACGTAGTCGGCTTTGCGAATGGTGTCTTCATCGTGCTCGACGACGAGGACGGTGTTACCGAGGTCGCGCAGGTTCTCGAGTGCCTGGATGAGACGCTGGTTGTCGCGCTGGTGCAGGCCGATGGAGGGCTCGTCGAGCACGTAGAGGACGCCGCGAAGACGCGATCCGATCTGTGTGGCGAGGCGGATGCGCTGGCCTTCTCCTCCGGAGAGGGTTGCTGCCGAACGGTCGAGCGAGAGATAGCCGAGGCCGACTGCGTTGAGGAACTCGAGCCGCTCGATGACCTCGCGTTGAAGGCGATCGGCGATGAGGCGGTCGCGTCCGGTGAAGTTCATCTCGCGGGCTCCGGTGAGGGCGCGCTCGAGCGAGAGGCCGGTGAAGTCGGCGATGCTCTGGCTGTTGACGGTGACCGCGAGCGATTCAGGCCGCAGACGCTTGCCCTGGCAGCGAGGGCAGGTGGTCGCGGACATGTACTGCATCATGTACTCGCGGTAGCCTTCGGACTTGGTGTCCTCGAGGTTGGCCCGGAGGTAGCTGAAGATGCCGTGGAATCCGGTGCGTCCTGCCTCTCCCTTGGGAGGACCGTAGAGGAAGAGGTTCTGCTGCTCCTGCGTGAGCTGCTCGAAGGGCTTGCGAATGTCGATCTTGTACTTCTCTGCCGCGAGCTTGATGAGCCGCAGGAGGTACTGCGAGGCCGAGCCCGGTCCCATGGCTCCGTCGAGCAGGGGCTTGGACCAGTCGGTGATGGTCTTGGCGGGATCGAAGTCGTAGATCGAGCCGAGTCCGTGGCACTCGGGGCAGGCTCCATAGGCGGAGTTGAAGGAGAAGCTGCGGGGCTCGAGCTTGGGGACGTTGATGCCGCAGTCGGGGCAGGCCATCGACGAGGAGTAGAGCGTCTCCTCCTGCTTGCGAGTGGAGGGGTCCTGAATGCCGATGAGGACGAGTCCATTGGCCATCTGCAGGGCCTTGGCGACGGCGGCTTCGAGACGGCGCGTGTCGTAACGTGGAGCGGCATCGGCGAGCGCGGCCGTGGTGTTCTCCGGCGGGAGAGGTTTGAGGATGATGCGGTCGACGATGGCTTCGATGGCGTGGTTCTTGCGCTTCTCGAGACGCATGCCCTCGGTGATCTCAGTCATCTCGCCGTCGATGCGGACGCGGAAGCCTTGCTTGTCGACTGCTTCGAGCTCCTCCCGGAACTCGCCCTTGCGGCCGCGGACGATGGGGGCGAAGACGGTGATGCGCTCGCCGGGAGAGAGAGCTACGATGCGCTCGACGATCTGGTCGGCGGACTGGCGCGAGATGGTGCGGCCGCAGTTGGGGCAGTGAGGCTGTCCGACTGAGGCGTAGAGGAGTCGGAGATAGTCGTAGATCTCGGTGATGGTTCCGACGGTCGAGCGCGGGGAGCGCGAGGTCGTCTTCTGCTCGATGGAGATGGCGGGCGAGAGGCCATCGATGGAATCGACGTCGGGACGCTCCATCTGGTCGAGGAACTGGCGGGCGTAGGCTGAGAGAGTTTCGACGTAGCGGCGCTGGCCTTCGGCGTAGATGGTGTCGAAGGCGAGGGAGGATTTACCCGAGCCGGAGAGTCCGGTGACGACGGTGAGAGTGTTGCGCGGAATGGAGACCGAGACGTTGCGCAGGTTATGCTGCCGCGCTCCGCGCACGGTGATGTGCGTGATGCCCTGAGGTTTGCGTGGAGATGTTTGCGTGGTGCCCATAGACGGTCTGTGATGCTTTACGGCCAAGTATCTAGGATACGGCATTTTTGTGTCGTTATCGTGTTTCGACGGTCTGGGCTGAAGAGAGGCGTTCGAAGTTTCGATATGAGCGGAACGTACCCAAAGGTGCAATATCGAGGAGCGCACCGGGCATTGTAATTCGAGCGCGGTCTGGGAGAATAAGTAACGGAAGAGGCCGATTTAGCCGATGGCCTTGTTGAAGTGCTCAGGGAGTGGCTGTGAATTCGTCGATTGTAATGATCTCCGCGGTGTTGGCGTCGTTGGCCGTGGGTGTTTTGTCCGCATATGGAATCTGTGCCACCATGTTTCGGCTTTTCCGCATTCATGCGCGTCAGGTAGCTGCTGAGAGACAGGCACAGGCAATGGTTGCCGCTTCGAGTCAGGTTGCAGAGAGCTAGACCCCTCCCCTGTACTCTAGTCGATAAAGTATTGGATATAAATAAGTTGTATCCGGACTGGCAAATGGAATTATGACAAAGCCCCGAATCATTCGGGGCTTTTCTGTTGCTTCTATAAGTTTATCCACTTGGAGGAGATGAATCGGCAACGCGGATTCTCTTTCGTTTGTTTGGGATGGGTGGGCTCTGGGGTTGACAGGGATTTGAACGCGGGGAGGTACCTGAAAAATACAGGGATTCTTCGGCTTCGCCTCAGAATGACGAACTTAAATCAACCTCAGAATGACGAGTTTGGATTCGTCTTAGAATGACGAGATTAAATTCGGCTAGGGATGACGAGATTAATTTTGTGGTTGCTGTTGTTGCTGTTGCTGGCGAAGCTTCATGAGCTGGTCGTAGATCTGTTGCGGAGTCCTGGTTCCGTTCGGAGATTGTCCGTTGGGGTCGGCAGGGGGGGATCCTGCGGGAGTCGTTCCTGTCTCCGCTCCTGTTGGGGTGGGGGGAGTATTGACTACTGCCGGGGTAGCTCCGGGACGAACCTCAGTTGCTGCGGGATCGGGAGGCGGAGGGGGCTGGTCGGCTTGCTGTGAGTCCGAGTCGGCGGTGTCGTTGAAGCGCATGGCGTTCGGATTCGGGGGAGTGGGGCCGCCGGTGCGAGGCGTCAGGATGAGTTCGGGGGCTTTGTCGCCGGTGTTGCCGACGAAGAGCATGTTGCTGGCGGTTCCGTCGAGAAGCTGGCCGAGAACTTGTGCCGGGGTGCCTGGGCCGTAATCACCGAAGACGCGCTCCTCGGCGACTCCACCGGTGATAGTGATTCCGGCGAGACGCGAGATCTCATGAAGGATCTGGTTGAGGCTGGAGTTGTCGGCTGAGACGGTGAGCTGGGAGTCGAGATAGGTGATCTTTGCGCGGTTGGGAGGTAGGGGCGCGGGAGCTACCGGCTGGGGTGGAACTGCTGCCGTGGGGGGAGTGGGAGGAATGGCAGCCGGGGCCGGAGTGAGGCGAGTGGACTGAGCGCAGAGGGGTGCGGCAAGGAAGAGCAGCATGGACAGTCGGATTGGTGTCTTCAGGTACATGCGCTGGCTCCATGGTACGACGCTTCGGAGCCGGGAAGGTCAACGATTGTTTTTGGGGGTGGGAGAACTTTGGGGATCTGTCCGAATTCGTCGATGCCCTTGGATTTGGGGAATGGGAGCTGGGGACGAGCATCCTTCATCCCACCCTTCGCGGTTAGGCTACGAAGGATGGGGCACCCTGGCATCCGGCTTTGTCAAGAGATCAGGCGTTGCGAGTCTGGCCGAGGCGCGGAACCAAAAGCTGGAAGAAGATCAGCGAGACGATATAGGCGAAACCGGCGAGGGTGAAGATCAGCTGGGGATGAGCGGTCCAGACGTTCTTCACGACTGCGGTAAAGAGGGCTCCGCCGATGGCTCCGGCGGTTCCTCCGAGACCGACGGCGGTGGAGATGGTGGCGGCGGGGAACATGTCCGAGGTGGTGGAGAAGAGGTTAGCTGACCATCCCTGATGGGCTGCCGCAGCGAGGGAGAGCAGGGCGACGGCGGGCCAGTAGTTCCCGTGGAACCATGTGTGGGTGACGGGCACGAGGACGACGGGAAGGACGAGCAGGGCGCAGGTGAGCATGGCTCCCTTGCGAGCGTTGTTGACGCTGGTGCCGCGCTTCATGAGGAAGCCGGAGAGCCAGCCGCCGGCGATGGAGCCGAAGCTGGAGGCGAAGTAGATGATGATGATGGGCAGACCGAGGTGCTTGAGGTCGAGACCGTAGTTTTCGTTGAAGTACTTCGGCAGCCAGAAGAGATAGAACCACCAGATGGGATCGGTGAGTCCCTTGCCCTGGGCGAAGGCCCAGAGGCGGCGGGTGCGGATGAGCTCGCCGAAGAGGGTGAAGAATCCCTGGCGTTTTTCGACGGGGACGACGGGTTCGAGGTTCTGCTGGGTGAGGGTGGAGCTGCGGCGGAGCTTGTTGTAGGGGAAGATGAGCCAGATGATGAGCCAGAGGAAGCCCATCGAGCCGGTGGTCAGAAAGGCGGCTCCCCAGTCGTGGTTGCGGAGGATGATGGGGATGAGCCAGGGGATGATGATGGCGCCGACGTTCGTACCGGAGTTGAAGATGCCGGTGGCGAGGGCGCGCTCCTCGGTGGGGAACCACTCGGAGACGGCCTTGATGGCGGCGGGGAAGTTGCCGGATTCGCCGAGGCCGAGCATGAAGCGGGCGACGTAGAAGCCGACGACCGAGGTGACGAGGGCGTGGCTCATGGAGGAGAGCGCCCAGATGCCGATGGCGAGAGCGTATCCCAGCTTGGTGCCGAGCTTGTCGATCAGGCGTCCGGCGGTCAGCAGGCCGATGCCGTATGCGACCTGGAAGTAGATGAGAACGTTGCCGAAGTTGTTATTGAAGACGGCGTGGTTGGGATCGGTCGGGTTCCAGCCCATGAAGGGGACCTCGCGCAGGCGCGGCTCGATGAGCGAGAAGACATTGCGGTCCATGTAGTTGATGGTTGTCGCGGCGAAGAGAAGGGCGCAGACGAACCACCGGATGGAGGACTTGTCGGGGGCTGAGGTAGTGTAGCTCTGGTCGGTGAGACTTGCAGGATTCGACATGAAGATCAAAGCTCCGGCGGCAATGCTGGTCTGACCATTGCAGGATGAGGGCCGCGAAGGCCGTTGGAGTTCAACAGGATAATGTTCTGGATGAGAATAGCCGCTGGCAGGTGAGGTGTGTCAAGGCGGAAGTGGGGTACGGGCAGGAATGGTGGTCTGTCCACTTGGCGGGTGAAATATTTTTCCGGTGCGATTTTTCTTTTCCCGCTCAGGCAGGCGAATGGTGTTTCGGAGCTGGTTGGTTTGGTGGTGCTGAAGCCACTCTTTTCAGAAAAACGGCGGGTCAGCGAGGATTCACTTTTTGGGGATCCTGCAAACCCACTCATGCCGCGGTAAAACTGCGTCATGAATGGGGCACCTGGTACCTGGTACCTGGCACCCGGCGTGGGGAGATTTTGGGCGGTATGGGGAAATACAGGGATTCTTCGCTTCGCTCAGAATGACGGTTGTTGGGGACGGGATGTTTCCTCGGGAAAGGATGTCTCGGGGAAGGATATTGGGGGTGTTCCCTTCAACAGAATTGTTGAGGGGAACACCGTTGGGTTATTTGGTGGTGTTGAGGACGAGGACGGTTGCGATGGGGTCGAGCGCCTTGGCGGGAAGCTGCACGTCGAGGGCGGTGCCGTTCTGGGTGAACTTGAGCGGCTTGTGGGAGGAGTCGGCGAGGAGGTAGGCTCCGGTGACCTTGCGGGGCATCTTGTCGACGTGGAAGGTGCCGGTCCAGTCGAAGATTTCGACGTAGACCTTGTTGCCTTTGGTGGTGGAGCGCCAGTTCCAGGTGGGGGTGAATTTGGGCTTGCCGTCGTGGCCTTTTTCGGTGGCGCTGAAGGTTCCGGTGGGAGTATCGAAGATCGTTGGGCTGGTGCCGTAGATGGCCTCGCCGTTGACCTTCATCCACTGGCCTACCTGCTGGAGACGCTCGACTTCAGGCTGCGGGACGATGCCGTGGGAGTCGGGGCCGATGTTGAGGAGGTAGTTGCCGCCCTTGCTGGCGATGTCGATGAGGTTGCGGAGGAGGGTCTCGGTGGACTTGAAGTTGGTGTCGAAGGACTTGTAACCCCAGGTGTCGTTGATGGTCATGCAGGACTCCCAGTCTCGGCCGGGGAAGCCCTGGGCGGGGATGTACTGCTCGGGGGTCTCGGTGTCGCCCTTGTAGGTTCCGCCGAGACGGTTGTTCCAGATGAGGTTGGGGTGCTGGTTGAGGAGGGTGACGATCTCGGCGGCGCGCTCAGGAGTCATGTTCTTTGTCGGCGTGTCGAACCAGACGACGACAGGGTAGTCCTTGTAGTTGTTGAGGAGCTCTTTGATCTGGGGGATGGATTTCTTGTGGAGGTAGTCGTCGAAGCTGCCATCCTGGGCTTTATCCCAGTGGTTGTTGGGAGTGTGGCGGTCTCCCGAGGGGTAGGCGGAGCCGCCGGGGTAGGTCCAGTCCTGGTCCTGCGAGTAGTAGAAGCCGAGCTTGATGCCCTGCTTGCGGCACTCTTCGGCGAGTTCTTTGAGGGGGTCGCGCTTGAAGGGAGTGGCGGCGACGATGTTGAAGGGATCGACCTTGGAGTCGAACATGGCGAAGCCGTCGTGGTGCTTGGAGGTGATGACGATGTACTTCATGCCGGCGGCCTTGGCGAGGGCGACGATGTCGTGGGCGCTGAAGCCGGTGGGGTTGAACTGCGAGGCGAGGGCCTTGTAGTCGGCGACGGGGATGGAGGCGCGGTTCATGATCCATTCGCCGATGCCGGGAACCTGCTTGCCGTCCCAGGTTCCGGCGGGGATGGAGTAGAGTCCCCAGTGAATGAACATGCCGAAGCGGGCATCACGCCACCAGGCCATGCGGGCGTCTCGCTGAGCGGGAGTCTCCTTGTCCTGGATGGAGGGGACGGGATGGTTGATGGGGGTGGTGTCAGCCTTGGAGCCCTGGAGCTGCGCATAGGTCAGCGAGGCGGAGGCGAGAAGGAGGCCGGTTGCGATGCTTCGGTGCAGGAGCTTCACGGAGTTTTCCTTGAAGTGAATTTTGCGGCACGGGAATTATAGGTGAAAGTTTTCGTTCATGGGCGCAAATATGATTGCGGCTCGAGTGCGGGGGGATTTCATGCGCTGAAACTAAGGTCCCATAAAGACTGCATAAAGTTTCCATATGACAGGAGACAAACGAGAAGGGCAACTTCCCCAAACAAAAGCCAGGGGACGAACTTAAATTTTTCGAATGGTTGTCGAAATCTGTTCCCGCCGTTCGTCGTTGTAGTGAAGGCCGGATAAGCAATCCGTCTGGAAGATCATTTACAGGAGAAGATATGCCGCAATATCTGGTTGCTATTCATCACCCCGACGGCTACGACGGGTCCCAAGAGAGCGAAGAGATGGTCCGCGATATCGATGTGCTCAACGAAGAGATGGAGGCTGCCGGCGCCAGATTCTTCGCAGGCGGACTGCAATCGGCGCCCCACGCGAAGTCATTGTGTAAGCAGCCCGGCGGAGAGGTGGTCATCACTGATGGACCATACCTTGAGACCAAGGAACACATTGGCGGCTTTTGGATACTCAACGCAGCCAACATGGATGAGGCCGTGGCGTGGGGACGCAAAGCCGTCGTCGCCTGCCGCGCATCGGTCGAGGTGCGCGAGTTCCTCGCAATGCCAACAGAATAGAAACTCCAACCCCGGAACACGGAGACTCATATGAGAAAGCTCAAAATCATGGAACACATGTCGCTGGACGGGGTGATCCAGTCCTCCGGCGAAGACAATTTCCCCTACAACGACTGGACCGTGCCCTATCGGACCCCCGCTGGCCGGGACGCACTTCTCGCCGCGCATGGCGAGAAATTCGATCTGCTGCTTGGCCGTCGCACCTACGATATGTGGTCGGGCTTCTGGCCGAAGGCGCCGAGCAGCCCGATGGCGGACGGCCTCAATGCAGCAACAAAATATGTCGCTACGCACCGTCCGGAAAGTCTTGCATGGGGGCCGTTCGAGGATCTTGGGCCGGACCTCGTCGAGGGAGTCCGCCGCATCAAGTCGCAGGACGGCCCGGACCTTGTCCTCTGGGGAAGCTCCACGCTGACATCGCCGCTGCTCGAACATGGACTTGCGGATGAGGTCCTGCTGATCATCTATCCGGTCCTGGTGGGCACGGGGAAGCGCTTCTTTGCGGAGGGAACCCCGGCCCGCTCCTTCGAGCTCGTCAGCACGCAGACAACGCCGACCGGCATCGTCCTCAGTACTTACAAGGTCGCCGGACCTTTGAAGACCGCATAGCTCGGTTGGGTGGCTGACACTGTCGTGTTCACCCAGGTGAGCTATGCGGTGAACACGACGCGACATCGTCAGTGAATACCGGAACGCCGTTATGCGAAGCCGACAGATTGTTACATCTGCCTTCGATCTCCGAAGGCATTTCTGTGAGCTAACCGTTTTCTACGCGCGCCTTTATATCGGAATAGGCCGC